>Ga0187827_10009028_pt1 | contig 10653 bp, 9 predicted proteins | sample ETNtaG_39_FD_167969 | JGI IMG/M metagenome (GOLD analysis project Ga0187827, IMG submission 167969) | Marine microbial and viral communities from oxygen minimum zone, Eastern Pacific Ocean - ETNP2014_SV_150_PacBio MetaG (Illumina Assembly) | ecosystem: Environmental > Aquatic > Marine > Hypoxic... | reverse complement strand
AATCAACTGGTGGTTCAATAGTAAATCCTGCCTCATTCTGCGGAGTTGTAGGCATGTGCCCAACTTACGGCCGTGTTTCAAGATATGGATTATTAGATTATGCAAACTCACTAGACAAAATAGGTCCAATGACAAGGACCATTGAAGATGCAGCACTAGCCCTACAAATTATCTCAGGTCATGATCCAAAAGAATCAACTTCACTAAATACCAAAGTAGAAAGCTTTATAAGCTATTTAAACAAAGAAAATAAAAACATTAAAATAGGAGTAATTAAAGAGTCATTAGCAGAGGGAGTGAACAGTTCAGTTAAAAACAAGGTGTGGGACAGTATTAAACAACTTGAGAATCAAAATATTAGCTATGAAGAAGTTTCATTGCCAATAACGATGAAACATTCATTAGCAGCATACTACCTCATTGCAACTGCAGAAGCATCAACCAACTTAGCAAAATACTGCGGAATGAGATACGGAAAACACGAACAACTTGAAGGAAACTTCAACGAATATTTCACAAAAGTAAGAAGCAAAAATCTAGGACAGGAAGCAAAAAGAAGAATCATCTTAGGAACATTCGCAAGGATGGCTGGCTTCAGAGACGCCTACTACATAAAAGCAACAAAAATAAGAACATTAATAATCGAAGAATACAAAAAACTTTTCAAAAAGTATGATGCATTAATCAGCCCAACAGTTCCAATATTACCTCCAAAATTCAAAGATATAGAACAACTATCATTACTTGAAAATTATATGATTGACGTATTAACGGTTGGCCCAAATTTAGCAGGTCTCCCCCACATCAACATACCAGTTGGACACGAAAACAATTTACCAATTGGAATGATGCTCACAGCAGATCACTTAAACGAAGGAAAGTTATTACAAATCGGATCTGCACTGTAGTTAATATAAGTAAAGTTTAAAAAAAGAGGTGAATAGTATGAGAACATGTAAAGGCTGCGGCGAATCTATAGAAGGTTTTAGATACAATTTGATTGTAAAACCAAAAGGAATAACAGAGTCAACATCAAAACCAGGTATGTGCTCAGTATGTGCAGGGACGTCAAAGAAGAAAGCTCCAAAAAAAGCAGCTAAATCCAAAAAGAAAAAAAAGTAAATAAACTATGAAATTCACAAGTGATATTGTTATAGGCTTAGAAGTTCATATCGAACTCGACACGAACAGCAAACTATTCTGTAGCTGTCCAACATCAGGCAGTGAGAAGCCAAATACAAGAACTTGTGAAGTCTGTTTGGGAATGCCTGGCTCAAAGCCAGTCCTAAATAAAAAAGCAATTGAATATGCACTAAAACTGGCTTTAGCAACTAATTCTAATATCAGTGATGAGTTAATCTTCTCAAGAAAATCTTATTTCTATCCCGACATGAGTAAAAACTATCAGATTACTCAATATGAGATTCCAATAGCAACAAAAGGAAAACTAAAACTAAAATCAGGAAAAGAAGTAAACTTAGTAAGAATCCACATGGAAGAAGACCCTGCATCATTAGTGCATCCAGACTCAATGCAAAAAAGCCCATATGTCCTTGTAGACTACAATAGATCAGGAAACCCATTGCTAGAAATAGTTACAGAACCAGAACTAACATCACCAGAAGAAGCAAGAGATTTCATGAAACAACTAATTACAGTATTACAATATCTAAAAATATTTGACATCGACAATGGAATAATAAAAGCAGATGCAAATATCTCAATCAAAGAATCTAACTACACAAGAGCAGAAGTAAAAAACGTAACTGGATTCAAAGAAATTGAACGAGCACTAAATTACGAATTAGAGAGACAAAGACAAGAAGTAAAAACAAAAAGATTAGTACAAGAAACAAGAGCGTGGGACTCAGACCGCGGAGTTACTTTCTCATTAAGAACAAAAGAAACAGATGAAGATTATGGCTACATAATAGATCCAGATTTAGTAAAGATTGAGATGACAAAAGAGTTCATCGAAGAAACAAAAAAAGATGTACCTGAACTAGCAGAAAAAAAGATTGATAAATTCGTAGACACCCATAAGATAAAAAAAGAAGATGCAGAAATAATTGGACAAGAGAGAGAAATGGCAGAACTTTTCGAACGAGTCGCAGTTGAAATCGACCCAGTCCTGGCTGCCAAATGGCTAAGAAGAGAACTAGCACGAGTACTAAACTACAATAAAAAAACACTAAACGACATTAAACTAGATGAAAAAAATCTAATAGTCCTCCTAAAACTTATAGAAAAAAAAGAAATTACTGAAAAAACAGGTCAAAGATTAATTGAAAAGCTTATAGAAAAACCTTTTGACGTTAAAGAATACATAGCAAAAGAAGGCCTAGGAATGGTCTCAGACGAAGGAGAGATAGAAAAGTTCAGCAAGGAAGCAATTAAAGAATGTCCCAAAGCAGTAGAAGACTACAAAAACGGAGAAGAAAAAGCACTCAACTTTATCGTCGGAAAAGTCATGCAAAAATCAAGAGGCAAAGCAAAACCCGACATAGTAAAAGAAATAATTAAAAAAGAACTCAAAGATTAACTAGTTTAGAAATTTCAGACTTAACTCTCTTCTCAAAATCAACTACTCTCTCTCCTTCTTTCTTCTCAGTACTCAAACTATGCATCAAATCTTTAATTAATCCTTCCTCTCTAGCATTATCCATCCCCTCAACCTTAACCTGTCCTAAATGTTCCTTAATCAAATTCTCCTCAACCTCTTTTACAGAACCAGCATCAACCTTAATCTCCTCAAACTCTTTAGTGGTCAATGCATTAGTATTCTTCATAACAAAATAGGCAGACTTATCATAAATCTGATTAAAAATTTCCTTAAAGTTAATATCAGAAATCTTTCCAGACTCAAGTACTCCAGAAACTCTTATAGTTACAATTGTATTATTAAACTCTTTATTGTTTATCTGAGCCAAAATTTCATCCCTAATCTGCTCAGGAACTTTATGCTCAACCCTAATATTAATTGGAAATGTATTGTAGATCTGTATTGGATGCCATTCAATCTTTTCATCCTCGACAATATAAAATCCACCATTCCCTAATTCCTCAAGCTCCTTAAAATTATTAGGAAACAACGGCCCAGGATAAGTAATCCTTCCGTAACCTTCCTGAACTTCATTATGAACAAAATGAGGATGCCCACCAGCATAGTAATTAAACTTCTTAGGCAATAAAGAAATAGGATGTGAATCAACTTTCTCCAAACTCTTAGGCTTCAACTCAGTAATAAGTGAGTGAAACATAAATATCTTGTAACCTTCCTCCTGCTCAATATCCTCAGTCATCAAATTCTCATAATAACCTTTCTCCAACCCACCTTTCTTCCCAAGCATCCCAGTAATTTTAACTCCTGTCTTTGCATCAACAGAAAAATTAAGTTTAATCTTGTCCTCCACAACCTCTCCTTTAGCAACATTAACAATAAGTCCAGCATTCTCTAAAACATCAAGCATCGTTTTCCCAGACGGAGAAAAGTCATGAGACCCAGCAACTATATATACTCCAATCTCCTTATCCTTAACTTCCTTAAGCTTAGAAACAACAATCTTCAACCCATCAATAGAAGGCAAAGAAGTATTAAACAAATCACCTGCAACTAAAATAAAATCAACATTCTCCTCAACACATTTGTCAATAGCCTTCCCAAATGCAAGAGTACTAGCATCCCTAAGCTTAGGATCACGCCACGAACCAATATGACAATCAGCAAGATGAGCAAACTTCATTGTATCCCCGAAAAATCCTTCTTAACACTCTCTTCCCCCTTCTTACTCTCCCGAACAACATCCTCAAAAAAAGGAATACTAATAGGCATAGCAAACCTAGAAAAATTAGAAGTAATAAGCGCCTCCCCCACATCAAGCGAAGCAATATTTCTATCATCATCAGACAAATCCTGAGAAGCAGAATCAATTATTGCCTGTCTCTCAGGCTTCATCTCAATCCCTAAAATTATCTTAGTATTCATATTAGCCAGAATCTGCCTAGGAATAAGAGAAGGCAATTGAGTTATAGCAGTTAAACCAACTTTAAACTTCCTACCCTCACGAGCAATTGTTGAAAAGATATTAGGCCCATTCTCAAGCACATCCTTACCTAATACCCTAGGTGCTTCCTCAAGAACTATAGAAACAACTGGCTTACTAGCCAACTCCCCCTTAGTTTTATAATATTTATATTTATTAAAAACCTCAGTTGTGACTAAACTACCAACTAATAATTCAACTGCTCCTGAAAAACTAGAAGTATCAACAACGACTATCTTCCCATTCTCAAGTTCAGAACAGATATCATGTATAGTAGTATTCCCAGCATTCAAACAAAATACTCCATTACAATGCAGCTGATTATTAGCAAAATCCATATCCAATAAATAAAGCAACTGCCTCTTTACAACAGCCAAAGTCTCCTCCCTAAAAAACTTCTGCTTGTCATTATCTTCAGAAAGCGGCTTCTCAAGAACTATGGCCTCAATCCATTCCTTTCCATACTTCTTATAATAAAGCAACATTGCCTGCTTCTGAGGATCAGAAAAATCAGCAACCCCGTTAAAGTGTTGCGGCTTAATAACTTCTAAGTTAATCTTCAAAGTCTTAGCACCAGCAGGAACCTCCCTTGGAGTATAATAAGCCAAATTCTCTTTCTTAGCATGATCCTTCAACCCAACCTTGTTCCTCCCATAATATTCATCATGCGGATCTAAAACTAATAGCCCACAATAATCTTTATCGATAGAATTCCAAAGTAAATTAGATATCAAAACACTTTTACCTCTTCCAGTAGTCCCAGGAACTAATATATGATGAGCAAAAACCTTTTCTCCATCTAAAAATATATCAACATCCATAACCTTAGTGCCAGATCTTAAATTCCCTAAAAATAAAGGGTTCTTTGGAGCAGTCAAAAACTTAAGATCCTCTTTCCTAACTTCCCTCACTTCAGAAAAAAAACTAGGCAAACTTTTGCACAACCCGGCATTTCCATTCTTCACCAAAGCCAGACTTTTCATCCTAGCTAAGTTATAATTCCTAAGATTAGCATCCATCATTTCCATATCTGAGTCTTCTTCCAACTTCATTCCAGAAATTAACTCCAAATTAAGCTGAGAAATCTGTGAACCATAGATTAAATCAAAAACCTGCAGTAAAATCTTTCCATCAGGAGTATCAGAAATCAACAATTCACCTAACTCAATCTTCTCATCAGACTTCTGCCTTACAAGAATCCCACCATATTCACCACTTAACACACGCCCTTTTACCATAACTCAAAAAGAATTGTATCTCCTTTAAAATTTTTTTGGAATTAGGTATTATTTAGGTAATAAACGCCTAAGATCATCCACTGAGGGAATTTGGTCTCCCAGTTCAGCTAATGTGCTCGCTAATTCACCAATTTCAACTCTCATCGCTCCTAATGCAGATAACTCATATGGATCAAACCCATTCAAAATCTGAGTAAATTTATCCCTTACATCATCTAAGTCTCCATGATAAACCAATGAAAATCCTTTCTGCGATGGCAATACTTTTAATAACCTTCTCACTGAATCCATTGCAATATCTATTCTTCCCCTATACCTTTTAAACCTCCTCACCTGAGTATGTGGTTCATCTAACTCTTTTATTCTCCTATCATTATAAACTATCTCATCCACAAGAAATGCCGGATTTCTAAGTAGTCCCTCATTAACCCAGCTACGTAGTTTTCTTCCTAATCTGAATTGATAAGATGGACATATTGGGAAATGAAAAATATCACCTCTATTTGCCATTAAATAAAGATTTTCACCAAGATCTAATCCCTCATCAGAAGATAAGGTTTGGGCATAATCCTCCGGAGAATCTGGAACTACATTTCCAGTAACTTCTGCAATAGCCATTACTAATGACTTATAGTTAGAATAACTTTCTTCGCCTTCATCAATAGGAAAATGTAAAATTCCAAAATATTCTCCTTTCCGGACTTTCCTATTCCTTATTCCAAAAGAATGTATTGTTAGGCTACCCCCATTATCAAATTGGTATTGCTCCACATAACCCCCAGGGTGCCTTATACTTACCCCGGGAATATTTATCCTTTCACATTCCAATTCAAGAGGACTTAACTCATAAGGTGTTTGAACTAATTGAGTATTATCTCTCATACAAAGGAAATAATGGGGGTTTATTTAAAATTTTAATTGATTAGATTAAGAAAATTAGTGAAAAAAAATAAAAAAAGCGCCCTCGATCAGACTCGAACTGATGACCTTGAGATGTCTATAAAAGATATAACAGTCTCACGCTCTACCTATTGCTCCGTGCTTAAACACGTCTAAGCTACGAGGGCATTCAAAGAAGAAGTTCAAAGTCTATTTATATAGTTTTCGCTGTGTTTTCTTCTTTAATAAGACTAAAACAATCAACAACACAATACCAATACCAACCATCAACAACAAATTACTCTCCTTCTTCTCTTCAACATCAATCCCCATAACCTTAACCTCTGAAGGATCATAAATCTCTATACTCTTAGCTTCACCATAATAAGGAAGAACCAGAGCAAACCTTGTACTATCAACCTTAACAATACCTCCGCTCAACTCCCCAGTCTCAACATCACTTATATCAACAAATTCAGTTAAAGGGACATTAAAATCAAAATTATACAATACTGAATCATCAGATACTATCTCTCCCCTATAATCTCCTTCAGTTAACTTCCTATCCGGACTATAACCATACTTAACTATCTTATCATCAAATGTCAACTCCCCATTTTCATAACTAAAAGCAACAATATACACCTTACTACTCTCAGCATAAACACCAATTGCTAATAAAACCATCATTAAGAGCAAAATTACCTTCCTCATCTTCCTCCCCCATAGGCATTCAATTTCTCAATAATTGCCCTCTCACTCACAGGACCAAATGAATGCTGATCTAACTCCCTCATAATGGACGTTTCAGTGGACCTATAATACTCGGTCAAAGAACAACCATCCTCAGACCCTCTCTGCCCACCACCGTAGCATTCCAAACTAAGATCATTCCACTTTTCACATCTTGCCACATCACAATTTGGATAATTCCCCACCCTAAAGTCAACCTGACTGTAATAATCATCAACATACTCATCAGCAAGTCCTCCAAATATATGTCCAAACTCATGAACAACAACATTAGGATTATCCATTGTATTGACCTTCTCAACATTCCCGATAGCACTAGACCTTACAGGATCAAACAAATCAGCAATCCAACTTCTTGCAGCCAAAACAATAGTATAATCATTTGGACAATTAGAGGCCAATTTCTTAATCTTAAAGTCATCACATACTATCCAATTATTAAAACTACAATCCAAATCCTCAAAATCATCTATAAAATAGAAGGTAAACTTATCTCTATTTGAATTAAACGGCTCAAAATTAAAAAAGACATCATCAATATACTCCCTCACCTTAAGATTAAACACTTCCTTATCATCATAACCATAACCTAGGAAGACAACATCCACCTTGTTATCCGGGTCTGTAGTCCCTTCAATAATATTACAATCAACCTTCTTCTTGCCCAACTCTGCTAACTCAACCTCTGTTTTACCCCTTCTGCTAGTCATCTTAAGCTTCAACTGCCCATTAGTAACCTTAGCACATAAAGGGTTATTTCCCTCACTCAACTCCAAATAATCAACTTTTATTGGAACAATGTCAGGATTATCAAAATAAACAGTATAACCTTCATAAACGTCCATTAATTCATTTAGTTCCGGACTTACCAGTCTATCAAATCCTTTTGTTTCATCAACAAAACAAAGACTCTTAACATCATCAGGAAGGTAAAACACTTCTTCATCTACACTCCCTGCCCTATGATTAATGCTTGCCCTATTCCGCTCAAGACTCTCACTAAATTTCTTGTTAAAATTAACCAACTCAACCTCTTTAGCAGAAGAAACAAACTTGCTTATCTGAGTATACCCAAAAAACAATATAATCCCAACTAGGATGATAACAATAATATTAAGAAAAACATTACCTATCTGCCCTCTTTTCATTAATTACTACTATTTTAAGATGGATATTTAAACTTTTTGAATGTTCACCTAGATAATATTCAAATCGGTTTAGAAATCTTGAAATTTCTAAAACTTTTGGGAAACGGAGTTCCCAAAATGGTTTAGAAATCTATGATTTATAAAAATCTCATGGATTTTTATGACCTAAAAATTCTTTGAATTTTTAGATTTCTAAAACTTAGTGATATATTTGTAAAGTAAAGACCGTATTGATAAGAAAATATTCACAAACATTTATAAACATCCATTACCCCTCATTTCTAATATGATAGACAAAAACGAATTCACAAAACTAAGGCAAGAAACAGAAGATTTCGATGAAAAACGAGAACAAGTTATTCAGAAATCCAGAATAATAATCAAAATTTCTAAACAAATAATCTATTCTACACATAGAAATGAGCTAAAACAAGCTGAAAAATTCATAAAAGACATAGAAAAAGACAAAAAAGAGCTAGAAAAGATAGGAACAAACCTAGATACCAACATGGACAGAGTTGCTTACCAAGAATATGTTGAAGCACTATGTTTCTACCATTTTGTTAAAAACAACAAACTTCCTTCAAGAGCAGAGTTAAAAATCAGCGCAGATTCCTACCTTTTGGGCCTTTGCGACTTATCTGGTGAATTAGTAAGAAAAGCAGCTCAAGCAATAATCAATAAAGACTTCAAAAAAGTAGACCATATCAAAGATTTCGTTGATGAACTTTATGGGGAATTCTTAAAATTCAACCTAAGGAATTCTGAATTAAGAAAGAAATCAGACCAAATAAAGTGGAGTCTCAAAAAACTAGAAGAAGTTATTTTTGATGCAAAACTCAAAGGAATGATCAAGTAATTCTAAGTAAAACTACCTAAAATAACAAAAACAAGTATTACCCATACGAATAATCAATAAATAAGAAAAATTAACAAAAAACCATTCAAATTTACTCTCCAAAAGTAAAAACTTTTTCCCAGTTATCGTCGACAAACACCTAATTTCTTTAAAAACAGTATTTATATAATATATAATAGAACATAGAAAACTATATATATGAGTTTAGTTTAAGTATAAGATAATAAAAAGATTTGTTGAGTTTTTTTGGCGAAAAACTCAGATTTGTCAAATAATTTTTTTGGTTAAACAAACTTAATTGGCGTTAAGTTAGTTTGGAAAATTTTGGTTAATCACTTATTGGCGTAAGCAATTAAACTTGTTCTTAGGAGTAATAATTGTACAACTACAATATAAACATTTCGATAGTTAAAAGTATATACTACAGAATTTATATTGTAACATACACAAAAAAAACCACAAAGGGGGATGAAACATGGAACATATAATAAACAGTGCTTTGGAACAAGCAGAAGAACAAACATTTGATGGGGTGCAGGTTGGGCAGGCAAATATAAAAGTAGTAGGTGTTGGTGGAGCAGGCAACAATATGATCGGTTGGCTCTATCAGAAAGGCATCAAAGGCGCAGAAATTATTGGCTGCAACACAGACCAACAACATTTGGATATAATAAATGCTGATCGTAAATTTTTGATTGGCAGAGAGTCCACAAAAGGACTTGGATGTGGAGGATTCCCAGAAAGAGGAGCTGAAGCTGCTCAAGAATCCCTAAATGAGATAAAAGAAAGCTTAAAAGCATCAGACATGGTATTTGTATGTTCTGGTATGGGTGGAGGAACCGGAACTGGAGCCGCACCTGTTGTAGCACAAATTGCTAAAGATATAGGTGCAATTGTGATTGGAACAGTAACAATGCCGTTCAAGATCGAAAGAGCAAGAGTTGATAAAGCAGAATTTGGTCTGCAACAACTCAGACAGGTTTCTGACACAGTAATTGTAATAGATAACAACAGATTAGTAAGCATAGCTGGAAATTTGCCAATTAAGCAAGCATTTGCAGTTGCAAACGAACTAATCTCAACAATGATCAAAGGAATTGTAGAAACAATTGCTATCCCTTCTCTAGTAAACCTAGATTATGCGGATGTTAAAGCAATTATGACAAATGGAGGAGTAGCAGCTATCGGAGTTGGTGCTTCAGACACAAACAGCAGAGTTGAAGAAGCAGTAAAAGGAGCTCTATCTAACCCATTATTAGATATCAGCTATAAAGGTGCGACTGGAGCACTCATTCATATCTCCGGCGGTCCAGAAATGACCTTAGACGAAATAAGCAAAGTTGGAGAAGTAGTAACTGAAAGCCTTGACCCAGACGCAAATGTAATCTGGGGAGCAAGAGTCGATGACAGCCTAAAAGGAAAACTAACTGTAATGACTATCATTACAGGAGTTAAGTCTCCTTGGATACTTGGAAAAATTGACTACAATCAACCAAGCGTCAAAACTCAGCAAATTAGTGAAGAGTTAGGCATAGAAATCGTATGATATTCACCCCTTTAGTCTTTGTGGTGACGCCCTTAAATGGGTGTATTTCTTTGCCTTCATTTTAAAACCACCCCCAACAATTTTAAACATGAAGGCAATTAATCCTCCGCGAGGGGGATTTTTTTTTCTTTCTTATTAAATTCTAAACAAATCCTAAAAACCGAAAGATTTAAATATATTACTCTAT
>Ga0187827_10009027_pt1 | contig 10653 bp, 9 predicted proteins | sample ETNtaG_39_FD_167969 | JGI IMG/M metagenome (GOLD analysis project Ga0187827, IMG submission 167969) | Marine microbial and viral communities from oxygen minimum zone, Eastern Pacific Ocean - ETNP2014_SV_150_PacBio MetaG (Illumina Assembly) | ecosystem: Environmental > Aquatic > Marine > Hypoxic... | reverse complement strand
TCGCATTCAATGCTTTTTAAACAAAGGGGGACTGTTAATCCCTATGTCGCAGGTTCGAGTCCTGCCGCCGGAGCCAAATAAATCAAGGGGTTAGCCTTAACTGGCTAGCCCCTTGTTTGTAATCAGCAACCGTCAGAGCCACCGCTCATTTGTGTTTATTGTTGGATTGTGCTGCTATAAACACACTGCTTTTTCAGGAATGGAACAATTTTGGGAGATGAGGATGGGTTTTCTCGCGTCACTTTTTGGATCGAAGGAAGAACAAAAAGAAACAGCCGAGGAAGTGGCTACAAAGAGGTGCCCATTCTGTGCTGAAACCCTCCACATAAACGCAACGTTTTGTCATTGTTGCGGGCGAGAGCTGCCGAAGGAATAAGTTCGACCAACGGGTTCTATCAGCCAGCGGCGGCGCGCAAGGTATTGATGGCGGTCTTGTAATCATCGTAACCGAAAACGGCGCTGCCGGCGACAAAGATGTTGGCGCCGGCCGAGACAACGGCCCTGATATTTTCTTCACTGATGCCGCCATCCACTTCCAGGTCGATGGGGCGCTCCCCGATCATGGCGCGGATTCTCCGGATTTTGTCGATCTGCGAGGTGATAAAGCTTTGCCCGCCGAAACCCGGGTTGACCGACATCACCAAAATCAGATCGACTTTGTCGATGACGAATTCAAGCACCTGTTCCGAGGTCGAGGGATTAAGCGAAACACCGGCCTTCTTACCAAGGGAACGGATGAGTTGCAGGCTGCGGTCGAGATGCGGGTCGGCCTCGGCGTGAACGGTGATGATGTCGGCGCCGGCTTCGGCGTAATCCTGCAGGTATGGCTGCGCCGGATTGATCATCAGGTGGACGTCGAAGACTTTCTCGGTAACGGAGCGGATGCACTTGATGACCGGCGGACCGAAGGTCAGATTGGGGACGAAATGGCCGTCCATGACATCGATGTGGACGTAATCGCAACCGGCCGCGTCGATGGCCCGAACTTCGTCGCCGAGGCGGGAAAAATCAGCCGAAAGAATGGATGGCGCAACCTTGATGTCGTTAGCAGCCATGCGTTTCCTCAATGATCCTTGCCCCGGCAGACAACCAGGCAAACGCCTTGCATCTGTTTGGCGGCCTGGCGGTTAAGCGGATATCCCTAATACTAGCACGTTTCCAATCGAGCCCCCTTCAAGCCGCGGCCTTGACCTTCTCGCGCCAGCCCGGATAGATCTGGTCGGCATCTCGAGAGAAACTCTCGAAAGCTCCAGCCAGCTCGGGGTGGTCCTTGGCGTACTCGATCAGGTCGAAGCCCTTTACCCAGGCCTCATGGCTCTGGCGTAGCGAGGTAGCACCAGCCAGCGCGCCTTTATTGTGGCCGAAAACACCTCCACCGCACGTCTGTATCACGTTGGAATGCCCCAGGTTATCGAAGAAACCCGCCAGACGAAGCGCGTTAATGCCGCCCGAAATAATCGAAGTACATGCCTTCATTCCCAGCCAATCCTGGTGAAAGTAGGGACCTTCGGCGGAATCCCGCTCCAGCATGAAGGTGGTTATTTTGTCTTCCGGAACACCCTCCATCTTACCGAACCCCATGGTGCCGGTGTGGATGCCCGAAGCGCCTTGCAAACGGGCCATCTTGGAAAGCACGAAAGCGGTGTAGCCGCGCTTCGACTGCGCCGAGGTGACGGCGCCATGGCCGGCGCGATGGTAGTGCAGGAACTGATTCGGGAAGTTACGGCGCACCGTGGTGGTGGCGGTGGGACCGGCAACGTAACCATCGACCAGGAAGGCCACGTGATCGGCATTCTCGCCGAAGGCCTCGAGAATATGTTCTCCACGGGCGATGATCTCGGCGGGATCGTCGGCGGTGATGTTGGCGGAAAACAATTTGGCTTCGCCGGTTTCGTCCTGGGCTTGCTTCATTACACTGGCGACCGCCTGGATCGTCTCCTTGAGCGGCGCGAACACCTGATTGCCCTGGGGTTCGTCGTTCTTGACGAAGTCGCCGCCCAGCCAAAACTGATAGCAGGCATCGGCGAATTGTTCCGAGCGCAGGCCCAGTTTCGGCTTGATAATAGCTCCGACCACCATCCCGCCATTGGTGAGCGGGCGGCCCAGGACGCGCCACATGTCTTCTATGTTTTTGGAAGGGCCGTCATAGAGCCGCAGATATGCCGGAGGAAAGAAGAAATCCTGCATCTTGGCATATTCGACGTCGGCCATTCCCTGGTTGTTACCGATCGTCAGAGTCAGGAAATTAGCTATCATGGCCCGCCCATCGATGATGTTCCGATCGAAAAGCCCGATTGGATAAGCTATTTTCATCAACTCCGCCTTTTCGTTCGCTTCATAAACCAGGGCATCCATGCCTCGGGTGAAGTCGTCGGTGGTGCAAACTTCGACGTTGGTGCCGGTTGAGGATTCGGCGGCAAAATGAGCCGCCGTCTCAACGTATCCGTACCCCGCCTTCTGCTTCATGCTGTAAACGCAAAGCACGTGGTTGCCATTAGCGATCAGGTCTTCTTCTTTTAGATCAAGATTGACGTAGCGATTAGATTGGTCCATTTCAACGGTTTCCTAGGTTACGTAATGAGAGTCTATTTGATGCTGGGGTCAAGGGAGCCGGATTGATAGCGCTCGGCCATCTCAGGCAGGGGGATGACATTGATCTTGGAGGCATTGCCGGCGGTGCCGAACAGCTCGTAGCGATCCTCGCAAAGCTTTTGCATGGCCGCCATGGCGGGCTTCAGATAGGCTCTGGGATCAAACTCGGCCTTCTTGTCCATCAGCACCTTGCGGATTTGTCCGGTCATCGCCAAGCGGTTGTCGGTGTCGATGTTGACCTTCCTGACCCCGGTTTTGATGCCCTTGGCGATTTCTTCGACCGGAACCCCGTAAGTCTGCGGCATGTCGCCACCGGCTTCATTGATGATGTCCTGTAATTCCTGCGGCACCGATGACGAGCCGTGCATGACCAGATGGGTGCTGGGGATTCTTTTGTTGATCTTTTTGATCACCTCCATGGCCAGGATATCGCCCGTCGGCTTGCGGGTGAACTTATAAGCCCCATGCGAGGTGCCGATGGCGACAGCCAGGGCGTCAACCTTGGTTTTGCCGACGAAATCGGCGGCCTCGTCGGGATCGGTCAACAGCATGCTCTTGTCCAGCTTGCCCTCAAAACCGTGGCCATCCTCCTTGTCGCCCTCGCCGGTTTCCAGCGAGCCCAGGCAACCCAGCTCGCCTTCCACCGAAACGCCGACCATGTGAGCCAGGTCGCTAACCTTACCGGTTACTTCGACGTTGTAATCGTACGATGATGGGGTCTTGGCGTCCTCTTGCAGGGAGCCGTCCATCATTACCGACGAAAAGCCGTTGGTGATCGCCGACAGGCAAGTGTTGGCGTCGTTACCGTGATCTTGATGCATGCAGATCGGGATATGGGGATAGATATCCATGGCCGCCTTGATGAGGGCGCTTAGCACCGTGTCGTTGGCATATTTTCGGGCGCCTCGGCTGGCCTGCATGATCACCGGCGAATCGGTCTTGTCGGCGGCGTTCATGATTGCCAACATCTGTTCCATGTTGTTGATGTTGAAGGCCGGGACCCCGTAGCCGTTTTCCGCCGCGTGATCGAGAAGCTGCCTAAGTGATACGAGTGCCATTTAAAATTTCCTCCTTGGGAAAACCACTCCGGGTTTGTTTGCTATCCTCTTAGATAGAATAACTGGGAAGCTAGGCCGAGATTACAATTTCGCTTTTGCCGCCGAGACAACCTTATCAGCGGTAATGCCGAAATGTTTGAAAAGCTCGCCGGCAGGAGCCGAGGCGCCGAAACCAGTCATTCCGACAAAGGCTCCGTCTTCTCCCAGATAGCGTTCCCAGCCCATTTTCAGGGCCGCTTCGACCGCCACCCGCACGGTGCCGGGACCAAGTACCCGCTGGCGGTAATCTTCGTCCTGGGCGTCGAACAGCTCCCAGCAAGGCATAGAAACAACGGCCGTCGGCACGCCTTCTCCTTGCAGTGCTTGGCGGGCGTCCATGGCGACACCAACCTCGGAGCCGGTGGCGAGGAGGGTCACCTTGCGCTCGCCGCCTTCCGCTTCGGCAAGGACATAAGCGCCGCGGGCGCATAAGTTCCCGCCGTCCCCGTCGGCGCGCAAAGTTGGCAGGTTTTGGCGGCTCAAGATCATACCAGAAGGAGTGCGTTCATTGCCCAGCGCGATCTCCCAGCATTCGGCGGTTTCCACCGCGTCACAGGGGCGCAGGACATTGAAGTTGGGAAACGCCCTCAAGGAAGCCAGGGTTTCCACCGGTTGGTGGGTGGGGCCGTCCTCGCCGACGCCGATGGAATCGTGGGTTAGCACGTAGATCACCCTGAGCCCCATTAGAGCCGACAGCCGCATGGACCCGCGCATGTAATCGGCAAAGACCAAAAAGGTGCCGGAATAAGGAATAAATCCGCCGTGCAGGGCCATGCCGTTCATCATCGCCGCCATGCCATGCTCGCGGACGCCATAGTGCAGGTAACGGCCGGAGGGATCAGTTGGCGTGATGGACTCGGTGCTGCTGGTCCTGGTGTTGACGGAACCGCTGAGATCGGCCGAACCGCCGATTAATTCAGGGATTGCCTTGGTCAGTGCCTCTAGCGCCTCGCCCGAGGCTTTACGCGATGCCCACGACGGTTTGTCGGCGGCTACCTTGCTTTTGTGATCATTCAGCGCCTGTCGCCAGCCGGTGGGTAGATCGCCCCCGCAAACCCGTTCAAACTCGGCCCGTTTGACGTCATCCATGGCGCCCAGCCGACCTTCCCAGGCTTCGCGCCCGGCAATGCCACGGGCACCGGCGGCGCGCCAAGCCGAGAGCACGCCGTCGGGAATAACGAAGGGAGCATGGGACCAGCCAAGGGCATCACGGGCGCCGTTGATTTCGTCCTCGCCCAGTGGTGAACCGTGGCAGCCAGAAGAACCGGCTTTGTTGGGAGCACCATAACCAATAACGGTTTTGCAAGCGATCAATGATGGCGTATCCGTGCCTTTCGCCTTGTCAATGGCGGCGGCCATGGCGTCGGCGTCATAACCGTCGACGGACTGAACGTCCCAGCCGGAAGCCCTGAAGCGGGCCGGCTGGTCATCGGAAACGGTCATCTCAGTGGAGCCGTCGATGCAGATGGAATTATCGTCCCAAAGGACAATCAACTTGCCGAGGCCCAGATGACCGGCGGCCGAGATCGCTTCGTGGCTGATGCCCTCCATCAGGCAGCCGTCGCCGGCAATGACGTATGTGTAATGGTCGACCACATCGACGCCGAAACGGGTGGCGAGCATTAGTTCGGCCAGCGCCATGCCGACCGCCATGGAGATCCCCTGTCCCAGCGGCCCGGTGGTGGTCTCGATCCCCTCGGCATGGCCATATTCGGGGTGGCCGGCGGTCTTGGCGCCGAGTTGACGGAAGTTTTTTAAGTCATCCAGCGTCAAGTCCTTGTAGCCGGTGAGATAGAGCAGCGAGTAGAGCAGCATCGAGCCATGGCCGGCGGAAAGCACGAAACGGTCGCGATCGAGCCATCCCGGCGCCGTCGGATCGAATTTTAGGAAGCGGGTGAACAATACCGTCGCCATGTCGGCAGCGCCCATGGGCATGCCGGGATGGCCTGAGTTGGCTTTCTGCACGCCATCCGCCGAAAGGAACCGGATGGCGTTGGCAAGATCTTGGTGGCTAGCAGTCATTCCTGATCGTCCTTTTAAATTGCATGATGGCCAAGAGCCGCCTTCACCATATGAAAGGTGATCAGTAGTTGCGAGAGCGCCAACGGATGGCTCAGGGCCTGTTTATTTGTTTCGTCGGTGAATCTGCCTACGTTTTCACGTAAGTGCACAGCTTCGGGAATCAGCTCCCAAAGCAAATCCTCCATCAACTTGGCCCGTTTATTATCTATGCTGCCCGAAATGTCGAGAACATCTACCGGCTTGCCGTCAATGTCCCGAGCCAATTCCAGGCGAAATCCTTTTTTGCCGCTGGTTCCCAGGATTGGTGTCAAATCCGGATGCGGCAGGGTCGGTCTCAAGATATGACTGACGTTAAGATGGGCGCCGGTTTCCTGGACATTGCCATGGGGTGGAAAAAAACTCACCACCATGTCGGCGAAAGTCCGTTGCGGCTGAATGAATTCGCTGCTGCAGGTTTTCCGTTTTTCCAGCGCCCGCATCACCTCATCCGGCGTATAGCCACGCTTTCCGGTATCGCGCTGGACTTTCCATTTGACGCGCAAGCCCTCGTCTGGCTCGAGGTAAACCTTGACGTCGTAAGCGTCGCGCATGGACCGGGTAGAGTAGCCAAGCAGGCCTTCGAAAATAATGTACTCCTTGGGCTCGACGTAGACCGGCCGTTCCAAAATACCGCCGTTGTGGTTGTAGACGGGCTTTAGGATCGGCTTGCCCTCGCGCAGCTGATGGATGTGCTGCTCAAGGATGTCTATATAGTTGCACTTGGGGTTAAGCGCCGAAATGCCATTCTTGGACCGCTCCACCCGATCATATCTGTGGTAATGGTCGGTGCAGATGCTGAGCACCCGTTCCGGGCCGAGAATATTGGCGATACCGGCGGTTAGCGTGGTCTTCCCGGCGGCTGAATCGCCAACAATGCCTAAGATAATTGGCCGATTGATGCGCTTGAAAGGCATGTTACGCCTTGCCTCCCTTAGGTTTGCTGTTTGCCCCGGCTTTCGCGCCGGTGGAATGTGGTGAGAATTTGGCGCTCGCCGGAGGAACCGGCGATCAGCAGGCTCTGGGTGGACTCGTAATCATTCAAGTGCTCCACCCCCGTGAACAAAAGCCCGGTCGTGATGCCGGTAGCGGAAAAATAGACCTCGTCCGAGCGCACCAGGTCCTCCACCGCGTACCAAACCGATGTATCCATCTCGGCTTTCGCGACAGCGGCTTTTTCGGTCGCCAACTGGGGGTCGAAGCGACCGGAAAATTCGCCGTCCATGGCGCGGATAGCGCAGGCGGAGATCAATCCCTCGCGGGTACCTCCGGTGCCCATGAGAGCGTCTATCCCCGAGTTGGGTATGGCCGCCATCAGGGCGCCGGCGATATCGCCGGCCGGAAAAAGAGCCACCCGCGCGCCGGCCTGGTGAATGCGCTCCACCAGTTCCCTGTGCCGCGGTTTTTCAAGAACGAAGACGGTCAACTCCGAGACTGGCTTGGCGAGGATCTTGGCAAGTTCCGTAAGCTTGTTTTCCACCGGCGCCGCCGGGTCGATCCTGCCCTTGGCGGCGGGAGCAGCAGCGAACTTTTCCATGTAAAAGGCCGGGGCCGGATCGAACAAGGTCCCTTTAGGAGCAAGGCAGATAGCCGCCATGGCGTTGGTCATGCCCTTTGCCAGGTAGGTTATGCCCTCGACGGGATCGACGGCGACATCAAATTCCCGCTCGCCACCGGTAGCGCCAATGCACTTGCCGGTGTTAAGGTTTCTATCTTCATCGTCCTCGCCGTCGCCGCCAACGATGACGGTACCGAAAATGGGAAGCTTCGCCAATTCCTCGTACATGGCCTTGGCGGCGGCAAGACTACCCTGCCCCCTTTCTCCACGGCCAATCCACTGGTAAGCAGCGCGAGCGGCGGCCTCGGTTGCCTTACGCAAGGCATAGACCAAAATCGGCCCCGTGCATATATTGTTCAGCATGGATTTTGTAGAGGCCATTCAATGCAATCTTTGAACATGCGGTTTCCACCCCTGCCCGCGGCAAGGGAATAACATTTCGTCCGAAAAAGGCGGTTTTGTAAACACCCGCAAGGGGGGTGCTCGTGGCTCTTATGGGTAGGCCACTTTTAACCCGAATATGGGGCCTCCCCCCACTCCTTCTGGTAGTTTAGAAGCTTGCCGGCATTATTGGTAATTGTCAGCGGCATTACCCGAGGACGTCAGATAGCAGACGACCGCTTGGGCCCGGTTTGTGACGTCGAGTTTACTGTAAAGATTTTTAAGGTGGAATTTGACGGTGTTCAGGGAAATGCCAAGATCGCTGGCGATCTGGGCATTGCTGTTGCCCTGGGCGAGGGCAGCCAAGAGTTCCTGTTCCCGTCCGGTGAGACAACTAAAAGGATTGGCGCTCGGTTGGCTCAGGTCCATGAACGGGAAAACCATTCGCCCCTCAGCAACGGCTGAAATAGTTTCCACCAAGCGTTGTGGCGGTTCTCTTTTCAAGCAAAAACCCGCTCCCCCCAACTGCATCACTAGGCGCGGTACCTGGGGCGATGGATTGCCGGTATAGACCACCAACCGCGGCATCTTTTGACGCTTGCGCAAGGCTTGCAGCACCTCGTGCCCGCCCATGTATGGCATGTCCCAGCCGATTACCCCGACATCGAACAACAGCCTGTTCACCGCTTCAATGAACCGCTCCCCGTCGGCGGCGATGGCAACCAGGGAAAAGCGCTCTTCTTGCTCGATCAATTGGGCCATACCTTCTTGAACGAGTGGCGATTTATCGGCTATCACAATGTCGATGATCTTGTTATCGCTCATAACTGCCGCCATAAGCTCCCTGAATGGGTAGGTATCTTCCACGTTTCAATAGCGGTTAATTTTCCGTTTTGCAACAAACCCTTCACGCCCGTCATCAGTTCCGTTTATCAGCCGGGCTATATGATTACGCCCTTCACCCGTCCGGAGAGTTGTTGATGTTTCTCAAGGAACGAGTTCTCGGCCCAAGGATTGTAAAAAGTACCCGATCCTAAATAATACACTAAAATTTAGTTTTTATTACATTAGAAGTTACTGAATCAATAAGACAATTATTTTTAAGTACCCAAAATGAAGAGATTTATGGGCTGAACGAATTATGTTATCTCAGATGTAAGGGATGACAAACCAAGGGAGGAAGCATTGATAAATAACCGCCTCGTCACTGTCGCCGCCGGCGTCGCCGCCGCCGCGGCGTATTTGGCTTGCCCAGCGGCCGTTCAAGCCGGCGGCCAATTCAACGCCGTTCTCATCGCCAGCAACTGCGCCGTATGTCACGGTCCCGACGGTAAAAGCGCCGGTTTAACGCCAGGTCTCGACAAGCTGACGAAAGAGGGGATCGCCGACCATCTCCGCAAGTTCAGATCGGGCGAGAAACCATCGACCATCATGCATCGTTTTGCCAAGGGCTTTAACGATGCCCAGATCGATGCCATTGCGGCGCAGTTGGGCAAATAAACAGGGGGAGAATAACAATGAGTAAGCATTCAGCGGCCAAGAATTCACGCCGGGAATTTCTTCATCTCGCCGGCGCCGCCGGCGTCGTTTCCGCCTTGACCCTGACGAGCCGCGTTTCATTGGCCGGATCAAGCGGCCGTGTCGCTGTTGTCGGCGGCGGTTTCGGTGGGGCAACGGCGGCCCGATACGTCAAGAAGTTTGATCCTGGCATCGACGTGACCCTGATCGAGCCCAACACCAAGTATGTCACCTGTCCCTTCTCCAACACCGTTCTCGGCGGTATGCGGGAAATTAACGCCATCACCCATAGCTACAAAGGCCTCTCCAGGGCCGGCGTCAAGGTGCTTCACGACTCGGTCAGCGCCGTGGACCCGGTCAAGAAAAGGCTTGCCACCAAGGGTGGCGACAGCATCTCTTACGACCGTTTGATCATGTCGCCCGGTATTGATTTCCGTTTCGAGGATATCCCCGGCTACGACGAGGCGGCAATGCAGTTGGTGCCTCATGCCTGGAAAGCGGGACAGCAAACCGTCAACCTGCGCAGGCAATTGATGGCCATGGACGACGGCGGGCTGGTCATCATCACCTCGCCGAACAATCCGTTCCGCTGCCCGCCGGGGCCATACGAACGCGCCAGCATGATCGCTTATTACCTGAAGCACAACAAGCCCAGGTCCAAGCTCCTCATCCTTGATGCTAAGTCGAAGTTCTCGAAAATGCCTCTGTTTCTGGAAGGTTGGGGCATCCATTATAAAAATATCGAATGGATTGCCGGCAACAAAGGCGGCCAGGTGATCGAGGTCGATGCAAAAAACCGAGTGGCCATCACCGATTTCGATAAGCACAAGGCGGCGGTCTTCAATTTCATCCCGCCGCAGAAAGCTGGTGCCATTGCCCATAGCGCCGGTTTGACCGACAAATCGGGCTGGTGTCCTGTCGATTTCTTAACCTTCGAATCGACAATCCACAAAGGCATTCATGTCATCGGTGACGCCGCCATCGTCACCGGAATGCCGAAATCGGGCAACGCCGCCAACAGCGAGGCCAAGGCCTGTGCCATCGCCGTGGTAGCCTTGCTCAAAGACAACAAACCAATGGTGCCGATGACGTCGAACACCTGCTACAGCCTGATCACGCCGGAGCACGGCATTTCCGTCACCGCCGTCTGGACGGCAAGCCCCGACGGCTATAAGAAGAACTCCGGTGGCGTCAGTCCCGAAGGCCGGGACGCGGCATTCCGCAAGCTGGAGGCGACTTATGCCCGAGGTTGGTACGCCAACATCAGCCGCGACATCTGGGGCTGATCGCTAGTACCAACTTCTGTTCCCAGGCGGAGACTTCTCTGGTTTCCGCCACTTTTCGGGCGGCGCGGCAATGATAGCGCGAGGCGCTTAATCCAGCCGCGATTCGACCTGGGGTATGGGCCGGAAATTGCCCATAAAAAAGACCCCCGCAAAAACAAGGGGG
>Ga0187827_10009026_pt1 | contig 10653 bp, 10 predicted proteins | sample ETNtaG_39_FD_167969 | JGI IMG/M metagenome (GOLD analysis project Ga0187827, IMG submission 167969) | Marine microbial and viral communities from oxygen minimum zone, Eastern Pacific Ocean - ETNP2014_SV_150_PacBio MetaG (Illumina Assembly) | ecosystem: Environmental > Aquatic > Marine > Hypoxic... | reverse complement strand
CTGGTGGCAATGGAATGGTAGGTAGAAATATCCTAAGCCATGATTTGTCTAGTAAATGGAATTTTTTTTCACCAAGTAGTAAAGACTTGGATTTAACCAATTTTGATAAAACAATAAGTTATATACACAGAATAAAGCCTGATATTGTTATTCATGCAGCCGGACGAGTCGGAGGTATACAGGCAAATATAAATCACCCAGTTGATTTTTTAGTAACTAATATTGATATTGGTAGAAATGTTGTTCTGGCAGCTCGTAAGTGCGGAATAAAAAAATTATTAAATCTTGGTAGTTCTTGTATGTATCCTAGAAATATAACAGTTCCATTAAAAGAAGAGATGCTTTTTAGTGGAGAGCTAGAGCCCACCAACGAAGGTTATGCATTAGCAAAAATTTTGGTAGCAAAACTTTGTGATTATGTATCCAAAGAAGATGATAAATTTAAATATAAAACAATGGTGCCATGTAATATTTATGGCCGTTTTGATAAATTTGACTCTAAAAAATCACATTTGATACCTGCAATTATTAGTAAATTACAACTTGCTATTGATCATAATGTTAAAGAGGTTGAAATTTGGGGGGATGGTAAAGCAAGAAGGGAGTTTATGTTTGCAGCTGACTTTGCAGATGCAATTATTTATGCTTTAGAAAATTTCGAAATTATGCCTTTTGTTTTAAATATTGGTATGGGGCAAGATCATTCAATTAAAGATTACTATTTAACTATTGCAAAAATTATGAATTTTCATGGTACTTTTAAACATAATCTTAAAAAACCAATTGGGATGCAACAAAAGCTTGTATCGATAGAGAAACAAATTGATTGGGGGTGGTTGCCAAAAACCACACTAGAGGATGGAGTTAAGGACACATATCATTATTATTTAGATGAGATCAATTATGAGTGCTAAGTTTCCTTTGGCATGTTCATCATGGGACCAGGAAGAATTAAATGCAATGCATAGAGTTATTGATTCAGGAATGTATACCATGGGAGAAAATGTTGTAAATTTTGAACATAATTTTGCAAAATTTGTAAATTCTAAATATTGTGTAATGGTTAACTCTGGCTCATCTGCCAACCTTTTAATGGTTGCATCACTTTTTTATCGAAAAGAATCACCATTAAAGAGAGGAGATGAAGTAATTGTTCCAGCAGTGTCATGGGGAACTAGTTATTATCCTTTATACCAGTATGGCTTAAAATTGCGTTTTGTTGATATTGATCTAGATACATTAAACTTCGATTTAGACCAATTGGAAAGTTCAGTAACAGAAAGAACCAAATTAATTCTAGCTGTAAACCTCTTGGGTAATCCAAATGATTATTCAAGAATAGATAGTATTATTGCAGATCGTAACATAATTGTCATAGAGGATAATTGTGAGTCAATGGGAGCTACTTTTAATAATAAACATACAGGCACATTTGGCTTAATGGGTAGTTTCAGTACATTTTTCAGTCACCATATTTCAACTATGGAGGGAGGGCATATTGTTACTGATAATGAAGAGATTTACCACATTCTTCTTTCGCTTCGTGCACATGGTTGGACTAGAGACCTGCCTATAAAAAATCATATTTGTAATAAAAAAAGTCACAACTCATTTGAAGAGTCTTTTCGTTTCGTTCTGCCAGGTTATAACGTTAGGCCATTAGAAATTGAAGGAGCTATTGGAGTTGAGCAATTGAAGAAGTTACCTAGATTTATTGAAAAGCGTCGAATAAATGGTTTAGAATTTCAGGATTCAATGAAAAATCATCCAGACTTAATGATACAGAAAGAAATAGGCAATAGTAGCTGGTTTGGTTTTAGCTTAGTTATTCGTGAAGAGTCGAAACTTTCTAGAAATGAACTTGTTAATAGGCTAACATCTTTAGGATTTGAGAGCAGACCAATTGTAACTGGTAATTTTTCATCTAGTGAAGTAATGAAGTATTTTGATTATGAAATTCCATTTGATGTAAAAAATGCAGAATATATTGATAAAAACGGAGTGCTTGTTGGAAATCATCACTTTTCAATGGGTGATGCTATAGAAAAGTTATCTAATATTAAATATTAAGATAAATTACTTAAAAAGAGACCATATGAAAAAAAGAGCATTAATTACAGGTGTAACTGGACAAGATGGAGCTTATTTATCCGATTTTTTATTAGAAAAGGGATATGAAGTCCATGGAATAAAAAGAAGAACATCATTATTAAATACAGATAGAATTGACCATATATATCAAGACCCTCATGAGGAAAATCAAAGATTTATTCTTCATCATGGCGATATGACAGATTCATCTAGTCTTTTAAGGATTATTCAGTTAGTTAATCCTGATGAGATATATAATCTTGCAGCACAATCTCATGTTGCGGTTTCATTTGAAGAGCCTGAATATACGGCAAATTCTGATGCTACAGGAGCATTACGAATTCTTGAGGCAATTCGAATATTAGGGTTAGATAAAAGTACAAAATACTATCAAGCTTCCACTTCAGAACTATTTGGTAAAGTTCAAGAGGTTCCACAAAAAGAAACTACACCTTTTTATCCTAGAAGTCCTTATGCAGTTGCTAAGCTTTATGCTTATTGGATTACAGTAAATTATCGTGAGGCTTATGGTTTATTTGCATGCAATGGTATTCTTTTTAATCATGAGTCACCCATAAGAGGAGAGACATTTGTTACTAGAAAAATTACTCGTGCCTTAGCAAGAATTAAATTAGGATTGCAAGATTGCTTATATCTTGGTAATCTAAATGCAAAAAGAGATTGGGGCCATGCTAAAGATTATGTTGAAGCTCAATGGTTGATGCTTCAACAGGATGCCCCTGAAGATTTTGTTATCGCTTCTGGCGAACAGCATTCGGTTAGAGAATTTATTGAAGTTGCTGCGAGCACTTTAGATATGGAAATTATTTGGAAGGGGAAAGGTAAAAATGAAGTAGGAAAATTACGTTCTTCTGGATCCGACTTAAGGACAATTATTAAGGTTGATTCTAAGTATTATAGGCCAACAGAAGTAGATGAGTTATTGGGAGACCCTACTAAAGCAGAAGAGAAACTAGGCTGGAAGTCGAGTACAACGTTTAATGATATTGTAAAAGAGATGGCGATGAGTGATTATAAAGAAGCAGAAAAAGATTTATTAGTCTCATAAAAAAGCTATTAGGTATTTAATTTCAACGAATAACACAGTATCAACACATATCTTTTATGGAATAAAATTTATTTTTAGGAGTGTAAACTTAATATATAGACTAAGATGACAGCAAAAGTTGACCCATATATCACCATAATAATTGTTGCACGTAATGCGATAGAAACTTTACCAGAGTGTTTAACTAGAATACATAGCCAAACATACTGTAAAAGCCTGATCGAAATACTTTTAGTTGATGGCGGCTCGGTTGATGGAACAATTGATTATGCTAAGAAGAAGAATGTAAAGATTATTAATGGAGGTTATCCGCACAATCCAGAGGCTAGGAAATATATTGGAGCAAAGCAGGCTAATGGAGAAATTTTAGTATACCTTGATACAGATAATTTTTTGCCTGATAAAAACTGGTTATCTAGAATGGTATTTCCTTTTACTAGAGCTGATGTTGTTTGTTCTTTTACAAAATGGTATGAAGCTAGCTATTCACTCTCTAATTTTGACAGATATTATGCACTTTTGGGTGGGAATGACCCAGTTGCATATTATTTAGGGAAGCATGACAGGGTCCCACTTAACAGTTGTATACTTCCCTATGGCGCTAAACTTATCCATAAAGAGAAAAATATAGAATATGTTACTTTTTCCCATGATAAGATTCCTACACTTGGAGCTAATGGATTTTTAGTAAAAAAATCGTATTTTGACCAGCTAAATTATAAATTTCCAGAGATGTTTTCTCATATAGATGCACATATAGACTTACTGAAGAAAAATAAAGGCGCATTGTATGCTATTGTTTCCACAACACTTATTCATGCCACTGGAAAAACCTTGTTGTTTAATCTTAAAAAACGCTTGCTGTTTAAGCGTACTTTATCAAACAGCTATAGAAAATATAAAGTATTTGATCCTCAATCTAAGAGGGATGTATTAAGATTAGTTCTTGTTATTATAAGAGGGTTAACCATTGTAGAACCTTTATTGGTTGCATTTTTTAATTTTTATAAGACCCGTCGTATAGAGTGGTTGTTGCATCCAGTTGCTCTTTTTTCAATGGTATGTATTTATGGGTATAGTGTATTGACAAGCATTCAAGATAAAAGATGAATCAATCTATCTTAGTCATAACTCCATTTTTTAGTCCAAATATCGGTGGAGTAGAAACCCATCTTGATGATTTAGTGGATGCCCTAGATAAAAATGGTTATAAGATATATGTACAAACTTATTCCCCAATTACAACAGATGGTGAAGCATGGAAAGCTAAGGAAAAAAAAGGAAAAAATATTTTTATAAGGAGATATTGGTGGTTTGGCAAAGACTTATTCCATAAAATAGAGAGATATCCCTTCATAGATTTCTTATATATAACTCTTTATTTATTAGTTAGAGTTTTTTTCTTTATGTTGTTTAATCATAAGAAAATAGAAATAATTCATGCTCAAGGATTCAATGCAACTTTTATAGGTGTTGTACTAAAGAAGTTTTTTTCATTTAGATTGATAGCTAGTACACACGCCATATATGAATTAGATAAGGGATCTAAAACCGCAAAATTAGTAAAACTAATTTTAGATAAGTGTGATAAAGTTCTATGCTTATCTGACGCATCTAAAGCCGAGCTTGTTGATTTTGGTATGAGTAATACCAAACTAGGTAGATTTAGATACTGGATCGATCTAAATTATTTCAAGTCCATGGATAAGGTATTAACAAGAGGAAAGCATAATTTAAGGAATACATTTACTGTTCTTTTTGTCGGTAGATTAATTGAGAAAAAAGGAATAAATATATTAATAAGTGTGGCAAAAATACTGACAAATATTCAATTTGTTTTTATTGGAACTGGTCCTTTAGAATTGCTGCTAAAAAAAGCAGATGAAAATAATGATAATATCATTTTTTTAGGAAAAAAAGCTAATAAAGAACTTGTTGATTTTTATAACATTGCGGATATATTTTGTATTCCTTCCCAGTATGAAGAGGGGTTTGGCAGAGTAGTCATTGAAGCTATTGCATGTGGAACACCTGTAGTTGGTTCAAATAAAGGTGGCATAAAGGAAGCTCTTAATGATAATACATCAATATTAGTCAATCCAACAGTTATTAATGTTAAAGAATCAATAAACTCACTATACAGTGATAGAGAGCAATTGGCACAACTTGCAGAGAATTGTATTTTGTATAGCAGAAAAAATTTTTCTGAATATAATGTAAATGACATAACTAAGCACTATTAACTTTTATTATGATAGGGAGTCTAAAAAATAAATTTATTAAATATAATTTTCTTTTATCGTTGCTTGTAATTACTCTTAACGTTAATGCTATCTCAGACTCTAATATTGATTTAACATTAATAAAAGATAACGATAATACTTCATCAGTCGAACAATGCATAAAATACGAAAGAATAAATCCTGCAATCTATATAGTGAAAGTGGATTGTGAACATGGTGGTTATATCTTAAGTTTGAAGGAATTGTATAATCCAGGGTGGAGAGTTTACTTTAGGCCTACATTAGAAAAAGATAATAGCAGCGCAATAAATTACTCTTTTATGGAAAGCTATGTAGACGAGGAATTAAAGAGCAATAATAAAATGTATAAAATTCAAAAAAGAATAGCACCTTCTATTGATGGTTCTGTTTTAGTACCTCTTGATTCACATTTTCGTGTTAATAAAATATTTAATGGATGGGCTATAGATAGTAGTTTGATTGAATATTTATTAGCTCAATATAAAATAGATAAGAGTCTTAAAAATAAAAAGTTCACTCTTTATATAATATTTTATAGTGAGATCATTAAACAGTTTTGGCAGAAGATAATGTTTACAATTATTGCGCTTCTTTTGATTATTTTCTTTGCTAAGAAAATAATCAAAAGAATTTATTAAATAGAATTTAATTTTATGAATAAATATCAAATAGGGAATTTAATTTTATGAATAAATATCAAATAGGGAATTTAATTTTATGAAAAAAATATCAAATAGGGAAACAGCCAACTTAATAAAACAAGATGGGGTTTTTATTTTATATAATGATAGCCATACAATAATAGAAAAAGATGTGTCACTTATAGAAGCGTATAAAAAATACAGAACCCTTGAGGATAAATTTGAAAAAAAATTTTTCAATCTTGATCTTGATTACAATATTATAAATAAAGAAATACGTGGAAATAGCAGCAAAATAAAAATTGAGCAATCAAATAAGACCTTGATTTTTTTCTTTGTTTTTTTTGTAGGCATGGTGTTGTATTTAAACTACTCTTTTGATTTTAGAGGTACAGTTAAAGATGCATCATCTGAGTTACAGAATGCAGTAAAAAGCACTATAAGTTCAATGCCATCTACAGTTAAAAACACCCTACTTTATACAAGGAATGGGGAGCCATGGTGTTATCCTTGCGTCCTAGAGGAAGTTATTGATGGAATTAATGCTGGTTCTTCTAGAATGAGCCCTGAAGATATGAAGAGGCTTAAGAGTAAGATCGATGCGCTTAAGAAAAAGTATGATATTTTTGGTAGTAATGAATAATCATAAGTGTCCTATTTGCCTAAGCAATAATACGGTCGACCATTTTTTGACATACGATTATAGGCTACATACTACAAAATCTAGCATATTGCTGAAAAAATGTGGCAATAGTAAGTGTATGCATATTTGGAGTGCTGTTATTCCGACAAAAAAGGAGATTGAATCATTTTATAAGGATGAATTTTATCAACACAGTAAAAAAAGCACAGATTTAATAACTTATTTGAACAGAAAAAGATTTTTTAAGTGTATAAATAATGGAGTAAGAACAAAAGTATTAGATATTGGCGCTGGTGATGGAAGTTTAGTTTCGTTTTTAATAGAAAAAGGGCTTGAAGCTTATGGTCTAGAGCCTTCAAAAGTAGGCAGAAATATTGCAAAAAAAAACTGGAATGTAGATTTAATACCAGGTGACTTATCTGACATTCAGAGTAAGCGTTTTGATGTAATAAACTTATCACATGTTTTAGAGCATGTTATTGACCCGCTTGCTATTTTGGAGAAAATTAATAATTTATTAGATGACAACGGTTGTTTGAGCATCGAGGTGCCAAATATTCATTCATGGGAGGCAAGTATATTTAAGTCTATTTATATTAATATTGACGCTCCAAGACATATCCATCATTTTAATAAAAAATCGCTATCTATAGCTTTATCAAAAACCGGTTTCTCTAGAGCAAGCACAAGTAAAGAATTGTCAGTTATTCAATTTCCTTTATCAGGCATTAGATCAATTGAAAATTACCTAATATTCAGATCAATGGACTCAGTAATAAACAAGATATTTCTAAAGATTATATACATACCATACGCAATTTTACATATTGCTATTAATATGCTGTCTAGTAATAAAATTTGTCTTAGTGGAACTTTCACCAAGGCGCATGAATAAAATAAATATATTATTTATAGCTAGCTCCGTTGAGAAATGTGGCGGACTAAGTGGTGGCGATAGAATTTTTTTGGAGCTGTCTAAGAGACTATGTGTGAATCATAATGTTGTAATTTACGGATGGGAAGCCACAGAAATATTATGTAAAAAGTACGGAGTTTCACATTTATTCAAAAGTATAGGTGAAATACCATCTTATGTTACTAAAATTAGAACGATATCTTACATTGTCCGCACGATAATTACTACTCTCTTTATTCGTAGAGACATTCGCCTATACTCTCGTGATGACACGGTTGTTATATCAGCATCTGATTTTTGGCCTGATTCTATTCCAGCATATTTATTAAGTCGTTTTTATAATTACTATTGGGCATCTAGTTTCTTCTTGGTCGCTCCAGATGTGTTTCTTTCTCATGGATCCCATAAAGGACTAAAGCGAATTATTGCAGCATTATTTAGCTTTAGTCAGTCCGTCATTATACGAATGATTCGATCATATTCGTCATTGCTCATAACATGTAGCAAAGATGTTATTTCGGCGATAAATGGTAGGTCGTATCTACCTTTAGATTATTTTTTCTTATATGGCGGGGTTACAATTGACAGCAATATATTAAAATTAAGAGATACAAATATAGCAAATCCAAAATATGACGTTGTTTATATGGCGCGTTTACATCCTCAAAAAGGCCCTATAGAGATGGTAAGAATTTGGGAAGAAGTGCTAAAAATAAACCCAAAACTGCACTTAGCCATGATTGGTAACGGGCCATTAGAAAACAAGGTTAAAGAGCTTATTGAATCCCTTGAACTTAAAGAAAGTGTAGAATTATTTGGATTTGTTGATGGAGTTGATAAGCTTAATATTTTTTCCAATTCAAGGTTATTTGCTCATCCGGTAATTTATGATACTGGAGGGATGGCACCGATGGAGGCGATGGTGATTGGAATACCGGCTATATCCTTTGATTTAAAGGGTTTGAGGGATGCATACCCAAAAGGGATGCATAAGGTTTCAAAATATAATATAAAAGAATTTGCTCAAGGTATTATTGAAATATTAGATAGCAAAAAGAGGTACAATACAATGCGTAAAGATGCAATTGAATTGTCGTATGATTGGAATTGGGATAAGCATTCATTTGACCTGCAAAAGAAACTATTAAAACTGTTAAAGAAAGATAATGATAAAAATATTAAATAAATTAGTAATAAAAAGTGGCATTAATCAAAAGTTTTTTGTTAGCTTATACAGACTGTACTTTAATATCATTAATTACATAAAGTATAGGGATCCATACATGTTTAGAATAGTTGCAATAGAAATAAGTAGCTATTGCAATAGAAAGTGTTCGTATTGTCCTGTTTCAAAAGAAACTGAAAAGATTCCTAAAATGTTTATGGAAATTGACCTATTTAAAAAAATAATAAAACAACTTCAAGATATCAATTTCAATGGATCAATAATGTATCATTTTTATAATGAACCACTCCTTGATGAAAGACTTCCAGAGTTTATATCATATGTAGATGCCAATCTCCCTAAATGTAATAGTAGAGTATTTACCAGTGGAGATTTCCTTACACCACATCTAGCGGATTCATTATTCAATGCAGGTTTACATGATATGGTTATTACTGATCACAACCTAAAACCCGGTAGAGTTGAAAAAAGAATTGCACCTATACTTGATAAGTATGGAGATAAAATTAGTATAAATAGGTTATATGATAGGCCAATTCTAAATAGAGGAGGAGCTGTAGAGGTGGCCGATTTAGAGAAAAATAAGAAAGGTAACTGCACTGTAGTTTATGAGGAACTTAATATCACCTACACTGGAGATGTTTTACTTTGTAGCTCAGACTATCACAGGTCTAAAGTATACGGCAATATAAACGAAAAAAATATCCTAGATATATACAATAACGATGATTATGTTAAAGCAAGAAAATCAATAATTTCAGGAGAGCCATATTATGATATTTGCGTTGATTGTAATTATTTTCAGTAAAGTCATTACAATATAGCTTGAATATTTTTATTCTCCATCTAATACTAATTATTTAATTTTCTCTTTGGCTATAATTAAGTGATAATAATTCCACAATACTTGGTGGAGAGGGTTATTTTTTTTGATTTTACTAGATACTCCAATGTTTATAGAAGTGCATGTCTTTTTGAGACTGAATTGTTAAATGACTGGAACTGGGGTGAACACATTTATAATTTACAGGATAAACTATATGACTTATGAACCATTAATTAGAAATATTATAGATAATATCATTGGAACAGAGTGTGAGTAAAGAATACTTTAATTTCAGATACAAAGAGAGTTACGGTTCTCCATTAAATGTAAAGTTTGTCATCTATTCTAAAGACGCCTGGAAGGCGTGCAAAAAGATATTAATAAAATCAAGAAAAATCGTAGATCTCGGAATTGGAGGTGGAACCCTAGTTGAAAATGTACATAAAGTGACTAATGGACATATCATAGGAATTGATCAGTCAGAGATAGCACTAAAAATAATAAAAAAGAATTATCCTTTTGTTGAAACTAGATGTGCAGATGTTATTCAAACTGAACTCCCTAATTCTGCAGTCGATACTGTATTAAGCACAATGACAATTGAGCATGTTGATGATGTGAAAATGTTGAAAGAAGTTAATAGAATACTGGAAAGTGATGGATATTTTTTTGTTACTTCTGTAGTGAAAAAACCATGGGCAATTTATTTTTATAAAAATGATAATGGGGAGTCCGTTATAGAACCATCACACTTGCGAGAGTACGAGTCAGTAGAAAGCTTTACAAATTTGCTAAAAGAAAGTAATTTTCAAATCATATTTTCTTGTAAATCAATAATCAGATTTAGTTGTATGGATCCAATTTTAAAAGTAATTTCTCATTTTCTTAACATATCAGATATTTTGAGATATCCTATTGTTGACAAAATCAGGTTATTAACACGTATACCAATTCCAGGCTATTATGCTGTTGAGGTATTATGCAAGAAAAATAATTAATAATATGATGATAAAAGTT
>Ga0187827_10009023_pt1 | contig 10658 bp, 20 predicted proteins | sample ETNtaG_39_FD_167969 | JGI IMG/M metagenome (GOLD analysis project Ga0187827, IMG submission 167969) | Marine microbial and viral communities from oxygen minimum zone, Eastern Pacific Ocean - ETNP2014_SV_150_PacBio MetaG (Illumina Assembly) | ecosystem: Environmental > Aquatic > Marine > Hypoxic... | reverse complement strand
AGGTCACCGATAGGTATGCCTGGGCCAAAAACACCATGGGGAAAACCTGCCCTAGGATATAGAACTCGCAGGCCAAAAGCTTCAGATAAGTTGATTGTTAAGCGCCGAGGGAAGTAGGTAAAATGTCAAGATCAATTAAAAAGGGGCCAGCCGTTGATGCCAAGCTGCAAAAGAAGGTAGAAGCACTTATTCGCTCCGGGCAGAAGGCAGTAATAAAAACATGGGCGCGCTCATCCACTATCTTACCCGATATGGTGGGGCTTACGATTGGCGTGCATGACGGACGGAGACATGTGCCTATCTATATTACTGAGAATATGGTGGGGCATAAATTAGGTGAATTCGCATCAACCCGAACTTTCAGGGGGCATGCAGGTAAGACGGAAAGGGTTACCCGGGTAATATAATAAAATCAGGTTATATGGGTTGTAATAAGGCATAGACTATGGAAGTGAGATCAGTAGCTAAAGATACCGGGGTATCACCGCGTAAGGTGCGACCTCTGGTAAATATGGTGAGGGGTAAAAATGTGGATGAGGCATTAACCATGCTCAGGTTTACCCCTACACCGACGGCTCGAGTAGTGGCTAAGGCAGTGAAATCAGCAGCGGCTAATGCGGAGAATAATTCTCAGATGTCCCCATCAGAATTAAAGATTGTCAGTATCTTTGCTGATGAGGCGCGAACCTTGAAGAGGTTTCGTCCTCGGGCTCGAGGGCGAGCCAATTCTATTCTTAAACATTCTAGTCATATTACGGTTATTGTTTCCGAGCAGGAGGGTTAGTTTGGGACGTAAAGTTCATCCTATGGGCTTCAGAATCGGCGTTATACGAGATTGGCAGGCGAAGTGGTATTCTGAGAAGCATTATGAAGAGTTTTTGCACGAAGACCTGAAGCTTAGGAAGGCTATTCAATCTAAATATGCTGACTCAGCTATTTCTGCTGCGGATATTGAACGCCAGGCGAATAAGGTGGCGGTAACTATTTATACTGCTCGCCCTGGCATCGTAATCGGGCGGGGAGGACAGCGAGTTGATGAAATGAGACTCTTCCTTGAGAACCTTATAGGGAAGAAGGTTCAATTGAATATCAGGGAGGTTCCACAGCCTGAACTTGATGCTTATTTGGTAGCTAGGACGGTAGCCGACCAGATTGGGCGCCGTGTCGCTTTTCGGAGGGCAATGAAGCAGGCAATCTTTCGCACTATTCAGGCTGGAGCTAAGGGAATAAAAATCAGTTGTTCTGGCAGATTGAGTGGCGGCGATATAGCTCGCCGTCAGACCATGAGTGAGGGACGAGTGCCCTTACAGACACTACGGGCTGATATTGATTATGGCCTTGCTGAGGCGCATGTTGCCTTAGGCCTGATTGGAGTAAAGGTCTGGATATATAAAGGTGATATTCTGCCCGAGCTTGAGGTAGCAGAAGTTGAGGAAGCACTGGCTGAGCCAGTAGCGGAGGTAAGTGCGGAAGCGGCGCCCCCTGCGGAATCAGAGGAGAAGGCAGTTGAGCCAGTAGCGGAGGTAAGTGCGGAAGCGGCGCCCCCTGCGGAATCAGAGGAGAAGGCAGTTGAGCCAGTGGCAGAGGTAAGTGCGAAACCGAAAAGGAAGCGGACTAAGCCAGCACCTTCTGCGGAATCAGAGGAGAAGGCAGTTGAGCCAGTGGCAGAGGTAAGTGCGAAACCGAAAAGGAAGCGGACTAAGCCAGCACAGGCTGCTTCTGAAGAATTAAAGGAGGAGGAGGCGGATGCTACAACCGAAGCGAGTTAAATACCGGAAGAGCCATAAGGGGCATCGTCGGGGTAAAGCCCAAACGGGGAATGTAGTTACTTTTGGCGATTTTGGTTTACGGGCGCTAGAGTCCGCTTGGATTACTAGCCGGCAAATTGAAGCCGGGCGGCGGGCCATTACCCACCATATGCGCCGTGGTGGCAATGTGTGGATCCGTATCTTCCCTGACAAGTCGGTTACCAAGAAACCAGCGGAGACCCGTATGGGTAGTGGTAAGGGCGCCCCAGACCACTGGGTAGCTGTTGTTAGACCGGGAAGAATCTTATTTGAGATAAGTGGCGTTACTGAGGAGGTAGCTAAAGAGGCGATGCGGCTTGCTTCGCATAAGCTGCCCATAGACACCAAATTTCTGGTGAGGGAAACAGTCTAGGTGCCTGTCAATGATTCTAGGGGTAAGGAGCTAGTATAAGGTGAAGGTTGAGGAAATTCGAGCGCTCAATGATGAGGAGCTGGCGAAGCAATTGGAAGCAGCGCATGAGGAACTGTTTAACCTTCGCTTTCGTTTGTCCACCAGGCAACTGGTAAACCACCGCGAAATTCCGAGGGTTAAAAGGGACATTGCTCGACTGAAGACCATAATGAGGGAGAGGGAGATAGGTATAAGGCAGGTGTAAGGTTTATGGAGAGAAAGCATAAGGCCAGATTTGGCCGTGTGGTGAGTAATAAGATGGATAAGACGGTGGTGGTAGTTGTAGGAACGCCAAGGCGTCATCCGTTATATAAGAAAGTTATCAAGAGGGCCGTCAGGTATAAAGCTCATGATGAAAAGAATGAGTGCGGGATAGGAGATTTGGTAAGAATTGCAGAAGTGCGCCCTCTTTCAAGGCTAAAACGATGGCGGGTAGCCGAAATATTGACCAAGGCAGAGGTAATAGAGGTTCAACCTGGTGAAATAACTTAGGGCAATAGGGCAAAAGCGCATGATTCAATCATATACCAGACTTAAGACAGCAGATAATACTGGGGCCCGGCAGATTATGTGCATTAACGTATTGGGTGGCTCAAGGAGGAGGTACGCCCGGGTGGGTGATGTCATTGTAGCTTCGGTCAAAAAAGCAACCCCTGGGGGAGTGGTAAAGAAAGGGGAGGTGGTCAGGGCGGTTATCATTCGTACTGCTCAGCCATATCGGCGTCCCGATGGCTCCTATATCAGGTTCGATGAGAATGCAGCAGCGATTCTTACTGATAAGAATAATCCTAAGGGAACCCGAATTTTTGGTCCGGTAGCCAGGGAGCTAAGAGAGAAGAATTTTACCAAGATTATATCGCTGGCACCTGAGGTTTTGTAAGCTATGAAAATCAGAAAGAACGATACTGTGGTGGTTATGACTGGTAAGGATAAGGGTAAAAGGGGTAAGGTGCGCTTTGCTTCCCAGGAGGATGCACGAGTGCTGGTTGAAGGCGTAAACTTTATTAAAAGGCACGCTAGGGCGAGAGGTGCTGTCAAGCAGGCAGGCATAATAGAGCGAGAGGAGCCAATTCGCGTGTCAAACGTTATGCTGTTGTGTGATAAGTGCAATCGTCCAACTCGTATCGGGGCGCGATTATTAGAGGATGGCAGGAAGGTTCGTGTTTGTCGGTATTGCCATGAGATAATTGATTAGTGAGGCAGGGATGTCACGGTTAAAAGAACGGTATAGAGAAGAGATTGTCCCCAAGCTAGTGGAGCTTAATGGGTATAAGAGTATAATGCAGGTTCCGCGTCTGGAGAAGATGGTGCTTAATATGGGTGTGGGGGAGGCAATTCAGGATGCCAAGGCTCTGGAAGCAGCGGAGAGAGACTTGACTGCCATTTCGGGGCAACACGTGGTGATTACCCGGGCGAAGAGATCTATCGCCTCTTTTAAACTAAGAACGGGGATGCCCATCGGGTTGAAGGTAACTCTGCGAGGTGAGCGAATGCACCATTTTTTTGATAAGCTGGTGAATGCTACTTTACCCCGGGTGCGCGAGTTTCAAGGTGTTCCCCTAAGTTCCTTTGATGGTAGAGGTAACTATACCCTGGGGATTAAGGAACAATTAATCTTCCCCGAGATAGATTATGATAAGATAGATAAGGTGCGAGGGTTAGAAGTGTCAATTATTACTACAGCTAATACCGATGATGAGAGCAGGCAGCTACTGGAGCTATTAGGCATGCCGTTTGCCAAAGATGGGGGTGAATAGAGATGGCTAAAAAGTCACTGATTATAAAGTCGCAGCGCCCGGCTAAATATAGGGTGCAGCAGTATAATCGGTGTCATTTATGCGGCCGGCCTCGTGCCTATATACGGAAGTTCGGTTTGTGCCGCATCTGTTTTCGCAAGCTAGCACTTATAGGGCAAATTCCAGGGGTGAGAAAATCAAGCTGGTAAGCAATTACTATAAACTGAGTAAAAGTTAAGGGGGTAGGGGTGACTCTCTCTGATCCAATCGCTGATATGTTAACTCGAGTGCGCAATGCCGGGATGGTAAGGCATGATTCCGTGTCTATACCTTCCACACGGATGAAACTATCTATAGCTAGAATCCTTAAGGCGGAGGGTTTTATCGACGATTATGAGGTGCTTAGGGATAAGGCACATCGGGTGATTAAGGTTCACCTCAAATATGTTGATAAGAATCGGGCGGCCATTACCGGGCTGGAGCGAATAAGTAAGCCTGGACTAAGGGTATATGTTGAGCAGAAGGAGATTCCACGAGTTTATGGTGGTCTGGGCATTGCTGTTCTTTCTACCTCTAAGGGAGTTATGACTGGGCAGCAAGCCTGGCGCCAGGGGATTGGTGGTGAGCTTCTATTCTATGTTTGGTAAATAAGTCTTGGGATTATAAGTATGTCTAGAGTAGGACGGATGCCGATAGCTGTGCCACAGGGTGTGGAGTTGAATATCGATGGGAATGAGGTCACGGTGAAGGGGCCTAAAGGGGAGATTCATCGTAGTTTCAAACCTGTTATGTCTATTATCCAGCAGAATGGTGAACTTATAGTGTCGCGCCCCAGTGATAGTAAGGAGCACCGTTCCCTACATGGACTGACACGAAGTCTGCTGGCTAATATGATAGAGGGAGTGACCAAGGGCTTTGAGAAAAATTTGGAAATTGTGGGGGCGGGTTATCGTGCGGAGAAAGTCGGGGATAAGCTGATGCTCCGGGTTGGATATTCTCATCAGGTGGAGGTATCACCACTGCCCGGCATCTCCTTGGTTATGGATGGGGCCACTCGAATTAATGTTAGCGGTATAAGCAAGGAAATGGTGGGAGAGATGGCGGCCAAGATTCGGGCTATCCGTCCACCTGATGCTTATAAAGGTAAGGGTATTAGATACTCTACTGAGATAGTCCGTCTTAAAGCTGGCAAGGCTGTAGGCAAGAGGTCATAATGGGAGGAATTGAGCCGAGGAAAGCTCGTCAAAGAAGACATGCTCGGGTCAGAGCCAAGGTGAAGGGCACGACCATGAGGCCTCGTCTGTGTGTATTCCGTAGCCTGAACCATATTTATGTTCAGGTTATTGACGATTCACAGGGACATACGTTGCTTGCCACTTCAACACTTGACACTGAGATAAAAGAAGAGCTAAATGGCAGGGCAAAGACTGCTGAAGCAGAGCTGGTCGGCGCTCTGATGGCTAAGCGAGCATTGAGTAGAGGTATAAAGCAGGTGGTTTTTGACCGCGGTGGCTATAAATATCATGGTAGGGTTAAGGCTCTGGCTGAAGCTGCCAGACGCGAAGGACTGGTATTTTGACACGGATGGTGCTAGATAAGTGAAGCAATCATTAAGTAAGATAGACCCAACCGAGCTGAACCTCACCGATAAGCTGGTCTATATCAACCGCGTGGCTAAGGTGTTAAAAGGCGGCAAACGCCTTAGTTTCAGTGCTTTAGCCGTGACCGGAGATGGTGATGGGCATGTCGGTATTGGTATTGGTAAGGCTAATGCAGTGCCGGATGCAATCAGGAAGGCTAATGCGATTGCTAGAAAGAATCTGGTTGCAGTACCATTAGCCAGGAATACGATTCCTCACGAAATAACGGTTAAGTTTAGTGCTGCCAAGGTCTTACTAAAACCAGCTGCTCCAGGTACAGGTATTATTGCTGGAGGCAGTGTCCGTGCTGTGCTTGAGTTAGCTGGAATTAAGGATATTTTGACTAAATCATTGGGTAGCTCAAGCAAGGTTAATGTGGCTAAAGCAACGATGCTTGCCCTTGGCCAGCTCAGGAATCCGGAAGAGGAGATAGCCAAACGCAAGTCCCTTCTTAAGGTTGCGGAGGACTCAACTCAGGAGGAGGAGGCAGCGGCTAGTGACTAAGCTGTTTATCACTTGGGTTAAAAGCGGTATCGGCTATGCCGGGGATCAGCGGAGAACCTTGAAGGCGCTCGGTTTCCGTCGGCTAAATCAGACTGTTACCCATAGTGATTCGCCATCAGTTAGGGGTATGATTAATAAGGTGAAACATCTAGTTAAAGTTGAGGAAAGCTCATGAGGCAAGACGAACTTTCTCCGGCCTCCGGCTCCAAGCAGAGGAGGAAGCGAGTGGGCCGGGGAGATGGCAGTGGGCATGGCACCTATTCGGGACGGGGCTGCAAAGGGCAAAAATCTCGTTCCGGGTATAGGATACGTCCCGGCTTTGAGGGTGGGCAATTACCCTTAATTAAGCGCTTGCCCCGAAAGCGTGGTTTTGTCAATATCTTCAGGAAAGAGTATAGCGTTGTCAATATCGGTAAACTCAGCACCTTTGAATCTGGGAGCGAGGTAACTCCGGAGAAATTGGTAGCGGCTGGGTTGGTAAAATCCCTGCGAAACCCGATTAAGATTCTGGCTGAGGGCGAGATTGCTCAGCCCATTTCAGTAAAAGCTAACAAGTTTTCGGCTGTGGCTAAAGCCAAAATTGAGGCAGCCGGGGGCAAGGTGGAGGAGGTAAAGCATGCGGCCGAGGCAAGCTAGACCACGATTGCTTCAGGCAATGATGGATGCCTTCAGTCTACCTGACTTAAGGCGTAAGATTCTTATCACTCTCCTTATTCTGGCTATTTTCCGCTTTATAGCTCATGTGCCTCTTCCCGGGGTGGACCTGGGTGCTCTGCAAGATTTGTTCGAACGCAATGCGCTGCTGGGTATGCTTGATATGTTTAGCGGTGGGGCGATGAGACGACTTAGCGTGGCGGCGATGGGGGTTTATCCCTATATAACAGCTTCAATTATCATGCAGTTGATGGTGCCAGTTATTCCCAGACTACAAGCCCTTTCGCAGGAGGGAGAAGCGGGCAGACACAGAATTAATCTTTTTACCCATTGGCTGACAGTGCCTTTAGCTGGCCTTTCAGCTTATGGGCAGTTAATCTTTTTCCAGCGGGAGGGTGTTATCGAAAGTACTGCCGCATTACCAATGGCGACCACTGTTCTAGCCATGGTAGCTGGCACCATTTTCCTTGTCTGGCTGGGTGAGCTTATTACTGAACACGGTATAGGCAATGGTATATCCATAATAATCTTTGGGGGCATAGTAGCCGGCCTACCTCAATTGGTTGGACAGGGTTTTCTGGCTCAGGGACAATTTGGTGGCTTAGCCGCTTATATTCTTATAGTTTTGGCTACTATTGTGGTAATAGTTATCTTCACCGAGGCGCACCGCCGTATTCCGGTGCAGTACGCTAAAAGCGTCTTTCGCGGCGGCAAGATGTATAAGCAAGCAGGTTCAACCCATATCCCGCTGCGAGTAAATACGGCAGGGATGATACCTCTTATTTTTGGTATGTCAATAGTATTGTTTCCCGGTATAGTTGCCAGTTATTTTGCCAATCCCGTTGATCCCAACTTCGCTAATCAGATTGTGGCGCTGTTTGATCCCAACGCAGCACTGCCTATGGGGCTGTTTTATTGGGGCTTATTTTTCATACTGGTGGTTGGCTTCGCCTTCTTTTATACCATGGTGATTTTTCAGCAACAGGATTTGCCTGGTACCCTACAACAGCAGGGAGGGTTTGTCCCTGGCATTCGCCCCGGGAAGCATACGGCTAACTATCTCAATGGTGTCATAAAGCGTATTACTTGGGCGGGAGCTCTTTTTTTGGCTGCGGTGGCAGTAATGCCCTTTGTGGCTCGAGAGATTACCAATGTCCAGGTGATACAGCTATCAAGCTTTGGTATGCTCATTGTGGTCGGCGTTGCTTTGGATACGATGAAGCAGCTTGAGGCGCAACTGGCTATGCGGCGCTACGAAGGCTTTATTAAATAGGTGCGGAATGTATATTATTTTTCTGGGAGCCCCAGGAGCCGGCAAAGGAACGCAGGCAGCGACTGTGGCTCAGGAGTTGAATTTGGCACATATTGCCTCCGGAGACCTGTTCCGGCAGGCAATAGAGGCAGGAAGTGAGTTGGGAATACGGGTGAAGTCTTATATTGAGAAGGGGCTGCTGGTTCCTGACGAGGTAACGATAGAAATGGTTCTGGAAGGAGTGTCAGCCCCAGATTGTGAATCCGGAGTAATCCTTGACGGCTTCCCCCGAAATCTGGCACAGGCTAAGGCACTGGATAAGGCTCTACAAGAGCAGGACGGGGCTATAGACTGGGTAGTTTATATAAAGGTCTCTGAAGAGGAGCTTCTGCAGCGACTCGGCGGGCGCTGGATTTGTCGAAATTGCCAGGCGCCATATCACGAAGTAAATTCTCCTCCTGGAGTTCGGGGCGAGTGTGATAAGTGTGGCGGTAAGTTGTATCAGCGTCCTGATGACACTGCGGAAACGGTTAAGGAGCGGCTTAAAGTTTACTTTTCTCAAACGGCTCCTCTTATTGAATATTATTCTCAAACGGGCAAGCTATTAGAAGTCGACGGTGAGGGGAGTGTGGCTGAGGTGAGCGGGAGAATAATTGCCCCGCTTCATGGGGTGGTTGTGCATCCGAGGCGGGCATGAGTATAATTATCAAGTCTGACCGTGAGGTTGCGGTTATGCGGCAATCAGGTAGAATTGTAGCCGCTGTATTGGAGATGCTGACGCAGGAAATAAGGCCGGGGATGAAAACCAGAGAATTAGATGATATTGCAGGGAGGGAACTGATAAGGCTGGGAGCCGAGCCCTCGTTTAAGGGTTACCGTGGGTTTCCGGCTAACCTATGCGTGTCAGTCAATGATGAGATAGTGCACGGGATTCCCGGGGAGCGGGTTTTAGACGGAGGCGATATTGTGTCCATTGACTTGGGAGCGAATTTTATGGGTTTTCAGGGTGATGCCGCGGTGACAGTAGGCGTGGGCGAAGTCAGTTCGCAGGCAGGACGGCTTATAGAAACGGGTGAAGGTGCCCTGAAAGCCGGTATTGCTGTTGCCTATCCCGGGGCAAGGCTGGGAGATATTTCAGCTGCCGTTCAGCGTTATGTTGAGTCACAGGGGTATTCAGTAGTGCGTGAGTATACAGGACATGGTATTGGTCGTGATATGCATGAGGAGCCTCAGATACCTAACTTTGGTCCATCCGGATTGGGGCCGGTACTAAAAAAGGGCATGACCTTTGCTCTTGAACCCATGATAAACATTGGCGACTGGCATACCCGGCTTGGCGGTGATCACTGGACGGTGCTTACCGCTGACGGTAGTCTTTCGGCACACTTTGAACATACCATTGCTATCACTGACGCTGAACCTGAGGTGCTGACCGCTTGCAATTAGCGGCAAGAGTTTATGACTAAAAAAGCAGCTATAGAGGTGGAGGGCATAGTAGCCGAGTCTTTGCCCAATGCTATGTTTAGAGTTGAGTTACCCAATGGGCATAAGGTGTTGGCGCATATTTCGGGTAAGATAAGGGTACATTATATTAAAATCGTACCCGGCGATAAAGTGTTGGTAGAGCTTTCCCCTTATGACCTGAATCGAGGGAGGATTACCTATCGGCTTTAGTAATAACGTCGATTAGAGCCAGTTTATAATGTTGAATATAGAGATTCGTTATGAAAGTTAGAGCTTCGGTTAAAGTTAGGTGTGAAAAGTGCCGGATAGTTAGGCGGCGAGGGGTAGTCAGAGTTATTTGTCCTAATCGGAGGCATAAGCAGAGGCAGGGATGATTACTGGTGAGAAGGAGGGAATATAATGCCACGTATAGCTGGGGTAGATATACCCAGGAATAAGCAAATTTGGGTTTCATTACAATATATCTATGGTATTGGGACTAGCTTGAGCCAGAGGATTCTAGCTCAGACTGATATCAATTCTGGAACCAAGGCAGACGACCTTACTGACGAAGAGATTAAGCGGCTTCGGGATGTTATTGACCATCAGTACAGGGTTGAGGGTGAGCTTAGAAGAGAGGTTAACTTGAATATCAAGCGCCTCATTGAGATTGGTAGCTACCGGGGTCACAGGCACCATCGTAACCTGCCAGTTAGGGGGCAACGGACACGAACCAATGCCCGTGCACAACGTGGTCCTCGTAAAACGGTAGCTGGCAGAGGTCAGAGGCGTGGCATGACTAAGAAGTAAGTTAACTTAATCGAAACTGATCAGATAGGGATAAGAATTACAGGAGGCTAGGATGCCACAGAAGAAACGCCCAAAGGGCAGAAGAAAGCGGGAACGTAAGTCCATTCCTGCTGGGAAAGCCTATATCCAATCTACCTTTAATAATACATTGGTGACTCTCACTGATCCTGAGGGAAATGTTATTGCCTGGGGGAGCTCAGGGACAGCCGGGTTTAAGGGTTCGCGCAAGGGGACCCCTTATGCTGCTCAATTGGCAGCTCATGATGCGGCACGGAAAGCTAAGGAGTATGGATTGCGGCAGGTAGAGATTTATATTAAGGGCACGGGAAGTGGACGTGAGGCGGCCATTCGTTCTCTCCAGAGTTCGGGGCTTTACATTACCGGTATCAGGGATGTGACTCCTATCCCCCATAATGGTTG
>Ga0187827_10009022_pt1 | contig 10659 bp, 13 predicted proteins | sample ETNtaG_39_FD_167969 | JGI IMG/M metagenome (GOLD analysis project Ga0187827, IMG submission 167969) | Marine microbial and viral communities from oxygen minimum zone, Eastern Pacific Ocean - ETNP2014_SV_150_PacBio MetaG (Illumina Assembly) | ecosystem: Environmental > Aquatic > Marine > Hypoxic... | reverse complement strand
AGTTTGGCATTTTCTACCGCAGAACCCAGGTCGGCGAGATTGCTTACGGCCAGGTGTTGATCAGTTGATGTACCCTGCTGGATTGCCGCTGCGGGTGTGTCATGCGCTAATCCGTGTATCTGTAGTTGCTCACAAATCAAGGGCAGGCTTGTCAGTCCCATATAGAACACCAGGGTTTGCCTGTTGTTTACCAGGCTCGGCCATGGAACATCTAACTCACCATCATTTTGTGTGTGACCGGTAACGAAGGTGACGCTGTTCGCGTGGTCGCGATGGGTCAGGGGAATGCCGGCATAGGTGGAACAACCGTTGGCGGCACTGATCCCGGGAACAACCTGGAAGGGGATCTGCGCGTCAACGAGTGCAGTCAGTTCTTCACCGCCACGTCCAAAAATGAAGGGGTCCCCGCCCTTCAGGCGGCAAACTCGTTTTCCCTGGCGTGCCAGTTGTATGAGCTTGCTGTTGATATCTTCCTGGCTTATGCTGTGATGCCCTTTCTTTTTCGCGACTGAAATTTTTAGTGCCTCCCGACGTACCAGGTCCAGCACTGGCGGTGAGACGAGCTTGTCGTAGAGAACAACGTCGGCCTGTTGAATTAGGCGTAGCGCTTTTAGTGTGAGCAGTTCTGGATCGCCTGGTCCTGCGCCAATAAGGGAAACCTGTCCCAGTTGTCGGGTTTGGTCATGCGACTGCTTTTCCAGTTCGGTATTGAATAGGGTGACTGCTTTGCTTTCATGTCCATTGAGTATCTTATCCGCGATTGGCCCCGTTAAGACTGTTTCCCAAAAATGCCGACGTGCTTGAACTGAGCTTAGGCTTGATTTCACCCTAGCGCGAAAATTTCCAGCGAATCGTGCCAGCCTGCCATAGGCAGCAGGTACCAGGGTTTCTATCCGTTGTCGCAGCATACGGCTCAATACGGGCGCTGTGCCGCCACTGGATATGGCGACGACCAGGGGTGATCTATCAATAACCGCCGGGGTAATGAAACGACAGTATTCAGAGTCATCAACGGCGTTGGCGATTACGCCGGTCGCCTCAGCTTCGGCATAGATGCGCTGGTTCAAAGAGGAGCTTGCCGTAGCCGCGATGACCAGGCGTTTACCATAGAGGTCGGTGCTGGAAAATTCGCGCTGTTTGACGCTTATCTTCTCTTCCTGTCGCCATTGGTCGAGCTGTGGAGTCAGTTGCATTGCCACAAGGGTGATGCTGGCTTCTGCGGCGAGCAGCCTTTCTACCTTTCGAGTAGCTACGTCACCACCACCAACCACGAGGCAGTGCTGGCTCTTTAACTTTAGAAATATGGGGTAGTAGTCCATTGCTTCATTTTAAGTGCTATGCACTTCAATCCAACTGGTAACTTGCTGAAAAGGGCTTCATAAATTTTGCGACCTCAGAAACATGTTGGTTCTCCGGTAGGGTAAAAGCATTGAAGCCCACTCGCTTTAACAGATGCAACTGATCTAGCTGAACTGCCCCGATGGCCCTGAGTTCTCCCCTGTAGTCATATCGCTCTCGCAGAATACGAGCAAGGCTGTAACCACGTCCATCTCCGGGGGCTGGAAAGTCAATGCAGATAAGCTGCAAAAGAGCCAGGTCCGGTACTAGTTGGCTCAAGCTGTCCGTGTTCGCCAATGCCAGACCCTTGAGGCCTGGGTATTCAATGCATTGCTCGTGTTGTTCGAGCCAGCGTGCGTAGGGAAATACTACTGGTTGCTCCGTGTCCGGTAGTGCTTCTTCACTGCCCAGGAAAGACCAGCTGTCCGCAATCATCTGCTTGTCCTTAAAAACCTGCTCAACCATAGACAGCTTCCTTAAAGGGCTCTATGCCAAGACGGTGCACAGCCTCCAGGAAAGACTCCTGATCCTGTCGTCTGGCAACGAAGGTATCCAGAATTATCGCAATCGTTTTAGCCACATCATCCTTTGCCACCGCCTTGCCAATGATTTTGCCTAGCGAAGCGTTTTCCTCGGCAGAGCCACCCAGGGTGATCTGGTACCACTCTTCGCCTTTTTTATCGACTCCTAGGACGCCAATGTGGCCGACGTGATGATGAGCGCAGGCATTCATGCAGCCAGAGATTTTTATTTTGATCTGTCCCAGGTCATAAAGGTAATCAAGGTCATCGAAGTGCGCACTGATCTGCTTTGCAATAGGGATTGCCGTCGCATTAGCCAGTGCACAGTAGTCCAGGCCGGGGCAGCAGATCATATCTGTCAGGCAGCCAATGTTTGCTGTTGCCAGGTCCAGTTTGACCAGACCCAGCCAGAGGGTATGCAGGTCGCTATCAGGGACATCAGCAAGAATGAGGTTCTGTTCGTGGGACACACGTATTTGACCAAAACTGTACTTGTCTGACAGTTTAGCCACGCCATCCATCTGCTCGTGGGTGAGATCACCCGGCGCTTGGTCCGGTGCTTTCGCTGAAAGGGTCACAATGCGGTAACCGGCCGCCCTGTGGGGCTGGGTATTGTGTTCATACCAGGCTGAAAAAGCGGGGCTTTCACTACGCTTAGCGGCTATTTCGTCCTTGCTATTGGTTTCTTGCGTATAGTCAAAGGGCTGAAAGTGAGTCTGCATCTGCTTGATACTGGCATCCTCAAGCGTAAGACCGTTGTCTTTCACCTGCAGCCACTCCTCTTCCACCAGCTCGGTGAAGCGTTTTATGCCCAGGCTGTTCACCAGTATCTTTATACGCGCCTTGTGCTTGTTGTCTCTGCGGCCCGCCAGATTATAGATGCGCAAAATCGCTTCCAGGTAGGAGAACAGGTGTTTTTTCGGCAGGAATTCCCTGACTACTTTGGCAATAATCGGCGTACGACCGAGGCCTCCACCGACGAGTATACGAAAACCCACTTCATTAGTGTCAGCGTCCTGCACAATCTGGATGCCGATATCGTGTACCTGGGTGGCCGCACGGTCATTTTTTGTACCCGATACTGCAATTTTGAACTTGCGTGGCAGGTAGGTAAATTCAGGGTGGAATGTAGACCACTGGCGAATCAGTTCACAGTAGGGGCGTGGGTCTTCCAATTCACCTGCTACTGCACCTGCCAGGTGATCAGCAGTCGTATTGCGAATGCAATTTCCGCTGGTTTGTATGGCGTGCATTTGTACGGTGGCTAAATCTGCCAGGATATCGGGTATCTGTTCGAGTTTTGGCCAGTTAAATTGCATGTTCTGCCGGGTGGTCAGGTGGCCATAGCCACGATCGTAAGTACGCGCCACATAGGCAAGTTTGCGCAACTGATCCGATGACAACAAACCGTATGGGATGGCGATTCGTAGCATGGGGCCATGGCGCTGAATATAGACGCCATTCATCAGGCGCAGGGGCAGGTAGGCCTCTTCGCTGAGCTGGCCTTCACTAAAACGTCGTGTTTGATCGCGGAACTGCTCCACCCGTTCTTCAACCAGACGCTGATCCACGGTGGAATACTGGTACATTGCTGATACGTCAATTTTTTAATGGGGCGAAGGCTAAAGGAAATAGCTGAGAACAGCAAAATATTTTTTGCTTCTCAACTTATAACGAAACGGATTGCATTAACGATGACAGGCGCTATCTGCCCACTTTCTGCTATAGGGCAGTTCGCCAAGGCCTTTAAGCTAAGTTGCTGCTGAACTGCCCGCATGAATGATCGAGTACCAGGGTGGTATCGGCTTGCCTGATTTCTGGGTCGCCCACCCGCTTTGACGATAAACCAGTGGAGACTTTTGGGCCTGGTTGCTGCCGTTTCTATTTTTGAACAATACGATATCTACCTGTTTGCCCTGAATCTCAAGCAGATTCAGGCAGATCTTGCGATTCCAGAATCGCAGTTGGGTGTGCTCGGAGTGATCGTCAGGGCAGGTTCATTCCTTTCGGTAGGGCTTGCCATCGCCGCCGATCGATGGGGCCGCAAGACACTGTTGCTACTGGCTGTTCTCGGATATTCAATCTTCACGGGGGCGACCGCCTTCTCATCCAGCCTAGAGATGTTTGTTGTGTTCCAGATCTTTGCCCGCGGTTTTGCCAGTGCCGAGGTTATGATCGCGGCGGTAGTCATTACCGAGGAATTTCCGCTGGGAAACAGGGGCTGGGGGATAGGGGTTTTGGCAGCATTGCAGTCACTTGGTGCTGGTCTTGCTGCGCTGTTGTTTTCCTCTGTTGCTGGTTGCCTATTGGCGCAAAACCTTGCCGAAAAAAAACGGTTTAAAACCATTAATGCAGTTCAGCAGCAGGGCCCGGTATTTAAATCATTGATAGAACTGTTTAATCGACATTCGGGCAGGATGATTGCCCTGTTCAGTGCCGTATTCTTTTTTGGTATTGGTGCAAGTACAGCATCCTTTTTTGCACCGAAATATTTGCAGGATGTTCACTCTCTGTTTTACGGTTATTGGTGTCATCTTTTATAGCACCCTTGGAATGTTCGTGCCCCTTTTGTGGATTGTGCTGATTTTTTCCTTATGGGCGGTGAAGTGACACTCTCCACTTACAGTACAGAGTTGTTCCCAACCAAATATCGATCCTCCGCAACGGGATTCCGAGGCTTTGTTGCAACAATTGCAGCCATACTTGGTTTGAGCGCCGTTTCCGGATTGTTCCTGATCTTTAACTCCAACTGGATCTCCATTGCAGTTCTGTGTGGAATCTGCATTCTTGTCCCGCTAATTGTGTGGTTTTTCCTGCCGGAAACTGCCGGTCGGACACTTGAAGAAATATCTCCCGATGGGGATGACTCATAGAGGGGCCGATCACAATATGCCTGTAAAGATCGTCTCAGCAGAGAAGGGGCAAGCACCATTTACCGTGGAGCTAATGGTTTTCGAAGAAGACACCCGCCTTGGCCGGGAACTTCGCATAAGATATCAGGCAGGATACATCTGAACTGGAATAGGAAATGTCACATTTTGAGCCTTTGGAGCGCGGGACAGTGGTAAGAAAGGGACAGCGCCTCTATGCCATTGTTCATGATCTGGATCAGGAGCCTTCCTGTGATAAACAATCAGTGATGCAGGCACTCGCTGAAATCATGCGCATTTGTACCGAAACTGATGCCCCTAGTATTGCCATTGATCCGCTTGGCTGTATCCATGGTCGGCTCGACAGCGATTGGTTTCTGCAACGGCAGGAGGAAAGCGCTGCCACAAGTTCGCTGCAGCGCATCTGGGTTTCCCTTCCCCCGATAGTTTAGTACTCTCTGGTTTATTCGAACTGGCGCTCTTCCCACCAGGGATAGTATTCGGGCATATCGGTACTGACTTTGCCGGGGAAATCTGCATCCCTCTTTTCAAGAAATGACTGCACGCCTTCCTGGGCATCTGCAGATTGACCCCGGTAGAAAATACCTCGAGAATCAATGTTATGCGCCTCTACTGGATGGTCTTCACCCAACATTTTCCACATCATATGGCGGATCAGGGCGACTGAAACGGGTGAGGTCTGCTGGGTAAATTCACGGGCAAGCTGCCGGGCGGCCGGCAGCAGGTCATCAGGTTTGTGGAGGCTGCGTACGAGCCCTCTTTCTAAGGCTTCTGCAGCCTCGAACACGCGGCCAGAATAGGTCCATTCAAGCGCTGTCTGGATACCAACTATTCTTGGTAGGAACCAGCTTGAGCAGGCTTCTGGAACGAGTCCCCTGCGGGCGAAGACAAAGCCATAACGGGCTGTTTCGGATGCCAGGCGGATGTCCATGGCACATTGCATCGTTGCACCCACACCCACAGCAGGTCCGTTGCAGGCAGAGATAAGTGGCTTTAGGCACTTGTACATGCGTAGCGTCAACAAACCGCCACCATCCGCGCCAAGGCCACGCCCATCAGCTTCACGGTTGAATGTATTTGCGCCGCCCGATAGGTCTGCACCAGCACAAAAGCCGCGACCGGCACCGGTAAAGATGATCGCCTTTACGTCATCGTCAGCATCCGCTCGGTCCAGTGCATCAATAATTTCAGTGCACATCACGCCAGTGAAGGCGTTGAGTTTTTCCGGGCGGTTCAGGGTTATGGTCAGTATATTTTCTTCCACTTCATAGAGAATCTGTTCGTAGTCCATTGTCTAGTCCTTTATTTGGAGTTGATTGAATAAGTCGAGGAATTTGTGCCTTTGTGCCTGAGTATCGTGAATAAGGCAATAGCTCTCTGCATTTTCCGTGCTGCTCAGTGTCCGTTTTACTGGCCGTAATTTTTACTATTTTTCGCAAGGTATTGCGCTTCCTCAGGGCTGGAGCGCCTGCCGAGGGCCTTGTTTCTGTGCGGAAACCTGCCAAACCTGCGGACAATTTCCCTGTGGCCACGGCTGAATTCAGCAAAGCCCTTTAATGATGCCTGCCATTCAGGTGGTGCGCCGTCATGTAATTCGTCGAACAGGTAAACGGCCCGCTCCTGCGCCACAACTGATTCTGAGTGGTGAAAAGGGTGGTATAGAAAGACGCGGCCGAAATATGGAAGTGACAGGTGGTCGTTCCTGTCGATGCAACTGGTGGCGATGTCCAGTGCCATCGCATCATTTCTCCAGGCGTCACTGCTGCCGCGATTGATGTTCCGGGTAAACTGGTCAAGCAGTATGACCAGTGCCAGGTGACCTTCAGCTGAATCAAGCCAATGCTGAAGTATGGACTGTTCTGCGAGTGTGAGTGTTTTACCAAATCGATCACTGATCTGCTTGTCTGTCTGACTGCTGGAGCCGTACCAGAGTTTTGACCTGTCCTTTATTGTCGAAGGATCATGCTGGATTTCACCGACCTAGTAGTCGATGATATCATGGTGACTAGTTGCCATATTGGTTTAGTTCTTCATCCGTCAGTGCAAGGTATTTTTTCAGGTAGTGAACGCCGGCGTAAAAGGGTAGTGTATCCGCCAGTGCAGCACACAGTTTGAAGGTGTAGCTGCTGGCCATCAGTAGCAGCATGCTTCCCGCGGAAACAGCCCCTGCTATGAATTGAGCGCCGAAGGTGACCGTGATGACCGTAAAGGAGTCAACGCCCTGGCTGATCAAGGTGCTGGCGTTGTTGCGTAGCCAAAGGTGTTTGCCCTTGGTCAGCTTTTTCCAGAAATGGAACAGGTAGACATCGCAGTACTGGGCAGCGATGTAGGCGATCATGGACGCAACCACTGCGCCGGATGTTGTGGCGTACAGTAAAGTGAACAGTTCAACTGAATTCGATACGCTGCTGCCATCGGGTAAGGTCACGGTTTCCGCCAGTTGAATCAACTGCCAGGAAGGCTGGTTTTCAGGGCCAACAGCAGGCATCTGATTGGCAACCCACATGGTGGCTATGATAAAGACATTCAGAATTAAACCGACCGACACCAGGAAATTAGCGCGCGCACGACCGTAAAGCTCGCTGACAAGGTCTGTACACAGGAAGGTTAAGGGGTAGGGGAGAACACCCACAGCCAGTGCCATTGGCCCGAGTTGTACAAAACGTGTGATGCCGATGATATTGAGCATTGTCATGGCGCACAGAAAAATGCCGGTCAGTACGAGAAATACCCTTTCTCTGCGTTCTCTTACTTCATCCGATGGGTGCATGCGATATTTCCAACTTCAGGGTTCGACTTGCTCGTACGGCTTTTATTACTTTTCCCAGCTGCTGCAGCCTGTCTGCCCGGGGCTGGAGGACACTTTGAGCGTCATCATGGTGATACTGCGGTCTTTTAAGTCTGGGTGGTGCAGTATCCGTTGCAGGAAATAGTTGGAAAATTCTTCTACGGTTGTATTGGTGATGGGTAGAACCATGGCATCGCGATTCAAAAAAGGGATCCGCTCGTCATTGAAAAGCGCAATTGTGTGGTCAGCCTCATATTCAATCTTCAGGTACGGCGACTTCTGGGGCAGTACGACATGCTCGTTTATTTCATCGCATATGCTGCGGATGACTGACTTCACGATATTGTAGTCAAATATCAGACCATTGTCGTCGACCGGCGCGGTCAGTTCACAGGCGACTTGAAAATTGTGGCCATGGATGTTTTCCCGTTCACTCTTGCTGAAAATTGTAAAATGCGCGACCGAAAAATTGAGCGCGTGCTTGGCAATCTCAATGCTGCCGTATCGACTTTTTCCAGTGTTACCCAAAGGATCTTGTCCAAATCAAAAAAGAAGCCATAGTAGCCTAGCAGGCTGGCTGAATATAGGGCGCTCTATTGCCTGTGGCGGCCAGGCAAGTCATGATGGTGGCTAGACCTCAAAAATAAGGAAGAGATTATGCCGTTATCCAGCCTGAGCCGTTCTATCGCCGGGGAAGTAGCCATTGTAACCGGAGCAGCCAGTGGTATGGGCCGGGCAACCGCACATTTGTTTGGCGATGAGGGGGCTCGCGTTGCACTCATTGATATCAATGAGGAACCGCTTCTGAAGGTTTGCAAGGAGATGACGGATGAAGGTTACGACGCGAAAGCCTGGGTGCTGGATCTTTCTGACCGGGATGCGATTACCGGCGTCATCACGGATATAGGTAACCATTTTGGTGGCATCGATATTCTGGTCAACAATGCGGGAATTTCAATACCTGCACCCGTAGACAGTGATGAGTATCCGGATGCATGGGACAAGGTGTTGTCCGTTTTACTGACGGCGCAGGTCATCGCCATTCGCGCTGCGCTTCCCTTTATACGGAAGTCAGCTCATGGAAGAATCGTTAACATTGCCTCGACCGAAGGGCTGGGCGCCACCAAGTTCGGCAGCCCCTACACGGCTGCAAAAACAGGCGTAATTGGGCTCACCCGATCCATGGCTGTGGAGTTGGGCCCGGAAGGTATCACCTGTAACTGTATCTGCCCCGGACCTATTAACACGGGAATGACCGCGGCCATCCTGCCGGAGCACAAGGAGATTTTTGCCAGAAGAAGAGTGGCACTGAAGCGCTATGCTGAGCCGGAAGAAGTCGCCCATGGAACCCTCGGCCTGGTATTGCCTGCATCGCAATATATTACTGGCGTCACCTTGCCGGTTGATGGTGGCCTTACAATTAAGAACGCTTAGACAATCGCTCTTTTCTCCAGCACAAGGCTGCCTATTGAGTAGCCTGCGCCGAAGGAGCAAATGACACCCAGGTCTCCTTGCAGCAGGTCTTTGTGATAGAGGTTGAAGGCAATCAGTGACCCGGCTGACGCTGTATTCGCATATTCATCCAGGACTATAGGGGCTTCCTCGGCGGTGGCCTGCCTGCCCAGCAAACGCTTGCTGATTAGCAGGTTCATATTCAGGTTAGCCTGGTGCAGCCACCAGCGTTTCAGATCCTGGGGTGTCAGTTCGAGTCTTTCGAGGTGATCAGTGATGTGATTTGCAGCCAGAGGACAGACATCCTTGAATACGTTTCGCCCCTGTTGATGAAATAACTTGTCAATACCATACGGGTCATCATCGGTTGCACGAGTGATATAGCCGAAGTTGGAGCGGATGTTGTTAGAGAAAACTGTTTCGGCCCTGGTGCCGAGGATCTCGTAACTGTGCTCTGACCTGCAGGTCCGGTCGGATTCGATAATGGTGGCGGTTGAAATATCACCAAAAATAAAATGGCTGTCCCTGTCGCGGTAATTAACCTGCGGTGAAGTCAGTTCCGGGTTGATGACCAGTACACAGTCAGCGGTACCGGCCATTACCATTTCATACGCCCGTTGCAGGGCAAAAGTAGCAGCTGAACAGGCGACCAGCATGTCGAATCCGAAACCTTTAATGCCGAGTGCACCCTGCACTTCGATGGCGATGGCCGGGTATGATCGTTCCGTGTAGGCGCAACTGACGATGACGGCATCGACTTCCGAAGCATCCTTGTTGGCGTCAGCAAGGGCTATGTGGGCTGCATTGAGAGCGATCTCTGCCTGGTGGGACAGTTCACTTTCGGGTCGCGGCGGTATCTTTGGCCGCATGCGGTCAATATCCAGAATACCGTCCTTTACGTAAGCGTAGCGCGCCCTGATCCCGGATGCTTTCTCTATGAATTCAGCCGATGACCGCGCTTTTGCTTCGACCCCACCACTTTCAATTTCTTCGCTATTTTCCGCATTGAATTTTTCAGCATAGGCGTTGTATGCGACAACCAATTCCTCATTGGTGATGACATGTTGTGGTTTCCACAGGCCGGAACCACTCAAGACTGGTTTTATTGTCAATGTAAATCTCGAAAGTAAATCGGAGTTGCTATGGTATAAGAATTCGGGGACATCCAACAGAAGAATTCTAGGACACCCAACAAGTCTTTTTCGCTTACAGGGTAGGCAGTAGAAAGCGCACAATCGGATCAAGATACTGGGTGTTTTGAGATTCTGGATGTCCTGAACCTTCCTCCTCCCGACTATGGATTAAGGAAAGTGTGTCGAATTCTTCTATTATTTTGATCTTCTCTTCTGATGAAAACTTACGGCGGGTTTTGCATCGTATTCCCTTAGCGTATTTTTCTGTGTTTGACATGCTCATTTGAAACTCCCCTGCTTCGATTTAAATTAGCAGAAGTGTCTCTTAGCAAACGGGGCCAGGTGGTGCCATATGGGCTGACGTCATACAGGCGCGAGTCTTTGAGGGAAATTAAGAAATCTGCTGGCCGGAAACGCCTTCTAGCTCCGACGGCTTCGCTGCCACAGGGCTCTTGCCCAGACCCAGATTCCGGAAAGGGCGATAGCCATAAAAATCAGCGCAACCAGGTCCATGAAGTAAGGACCCATGCTGCCCA
>Ga0187827_10009020_pt1 | contig 10661 bp, 8 predicted proteins | sample ETNtaG_39_FD_167969 | JGI IMG/M metagenome (GOLD analysis project Ga0187827, IMG submission 167969) | Marine microbial and viral communities from oxygen minimum zone, Eastern Pacific Ocean - ETNP2014_SV_150_PacBio MetaG (Illumina Assembly) | ecosystem: Environmental > Aquatic > Marine > Hypoxic... | reverse complement strand
CACCGGCATGCAGTAAGAATCCATCTCTTACGCGGCTTGTTAATTATGATGCCCATATGAACATTATTGATAATACATCTTCCAATCAGAAAGTACTTTTTCCAACAACCAACAGTGGATATGGTATTGGTGAGAAAGATTCATATTGTACGGAGAAATCACCTCTTCGTCCGATTTCAGAATATGGCAAGATGAAGGTAGAAGTTGAGCAGGCGTTACTGGAAAAAGGCAATGCTGTAACTTTCCGTCTGGCAACAGTATTTGGAATGAGTCCGCGTATGCGAATGGATTTACTTGTAAACGATTTCACTTACCGAGCGTATAACGACCGTTTTATCACTCTTTTTGAAGAACATTTCCGCAGGAACTATGTTCACATCAGGGATATTGCGAAGGCTTTCATTTTCGGGATAGACAATTTTGGCAAGATGAAAGGTGAACCCTACAACGTAGGACTTAGCTCAGCAAACCTGACAAAGAGACAGCTTTGTGAGAAGATCAAGGAACATGTTCCATCGTTTTACATTCATTCAGCACCGATTGGTGAAGATCCGGATAAACGTGATTATGTTGTAAGTAACGAAAAGATTGAATCTTTGGGATGGGTTCAGGATTATACCCTTGATGATGGGATTGAAGAGTTGTTGAAGGGGTATAAAATCTTAAAACCAAATCAATATGCGAATATCTAGCATGTTGACTTGATTGGATTCTAGTGGAAGATAGTTGGGGACGGTATATTAGAAAGAACGTGAAGTCTTCAAGTAGGTGTATACAATTACAGTTTTCTTATTAAATGTAGAAGGACGATGAATAAAAACAGAACATTTAAGCGTATACTCATTACCGGGATTGCAGGATCAGGTGGCAGTTACCTGGCTGAATACATAGTCAGTAATTATACAAAAGTTGAAGTCCATGGCATTTCCCGTTGGCATAGTACAACGACAAGAGACAACCTAAGTTCGATTCGTGACAAGGTGACGGTACATGAAGCAGATCTGATGGATTTTGGATCGTGCCTTACTGTTTTGCAGGAGGTACAGCCGGATGCTGTTTTTCATTTGGCTGCACATGCGAATGTACGGGCATCATTTACCACGCCGAACACTGTGTTAAGCAACAATATCCTTGGTACCGGCAATCTCTTCGAAGCTGTCAGGATTGCACGATTAGATCCAATCATTCAGCTTTGTAGCACATCTGAAGTTTATGGACAAGTTGCTCCCGAGAATGTACCAATTAAAGAAGGTTGTCCTATCTCACCTTCAAGCCCTTATGCTGTTTCAAAAGTAGCTCAAGACCTATTAGGACATACGTATTACTTAAGTTATGGAATTCAGATTATCAGAACGAGGATGTTTGCATATCTGAATCCGAGGAGGACTGATCTTTTTGCAACCTCTTTTGCAATGCAGGTGGCTAGAATAGAGAAGGGTTTACAAAAGGAATTGTTACATGGGAACTTAGACTCAGTAAGGACTTTAGTAGATGTTAGAGACGCGATGGAATCCTATTGGGTTGCAATGGAAAAATGTAAACCTGGCGAAGTATATAATATTGGTGGCTCAAAGACAATAAAGGTTGGTGAGTTTTTGGATTTACTAAAGAAGTTTGCAAAAACTGATATTCCCTCCAGGGTTGATAAGAGTTTATTAAGACCTGCCGATGTAACATTGCAGATACCAGATGTAAATAAGTTTCAAAAAGAAACGGGATGGAAACCAAAATATTCTTTTGATGAGAGTGTTATGTATTTATTAGATCACTGTCGAAATGAAGTAAAAAAAGAGATTAATTGAAACTTGGCATTATGTGTTATATATGGAAATGAGTTTACGTGATGTTGGTGGATTAGATAAGATTGCAAAGCAAATCAGAGCAACATGTATACAAATGTCATTTGATGCAAAACACGGACATTTAAAATCAGCGCTTAGTTGTGTTGATTTGCTTGTAGCGTTATACTGGCAATGGCTGAAAGTTTCTCCCTCAACCCCTTTTGATAATAATAGAGATAGGTTTTATCTTAGTAAGGGACATGCCTGTGCGGCATTGTATGCGGTGTTGGCAGCGAGAGGATTTATAAAAATTGATTCTCTTTCTACATATGCAAGGAGTGGATCATCACTTCCTGATCATCCTTGCAGGCATGTTTTGCCAATTATTGAAGCTTCATCTGGTAGTCTGGGGCATTGTTTAGGTATAGCTGCAGGTGCGTTATATGGGTTGCGACTTGATAACAATCCTTCGAGAGCTGTTGTTTTGATGAGTGATGGAGAATGCAATGAGGGTAGTGTATGGGAAGCTGCTATGTTTGCAGCAGCTCAAAAACTAGACCGACTTTTAGCAATTGTGGATTACAACGGTCTGCAGGCAACTGGCCGTAGTGACCAAATTATGGGATTTACGTCTCTTGAAGAGAAATTCCGGAGTTTTGGCTGGGCATCAAAAAGTGTCAATGGTAATGATATTTCTGAAATACTTGCTTGCATCAAATCTTTTCCGTTTGAAAAAGGAAAGCCATCTGTTGTTATTGCGAAAACTATAAGTGGGTATGGCGTAAGTTTTATGGAGGATGATATAGTGTGGCACTATAGAGTCCCAAGCAATGAGGATTTGGAAAATGCACTTGGAGAACTTGGTGTGGAACCATTATACAAAGTGAATAAATGAGAAAGGCTTTTGGAGACGCTCTGTATAAGTTGGCAGAGAAGAATGATAGAGTTATTTTTCTGACCGGCGATTTAGGTTTTCAGGTGTTTGATGATTTTAAAAACTCCTTTAGTACAAGATATGTTAATGTAGGAGTAGCAGAAGTGCAGTTGATGTGCACTGCTGCAGGTTTAGCATTGGAAGGTTGGCGCCCTATTGTCTATTCTATAGCTTCATTCGTTACGGCAAGATCGTTTGAACAGGTAAAAATCAGTATTGCTTATCCACACCTACCGGTAATAATTGTTGGAGCAGGTGGTGGGTTTACTTATTCTACCTCCGGCCCAACTCATCACTCGCCAGAAGATCTAGGTCTTATGTCTTTACTGCCTGGAATGACTGTAGTAGCTCCTGGTTGTCCGGAAGAAGTACGTGAACTCTTGCCGCAATTGGCGCGCATTAACGGTCCGTCTTATATAAGAATCGGGAAATTCGGTGAAATAAATTATGATGTGAAAGAGCCTGTTGTTATCGGAAAAGGGCGTTTGCTTAGAGAAGGCAAAAAAATAGCTGTTTTGTGTACAGGAGATACTGCATTAGTTGCTTTGGATGCGGTCATGGAATTAAGATCTGAAAATATTATACCTTACGTTTATCAGTTTCATACCCTAAAACCTTTGGATGTTGAATTGCTTGAATCTTTAGTCGGGCATATATCGGCATTCATTATTATTGAAGAACATCTTCCACAAGGAGGCTTAGCCTCAAGCATTAGCCAATTATTAACTGGTAAACGTGATTCGCCTGTAGTAGTGCGTCTTGGTGTGCCTGATGAATTTATAATTGGAAACCCAACTAGAGAAGAGTTGCGGAAACGTTTGATGATAGAAAAGGAATCTGTCAAGAAGATTTGCAGAAATGTCTGGAATGAATTTTAGGTTCCAAAATGGTGATATACTTCGATAGATTATTGAAATTATTCGGGAAACATTTATGAAAAATAATTTAGATGTTTTATTTGTGAGTGTAGGCGGCACAAGGAAGAAAGTTTATCAGGAGTTAAGCAAAGACTTTTCTGCGGTAGATACACCATTTTGGGCTGCAATGGCTGCAGGTTTTATTAGAAATAATGACTTTAGCGTAAATATATTAGACGCCAATGCTGAAAATCTTGATATTATCGAAACTGCTAAAAGAGTTGAATGGCTTAATCCTATGTTTACGGCTATCGTTGTTTACAGTCAACAGGCAAACGTATGTACACCTATAATGGTTGCAGTGGGACAGCTTTGTAGAGAAATCAAGAATTTAAATCCCAATATAAAAGTTATTCTCACAGGATGGCATCCATCTGCTTTGCCTGAACGGACATTAACTGAAGAAGAGTGTGATTTTGTTGCTGTAGGGGAAGGGTTTTATACGTTATTGGGACTTTTAAGGAAAGATCCTTTGACCGAAATACCAGGGCTTTGGTGGAAATCAAATGGTAGAATACTTCATAATGCGCGGGCTAATAATGTTGAAAATATGGATATGGAACTCAGTGACATTGCCTGGGATTTATTACCTCTTGATGACGGAAAATATAGAGCATTTAGTTGGATGTGTTTACAGGATTTGGAATCGAGAAACAGGTTTGTTTCAATGTTTACAAGCCTTGGGTGTCCTTTTAAGTGTTCATTCTGCGCGATTCATGCCACGTATGGTGAGCGAAGAATTCGATATTGGAGTACTGGTTGGGTTTTAGAACAATTAGATATATTGATAAATATGTATAAGGTAAAAAATATTAACTTAATTGACGAACTCTTTATTTTTAACCGTGAGCATTATATACCAATTGCCCAGGGAATAGTTGAGAGGGGTTATGACTTAAATTTTTGTGCATTTGCCAGAGTAGACGTGGTTAATAAAATTCCAGATGATGATCTGGTTTTACTTAAAAAGGCAGGCTTCAACTGGTTTAAACTTGGAATTGAATCGTCCAGCAGTAAAATTTTGAAAAAGGTATCTAAAGGGAGATTTGATAAGGAAATTGTTAGAAATGTAGTTAAGAAAATCCATAAAGCAGGAATTGATATTTGTGCCAATTTTATGTTTGGACTTCCCGGTGACACATGGGATACGATGCAGGAAAACCTTGATTTTGCTTTAGAATTACAGTGTTCATTTCCGAGTTTCTTTTGTACTATGGCAATTCCTGGTTCAGATTTATATGAAGAAGCCTTGTCAAAAGGAATCCCGGTTCCAGATACCTGGTTAGGGTATGCAACTCAAGGTTATGATTTCTTCCCGCTCCCTACTGAGGATTTAACTTCTGCCGAAGTAGTAAGTTTTCGTGACTACGCCTTTGACACATATTTTAAAAATCCAAGATACTTAAGTATGATTAAGGGCAAATTTGGTTTGAAAGCAAGAGAACACATAGAAGATATGACAAGAGTAAAATTAAAAAGGAAAATATTAAAAAATGAAGTTAAGAGTATGATTTGTTAATACCTGTAGTAAACAATATTCTGGCCATTTTGAATTGATTCATTTGTGTTTCACTATTTTCATCTTCAAATAATTCTTGAGTGAGAAGGAATATGAGATCCCAAGTTCAATGAGAAAGTGTAGCATATAGGATGATTATTGTATCTTATGTGTATGGATGTAAATAACAAAAACAAATATAATCAACTGACAAGTAAAGAAAGAGATTATTTATTATAAAGAAGCATTTATCAAGGAGTAAGTATTGATCGATAATGAAGTAGATGTTGTTTTGGTTTATCCAAAAACAGGGCTGGATTTTGGAGCTACTATTGCTACACCTCACTCCGTCCTGGCCGTTGCAGCGCCATTGCATAAAGAAGGTTATAAGGTAAAGATAATCGATCAACGAACTAGCTATAACTGGAGAATGCAACTAACTGAGTATATAGAGAAGAGGCCAATCTGTGTCGGGATATCTTCAATGACAGGTACACAGGTACATTTCGCCCTTGAAGCAGCAAAAATTGTTAGAAATCATTCCGATGGTAAGGTTCCAATAGTATGGGGGGGGCCACACCCGTCAATACTTCCTGAACAGACCTTAGAGAGCCAGTATGTTGACGTGGTTTGTATAGGTGAGGGTGATTTAACTATTATTGATCTTGTTAAGGCATATCAGAATAAAAGGCCTTTAAATCAGGTTGAAGGGATAGCATTTAAAGATGGCAGCCAAACGGTGTTAACACCTGCCCGTAACCTGATTGATATTGAGGAACTCCTGCCCGTGCCATGGAACCTTATAGATGTTAATAATTATATACATCGGGACTTTTATATAAAAGGGGTAAACCGCAGCTTAGATATTGGACAAACCAGCAGAGGTTGTCCATATCAATGCGGATTTTGTGTCAGTGCCTCACTGAGGCAAAGAAAATGGAGGGCCATGTCAGCTGAAAAAGCACTCGAAACAATTATAGAACCAGTAAAAAGATTTAAGCTGGAGGCCATTTGGATAAGAGATGATGAGTTTTATATTGACAGAGACAGGGCATACAAAATATGTGAAGGTATAATTAGGTCAGGTCTGAAAATTAGGTGGTATACTTCTGGGACCCGCATAAATGTTTTTAATAAGGCCACTACAGAGGAGATTATGTTATTGAAAAAAAGTGGAGCCGATACCTTGAAATTTGGTGCTGAATCCGGTTGTAATAGGATTTTGGAATTAATGCAAAAGGGTATTCACGTAAAAGATACAATTGAAGCTAATTTAAAGGCAAAGAAATATGGAATAATCCCGGCTTATTCCTTAATGATAGGTTTTCCGACTGAGACGTTTGACGAAATTAATCAAACTATCGATCTCTTTGTACGTCTTAAAAAAGATAACCCCCAAGCTCAGTTTGAAGTTATTTGTCCTTTTCTCACGTTTCCTAAAACACCTTTATATGATATGGCTATGAAAATGGGATTAAGACCACCAACAGCCTTGGAAGGCTGGACTAATTGGCTTATAGACGAATATGACGTAAAAGGTAAAAAGCTGCCATGGTTTGACTATTCCGAGAGAAGAAAAATAGGAAATATAGCTTATATGAGTATACTGTCTAATAGCATAAATAATGCCATTGAAGGGGTAAGTAATGGTCCTTTTCGCTTTGTGCTGAAGTTGGTGTTTATGTTCATAAGCGCTTTTGAAAGGTTTAAATTAAAAAAGAAATGGTATTCTTTCGCGCCGGAACTGGATATTATGAGATTTCTTAGAAGAAAGATATTTTATCATGGAAATAAATCTATTAATTAAGCTAAAAGCATTATGATTATTAGTAGAACACCATTTCGTATTTCATTTTTTGGAGGAGGAACAGATTTCCCTGTCTGGTATGAAGAGAATAGTGGTGCAGTTCTGTCAACAACAATAGACAAATATTGCTACATAAGTTGCAGAAGGTTACCACCTTTCTTTAAATATAAACATAGAATTGTTTATTCAAAACAAGAAATGGTTAGTAAGATAGATGATATAGCTCATCCTGCTGTTAGAGAGATATTAAGGTTTGCGAATATTCAAGAAGGACTTGAAATACATCATGATGGAGATTTGCCGGCAAGATCTGGCTTAGGTTCAAGTTCTTCTTTTACTGTAGGATTACTTCAAGCTCTATATGCTTTAAAGGGGGAAATAGTAACTAAAAAAAGATTAGCTCTTGAGTCTATTCATATTGAACAAAACATGATAAATGAACATATTGGCTCACAGGATCAGGTTGCAGCAGCTTTTGGTGGATTTAATAAAATAACATTTAATGGCAATCATAATATTGATGTAGTCCCTATTACAATTTCTGAAGAAAAGTTACAAAACTTTCAATCTCATTTAATGTTATTTTTCACGGGCTTCCAAAGATATGCTTCTGAGATTGAGGGAAAGAAGATAAAACAGATAAAAAAGAAAAGGGCAAATCTTGAGTTAATGCATAGTATGGTAGATGAAGCAATAAAAGTCTTAAATGGAGGAGGCGATATTAGTGCATTAGGCAAGATGCTTCATGAAAGCTGGAAATTAAAAAAAGACCTTTCAGAAGATGTGTCCACGAATATTATAGATGATATATATGATACAGCATTAAATAATGGTGCAATTGGAGGAAAACTATTAGGAGCAGGTAGGGGGGGATTTATATTCTTTTTTGTAAAACCTGAAGATCAGGAAAATTTGAAGAACGCTTTGAGTGATTTGTTATATGTGCCCTTCAGCTTTGATACAACAGGGAGTAAAATAATCTTTTACAGCAAAAGTGGGGTATAAGTTATAAACGCTACATTCGGCACAACATTAGTAACAGAGAGATAAAAAGAGTTGGTTTCTGAGGTGCTTTATACAAAGGTAAAAGAGCTGGTGTATTAGCTGATATGTGCATTGTGATGACAGGGAATGAAGAGGGTTAAAACTTGAATGATTACTTATTCTGATAGTTCTTGAATACCTTAATTATAGAAATTGATAATACATGAAAGCGATAATTTTAGTGGGTGGGGAGGGTAAACGTTTACGGTCTGTTATCAATGATGTTCCTAAACCAATGGCTCCTATAAATGAAAAACCATTCCTGGAGTACCTGGTATTACAGTTAAAAAAGCAGAATATAAAAGATATAATATTTTCTATTGGATACAAAGGATCTATTATTAAAAGCTATTTTCAGGATGGTGGCAATTGGGATATAAACATTGAGTATTCAGAAGAAGATAAGCCATTAGGTACAGGAGGCGCTCTGCGTAAAGCAGGAGAGTTAATTGATGATAAGCAGTTTATTGCTATGAATGGTGATTCTTATTTTGATATAGAATTTAGACAATTAATCACATCACATGAAGATAAACAGGCGGTTGCCACAATAGGCTTGGCATATGTTGAAACCATAGAAAGGTATGGACAAGTTGAGATTGGAAACGATAGAGATATTACTAAGTTTGTCGAGAAGGGTAATAGTGTCAGTTCAGGATATATCAATGGCGGGATATATATATTAACCAGTGAACTTATAAACAAAATACCATTTGGTCAAGTTTCTTTGGAGACTGAGGTTTTTCCAAATTTAATAAACAAAGGATTATTTGGGGTGAAGTTTAAAAGATTTTTTGTTGATATAGGAAACCCGGAAGAATATCAAAGAATATGTAAGGAGCCGGTTCATTTATCTGGCTACAGCTAAAGGATATATCATATTTACATAGACGGAATTCCTCTAGTAAAAATCGATTATGTAATTTCTTTCAGCCCATCAGTTATGTGATGGTATAATTGCTAATAAATTAGATGTTAAATTCTATGCTTTTGGTACAAGGATTGATGTTTTATACGAAGGTAAGTGATAAAGAAGTTAAAGTACTTAAGCGTGCAGGTTCACAACGAATATTAGACCTATGATAAAAGGCAGTCTTATTAAAGATAAAAATAAGATTGTGATATGGAGTATCTTTGTATATGCAATTGTTATTAATGTATATTTATACGTACATATTCTACATAATTTTCCACATCTTTTGAATGATTTTGAATCTCCATATTTAAGTATTGCTGAGAATTTGTATAAACATGGTGAATATTCATCCTGTTATTCTGAAGATTGCGCCCCTAGCACTAGTGTTCTTCCCGTAGCTCCTATAATAGGTTATTTAGTCTTTTTAATTTTTGGAGTAGGGAGCACAGCCCTTGAAGTGTTAAGGATTATTTTAATGCTGTCTAATTTTGGCATTATAATTATTGCTTACTATATTGGGAAAATATTTAATTATAGAATTGGATGTGCTGCAGCATTTTTAGCTGCATCCGATTTAAGTATGTTTTGTTGGGCCAATAACTTTAAATCTGATATGCTCTATGCCTTCTTATCTACCCTCTCCATTTATTTTCTTGTGAGATTTGTAAAGTGTAAACAATCAAAAAAGAACATAATATTAGCTTCCCTGTTTTTAGGACTATCAGTTTTGACAAAAAGTGGATTGTGTCTGCTTTTTTACCCAATGGCAGTATTCCTTCTAGTATTTTTATTATTTATTAAAAAGGAATCATTTATCAAAAGTTTGTATTACGTGAGTCTGTTTGTTGTTATTCAGATTGTCTTTATAATGGGCTGGCAGATGAGGAACTATCATGCTACAGGTGTTAATTCTTATCTTTCATCAAAGCTAGGGCCAGTTGTAATGAATTCTCAAGTTGCTGGTTTGATAGCATATCAAGAAGGTATTTCAAGAAATGAAGCTCGGAAAATAGTAAGTAAAAAGTATATCACAAAGGATATAATGAAGTTAGATATTCATGAAAGGAATGAATACTTTGAAAACATAGCATTCAAAATAGTACTAAATTCGCCATTAGATTATGCAGTTGCCACTTTAATAAATTCTGGTTCATTATTCTTAGGAACTACCCCACCAGACTTTTTGTTTAGCAAAAAGAAAAGAGAAGAACTTTATGAAATATTGCAATTACCGCTATACGATTATATTATTAGGAATGATGAAAGTTCTTTGCCAATGCTAAGTAAGCGAGTGCCAAAATATATGGGGGGGTTAAGCAGTTTTCCTCTTTTGAAGAAACTATGGAACCGTAACCACTACACTTTTATATTCTTGTGGAGTATAATAAAGTCTCATATATTGCTAATATATTTAATGACTATTATTGGTTCTTTTTTAATTCTAAAAGACAAATCTGATAGGTGGGTATTGATTTTAATGGTATTAATAATAGTTTATTACGTTGCTGTTTTAGGAGTTGGTCCTACTGCCAGCAGGATCCGATGTGCCCTTATGCCTATTTTTTATTTTTTAAGTAGTTATGGCTTGGTGTGGGTAGGAGAGGTCTTGCAAGAATATAAAAAAAGGAGAAGTAGGAATGAAAAGGTTTCGGAAATATAAGCATCTTAAAAAATTGAATAAATACTTGCTTGATGAAAAATCTAAAAGTATGCCTCTTTTTAATTCTCTTATAAAATCTCGTGCAGAAGGGCTTAATATTGATA
>Ga0187827_10009019_pt1 | contig 10662 bp, 9 predicted proteins | sample ETNtaG_39_FD_167969 | JGI IMG/M metagenome (GOLD analysis project Ga0187827, IMG submission 167969) | Marine microbial and viral communities from oxygen minimum zone, Eastern Pacific Ocean - ETNP2014_SV_150_PacBio MetaG (Illumina Assembly) | ecosystem: Environmental > Aquatic > Marine > Hypoxic... | reverse complement strand
AGTAATAAATTAGGGCTTTTAGTAAATTTATTTACCAGGCTTTTTATCTGACATATTGAGTTTTATTAAAATAGGGTGATAAAGGTCAAATTTTAAGCTTAACTGATTTATTAATATTTATTGGAGTTTTAAAAATGGGCAATGTCTTTTCATACTTTGCACCTACCAGAATATTTTATGGAAAAGGTGCATTAAAAAATTTAGAAGAATACTCCCAGGTCTGGAAACGACCATTACTAGTCACTTTTAAGGAGCTGATAGACTTTGATTTCTTTCAAAAGATCATAAAGATATTAAAAAGTTCAACAAAAACAGACCCTATCATATTCTCAGAAGTGAAAGAAAATCCTTCGTCTGAGCTAATAATGTCAGGGGCTGATGTGGCTAACTATAATGATGTAGATGTAGTTATCGGGATAGGGGGGGGAAGCGCTATTGACTCTGCAAAAGGAATTGCAATAATGAAAAACAATAAAGGAGATATTCTCGATTATTGTTTTGATCCGAAGTTGGGAAGACTGAGGACAGAAATAACATCAAATATTCTACCAATTATAGCGATACCTACTACTGCAGGTACCGGGAGTGAAGTGACATGGGGTGGTGTTATTTCGAATCCAAAAAATAAAATAAAAGAAGTTTTTGTTTCTCCTGATGTTGCACCTAGCCTTGCTTTGGTAGATCCAGCATTAACTGTATCTTTACCTAGTAGTATTACTATTTACACAGGAATCGATGCATTAACTCAATGTATTGAATCATTTATATCTAAAAATCACCATCCGATTTCCGATACTTTAGCCCTTGAGGGGATTAAACGTGCTTCGAGTTTACCTCTTGTAATTAAAAATCCTGACGATCTTGAAGCCAGACTCAATATGAGCATATCGGCAACACTTAGTGGTATGGCCATGATAAATACGGGAGTTGGAGCTGCTCATGCTTTAGCAATGGTTCTCGGAGGGCAGTATAATATTCCTCACGGGTTGGCAATAAGCTTGGTACTTCGTGAAGTATTGAAATACAATTTTGGAGCTATAGATGAAACTAGGCTATCATTACTGGTAGGAGCCTGGACTGATCGATCATTTAAGAGTGGAAGCTCAGCTAGAGACTGGTTTATAAATAATATTGAACGCTTATTGGATGATCTAGGAGTCAATACTAGATTAAATGAATTTGGGATTGAGCAAAGTGAGTTAAGAAAAATAGCTTCACTTGCCTGTCAGCATTTTGATATGGTACCAAATCCAAGGACACCTACAGTTGAAGATATTATAGGTTTACTTGAAAAGATTTTATAGAGTTGATATCAAAGGATAGTTTTTATCCAGACTACTCTATTTATTTTATTATAAATTATTGAGTTTTCTGGTTCAAATATTTTAGAATTTGTCCTTGATATAGAAAGGGATAATCAAAAATGGCAATTGAAGGATTTAAAAGAAAAACTCAATTATCAAAAATTATATCGGAAGAAGATATAGCAAGTGTTCACCGTGCCACTATGGAAGTTCTCCAAGAGACAGGAGTTAAAATATATCATAAAAATGCTTTGAAAGTGTTTAAGAAAGCTGGCTGTAAAGTTGATTTTGATTCAAAACTGGTAAAATTTCCTATTGATCTTGCGGAAGATTCTCTTAGTAAATGTCCCAGCAGATTTATAGTTAAATCAAGAAATCCAGCTAATGACTTAATGGTTGATCTTAATAACGTAATTTTTGTAAATTTTCCGGGTAAGGATATTATCGACCTGAACACATGGGAATCAAGAGTACCGATAAGAGAAGAATATATTGAATTAATAAAAGTCCTTGATGCTTTATCTTCGGTACACTTTATTGTAGCTTATCCTTATTTTGGATATAAAGGAATACCAGAGGTTATGAAAGAAATTGAAGGATCGGCTATTAGACTAAAATACTCGTCAAAAGTAACAGAGGCTATTGCCAATAATGGTGTCGACAGATATATAGTCAAAATGGCACAGGCAACAGGATCTGAAATCTTTTTATGTCCTAATTCTTCATCTCCGCTAGGAGGTTATACCGATCAAGTTGATACATGTTTTTTGGCAGCAGAGTATAATCTACCCTGTGAAATATGGAGCGGTGCTCTTATGGGCAGTTCTTCTCCAGCCAGTGTCTCTGGTTCTATTATATTAAGTAATGCTGAGATTATTTCTTATATAATTCTTTTACAGCTTTTAAATCCAGGCGCCAAAGTTGCTGCTGCAAATTTTGTGCTCCCCCAAAATATGAAATCTGGTGAACCCGCTTTTGGTGACGTAGGTATTTCCTTATTTAATGCTACTTTTTGTCAGGTATGGCAGCATTACAATATACCCACAGTTGCATCATCAACCGGAGTCAGCAATTCAAAAATTATTGATTTTCAGTTGGGGTATGAAAAAATGATGCAATGCATAACTGCAGCATGCGAAGGTGCAAATATTATCTATCTCCACAGTAGCATATATGATGAAATGACTGCTCACCCTGTTCAGGCAATTCTCGATGACGATATTGCAAATATGATTGGACGCTTTGTTAAAGGGGTGGAAGTGAGCAAGGATTCACTTGCCGTTGATCTTATAAACAAAGTAGGTCCCATACCAGGTCAATTTCTAGGAACTTCTCATACCAGACAGTGGTGGCGTAAGGAGCAATATATACCAAAAAGTGGAAACAGAATGCCATATCTGGAATGGATAAATAGCGGTAAAAAAAATAATATTGATTCTGCACAAGAAATAATGGAAAGTATCATATCAGAGCACAAAGTTGAACAACTTACTCCAGAACAAGAAAAAGAGGTTGAAGAAATACTAAAAGAAGCGCGGCAACATTATAGAAAAAAAGGCTTAATATCAGATAAGGAATGGCAAGAATATAAAGAAATTCTAAAAAAAGAAAATAGATTACTTTAATGAGTATAGGATATTTTATTCTTTTTTATCAAGGGCAAAAATTACTGCTGCAATTATTAATATACTCCTAACTAAAGTTTGAATTTGAGTACTTCCACCCATCAAAATTAATCCATTATTTATGGTGCCAATCACAATTGCTCCTAATATAGTTCCCTGGATGGTACCTTTTCCTCCAAACAAACTTGTCCCACCCAATATAACAGCTGCAATTACATCTAGTTCTAAACCACGTCCTGAATTAGGCCATGCAGTATGCATTCTTGATGCCAACACTATTCCGGCAAAACTGGCTAGAATACCTGTAATTACAAATATTATGATGATGATTCTTTTTGTCTTTATTCCAAAATATTTAGCAGCTAAAATATTTCCACCAGTGGCATATACTTGCATTCCAAATCCAGAATATTTTAAAATAATATAAGATACGAAGAAAATTATTAGTGTCCATAGTATAATAATTGGGAAAACACCTCCAATTTGACCATCACCAAAGGCTTTCCAGAAGTTTACTTTGTAAATAACCACAGGCTTTGTACCAGTAGCAAGCAATGCAATTCCACGAGCAATTCCTAGAGTACCTAACGTGGTTAAAAATGAAGGTACTCTGAATTTTGTTGATATGATACCATTTAATAAACCAAATGTAGCTCCTAGCATTAAACCGGCAACTACACCTAATATAATTGAACTAGTGAATTGGATTACTATTGCACAAACCAGCCCACCCAGTGCTGAAACTGAACCAACTGACAGATCTATATTGGCTGAAATAATAAGATAAGTCATCCCAAAAGCTATTATAGAAATAATAGCTGTCTGTCTACCGATATTAAAAAAATTCTGTAAAGTGAAAAAGTTATCAGCAGCAATTCCAAAAAATGTTACCACTACAACTAGTGCGATTAATACAATATGCTGGCGCATAATATTTGGGATTTTTGAGATAATGTCTTTGGTTTTGCTATTTTCCATGATTATTTTATAAAATTTATAATATAAAAAATTATAATTTCTAATGTCCCATTTATACTAACATACTTATATAAAAAATATAGTGAGGATTTATTTAAAAATCCTCACTATATTTAATCTAATTTAATAATCTATTACCTATTCTAAGAACGCCATTATATCTTCAGGAGGCTGTCTCAACAATAAATATTCAAATGACTCTACTAGATTATTCTTTGTAACACCATAACCATTTGTTGTTATATATGGAGCATTGTCTTCTCCAAGAAATGATTTAACAGCGCATATTGCTTCTGCAACACCACATGCATATGGATCTTGGGCTCCTACTCCTTTTACAAAACCATCAGAAGCCATTTCTAATGCTATATATTCTGTTAAATCCACAGTGGTAATTACAAACTCATTTGGATCATATCCAGCCACTCTGGCTGCATTAGACATTTCATAAGCTGGACCTGCCCAGTCACAGAAAAATCCATCGAGATCTGTTCTTGCAGTCAATGTCCCTTCTGAAAATTCATAAGCTGATTCCATTGTTCCATTGTAAAGCACAGTTGGACCAATTTCTATCCATGGATACAATTCCGCGCACCTACTTGTGAATCCAATAACTCTCTCTATATTATTTGGTACTGGAAAGTTAACATCCAATATTCCGACTAAGGCTTCCGTTTTACCCATTTCTTCAAAGAAATGAGCCATTTGATCTGCAGCAACTATCCCAAGACCTCGGTCAGTGCTAGCTACATTAGCTGTATAATCATCTGGCCACTCCATCCCATCAGGGAGTACAGTGGTTAGTATAAACTCAATTCCTGAGTCAGCTACTTCTTGGAAAATGGGTCCCTCAGCCGCAACATCAACTGCTGCAGCAAAAATTATATCTACTCCCATTGTCATAACATTTTCTAAATTCGCTATTTGTTTTTCTGCAATAAACTCCGCCCCAGTTATTGAAACTACTTCTACACCATAAGCCTCTAAAGTTTCAGATATTCCCTTTATTTGTAACTGTGTCCAGTCATCTGGAAGCCAATGCATAACAATTGCTGCTGTTTTCCCTTTAACTGCTTCTTTGATCTCATCTGATGCATTCTCTGCAAAAGAATAATCTCCAGAACGTGCCATTTCTATATAATAATCCAGATTGTGGTCTTCTAGATAAATATCTGAAGACGGAGTGAATTCATGTCCTCCAGGGCCTAAGCCTATAGGATATACAGTTCCCTCTATGGTGACAGGGGGGTAAACTTCTGCAGGCACCTCAACTTCAACCTCAACTTCAACAATTTCTGTTACTGTTTCTACAACAGTTTCTATAATAACCTCTGGTTGCCTACAGCCTATTCCTATAAAGAACATGGAAACTGCAAAGACTGTGACCAATAAAAAGATTAATATTTTTTTCATCTTCTTTCTCCTTCAAAATTATTTTAATTTTTTAAAGCTTTGCTTTCAAATTAATTATTAGCGCAATGTTGCAATACGAAATACCCAAATAATCTTCTTTTTTTAGATTTTTTATGTGTTTCCTATAATTTCCTCCTTTATAAGCTAACAATATTTACAATTATTAAATACTGTCTCCTTTCCATAACTATAAAATTGATTATTTAGATCAAGGAATATTAATACATATAAAAAGCTTTGTCAATATAATTTTATACTTTTAAACAAATTAGTAGTAGTTAAAAATTGGGCGAACAATTTCAGTGTTAATTCTAAAAATTATTGATCTTTAAAACAACAAAAATTTGTATTATTGACAATGACTTTTGAATAATTTACAATTAACAAATTGTTATAACATTGTAATATCTGCTAATTTTATTTACGGAGGATTCCCAAATGGAAGATACCCTTAAAAATAAAAACTTTTTTTCAAAAATAGTTAAACGTAGGGAAAATCTAACCAACTATGGGGACAAACAGAGAGAAATAATAAAAAAGAGTAAAAAAATTGGTCCAAAAGTCAAGAAATGGTTATTAAAAGCAAATAAGTATGAGTCCTCTGCAAATGTAAGTTATGGTTTATTCGAGTTTCCTCCGGTAATCGTAAAAGGAAAGGCTGATTTAGTCTATGATGTAGATGGGAATGAATATATCGATTGTGTTCTAGGAATGGCCGCATCGACAATGGGACATTGCCATCCTGAGATTATAAAAGCTGTAAATAAAAAATCAAATGAATTAATTCATTATTTTGAGTTTCCGACAATTCCAAAAACAGACCTTGCAGAAGAATTATGTAATAATACACCAGGAGATTTTGATAAAAAAGTTTGGTTTTCAACTACTGGTTCTGATGCAACAGAGAATGCTGTTAAAGCTGCACGATGGTTTACAGGGTGTCAATATGTTCTATCTGCCCTTGGAGGATACCATGGTTTAACAATGGGAACTATGGGTATTACATCAAAAGGTGGCCCTTTACAATATAATTATCCATTAATGAATAATAATTGTTACACTTATTTTCCATATGCTTACTGCTATAGATGTGCTTTTGATAAAGAATATCCAGCATGTGATATGTTCTGTGTTGATTATATTGAGAAAAATTTGTTAACAGGCAAAGAGACTCCTCTAGCAGAAGAACTAGGTGGGGTATCTAATTTAGCAGGGTTGATAGTAGAACCAATGCAATGTTCGTCTGGCTATATAATACCACCTGATGATTTCTTGAGAGGCTTAAAAAGACTGTCTGATAAATATGGCTTCTTGTTAATGGTTGATGAAATTCAAACTGGAGTAGGTAGAACTGGAAAATTATGGGCAACTGAACATTCTGGGATTGCTCCTGATATTCTAATAACTGGAAAAGGCTTTTGTGGTGGATTCCCAATGTCTGCAATAGTAACGAAAAAAGATATATTGAATAACTGGGCTCCGGGAGCTCATGTTTCAACTTTTGCTGGGTGGGCACTGGGTTGCGTTGCTGGTTTAAAAGCTTTTGAAATAATTAGAAAGGACAATCTGCTGAAAAGATCAAATGAGATGGGTAAATTTTTCTATGAAGGTTTATTAGAACTGCAGAAGAAATATTCCATAATCGGTGATGTAACAGGTGGAAAAGGCCTATTTTTGGCTATGGAATTAGTAAAAGATAAAAAGACCAAAGAGCCGGCTATTGAGGAAACACTATTCATAAGAGAAAAAGCTCGCTATGATGGATTCTTATTTGAGTCTGGAGGATATTTTTATAATAGGATTCAAATCATTCCTCCTTTAACTATAAAGAAAAGTTCTATTGAAAGAGCTTTAAAAATCCTGGATGGAGCTTTTGCAGCAGCAATGAAGCAATATCATTAATAGCTTTTAACTTATACGATATATTTGAAGGGATGGACAAAAAATATTTATTGGAGTTCCAAAAGAGTTAAAATGCAATGAAATGAATATAGAATATTGCTTATTCCAAAAGGTGCTGCCGATTAACAACAGCTCTCACTGATCTAATACTTCCATATATTAAAATAATTGCGGAAAAAGACAATAATTCATTCTTTAAAGCAAAATAATGAATTATTGGCAGGCATAAACATATCCAAGGGAAAGATTACAAATTAAAAAGTAGTTAAAGATATTATGCTTGAAAGTTACCATAATATGATTTTAGTACAATAGCCAACTAGCTAATAATAATTTTAATAACTTTACACAAATCATTATTATAACTAAAATATAATTAATAATCTGTTTAAAAATAATATATGTTCAAGGAGAAATAAAATGAAAAAAGTATTTCTAGGATTGGTTATTTTATTAGTCCTTCCTCTGTTTTTTTTATGGGGTTGTATTACAACAAGTGGTGAAACACTCCCAACAGAATCAGAAAATGACAATGGTAAAACTGAAGAGCTGGTATCAGAAGAGGGGGGTATCGTAACTGATTTTGATGGTAATGTCTACAAAACAGTCATTATAGGGAATCAAGTTTGGATGCTAGAAAATTTAAAAGTAACTCACTACAATAATGGTGACTCAATACCCAATATTGATAAAAGATCAGAATGGGTAAATCTAACAACTGGCGCTTACTGTGATTTTGATAATAATACAGAAAATTCTGAAAAATTTGGACATCTTTATAATTGGTATGCGATAACTGATAGCCGTGGAGTCACTCCGGAAGGTTGGCATGTACCGACAAATGAGGACTGGGAGACACTTGTAAATTATCTAGGAGGTAATAATATTGCAGGAGGAAAATTAAAGGAAGCTGGAACAGATAATTGGCACCGGCCTAATCAGGGCGCTAATAATGAAAGTGGGTTTACAGCATTACCAACTGGTTATCGTTTCCGAGATGGGATTTTTAACAATTTGGGAGTAAGTACAAATTTTTGGTCCGATACAGAATTTAATGAGAAAAGTGCATGGGGCCGTTATTTGGGGTACGACCTTGTTGTAATGAACAGTTCAAATTATTCTAAGATTAATGGAATGGCAGTTCGACTTATTAAGGATTAGGAGGATATCCCACTATAAAAATTTTTACCATTTGTTGGATATTCGTTCAAACGTGAATTTCTGGTAATTTTTATTGAAAAATTCTTTGCCATAGATAAATCTCTTAGTATTTTTATATTTAAAACCTAACAATGTCTGCATATAAATAATAACCTGTTCTTCTTTTTTTAGTTCTAATAACTTTATAATTCTTTTGTTTGGAATATCAGGCTCAATTGTTCTTTTGCTATATAAAACTTCGATATTATAATCTTCATGAATAATTTTAGTAAAAGATTTTTTAATGATCTTTGAATTACTTATTTTTTTAAAAATATCATATGGATAATATGCTTCAGTAAAATATAAAGGCTGATTGTTAGAACTAATTAAACGCTTTATAAAAATAACTTTATCTTTCTTACTAATTTTTAAACTATTAGCAATTTCTTCTGTTGAATCTATTATTGAATTATTTAATACTTTTATTCTACTTGACACACCTCTTTTTTGCAATTCATCAACTGTACTAGAAAAGTTTTGCAAAAATTTTGTTTCTACACTCTTCTTAATATATGTTCCTCTGCCCCTTTCACGCGTAATAAGTTCTTCTGATTCCAGTTCACGAAGAGCCAATCTTACTGTGGTCCTGCTTACATCATAATAATCACATAATTCTTTTTCGCTAGGAAGCGAATCGCCAACTTTAACTTCTCCGTCTTTTATCCGGGAATTAATAGCACAATAGATTTGATGATAATAGGGAACTTTGTTTTTCTTGTCTATCTTCATAAATTCATTCAAATAATCTCTTAAAATAATTACTTTTTAAGTTTAATTTTAACGTTTTTTTTAAATATGCTTTTAAACTTTTGAAACTAATGCTTTAAAAATTAATCTACCCCAATTGTTCGAATTTGATTCTGAAATAATGTTATAACCTTTAACTACTAAAGTCAATTTCAACACAGACATTGACTAAAATGTTATAATGTTATAATGTATTTATAATTAAAATGATGATTACAAAAAAAGAAAATATCTTAAGAACAATTAATAGAAAAAATCCTGAATGGGTGCCCTATAGATATGATTCTACTCTTGATTTATTCCCCAATATTTTAACAAGGGCTATAAATGGAGGCTTAGATGATTGGGGTGCTAGCTGGATTCCAACTAACTCGCCTGAGGGCAGTTTTCCAGATAAAATCCCTCCCCTAACTATTGATCAGGTGTCAGAATATAAAGTACCTGAAACGGATTTTGAGATGATTAAAAATAATTTAAGAGAAAAAATTGAAGAAACTACAAGAAAAGACGTGCTTCTAATTGTAAAGAATGAATTAATATATTTTGAACGGGCAAAAGCTTTACTCGGAATGGAAGAGACGCTAGTTAGTATGATTTTTAATAAAAATAAATTAAAAACACTATTAAGTAAAATATTGGATTATCAAGAATTACTAGTCAAAGCCATTATGAGATCTGGCTGTAAAAATATTAGATTTACTGATGATTGGGGTTCTCAAAAAGCAATGCTTTTTTCACCATCATTATGGAGAGAGCTAATAAAGCCTGGGATGAAAAGGCTATATGAGATTGTCAAAGACCATAATGGAATGGTATTCCAGCATTCCTGTGGCCATATAGAAGAGATAATCCCAGACCTAATAGAGATAGGTTGTGATGTTATTGACCCCTGTCAACCATCATCGAATGATATTTTTAAATGGAAGAAGAAATTTGGAAGAGATTTAAGTTTCATGGGTGGATTAGATACTCAGACTTATTTGAGTCTTGCTCGCCCTGAACAAGTAAAAAAAGAGGTAGCAAAAGTTTTATCAATAATGTCTAAAGGAGGTGGTTACATACCGTGTCCTAGTCATACAATCACAATACCTAAATCGAATAGGAAAGCAATGATAGATACAATAAATAATTATAATAATGGAGCTTATATTATTAATTATAGTGAAAATTAAATTTTAATAAACATATAAAATATTTTTTTTATTATAAAAATCAAAAAGATGGTATTGGTGATAATTTCATTAAACAGAAGATATAAAGAATGAATAAAATAAATCAAAATAATATTGATCCAAGACAAAGCTTTTATGCTCCTGAAGATGGAGGTATTGGAGATTTTAGCATAATCAATGCTGATGATGGTTGGCATCTGTACTATCTTTATAGGGAATTTGGCCAGGAGAATAAATTAAAACCGCTGGAATCGAGAGGAAGGGACATTAAAATTGGTCATGCTTTCAGTAAGGATTTGAATAATTGGAGAACAGAGA
>Ga0187827_10009018_pt1 | contig 10662 bp, 9 predicted proteins | sample ETNtaG_39_FD_167969 | JGI IMG/M metagenome (GOLD analysis project Ga0187827, IMG submission 167969) | Marine microbial and viral communities from oxygen minimum zone, Eastern Pacific Ocean - ETNP2014_SV_150_PacBio MetaG (Illumina Assembly) | ecosystem: Environmental > Aquatic > Marine > Hypoxic... | reverse complement strand
CCTTACCGCGATATCGTCTACGGTGAAGTGCGCGAAATTCTATCTCGATATCCTGTAGACGGCATCTATTTCGATCAGCTTCCAGGCAGTTGCTATTATTCTTTCTGCCGTAATGATTTTGAACGCGAATTCGGCACGCCTATGCCCATCGTACCCGATGAATTTTTTGTCTACAATTCTCCCGCTGGCCTACCTGCTCAGTTGCGTGAATTTCGCGATGGTCGTGTGCGTTCTTTTTGCTCTGGCATACGAGCCATCGTCAACGAAGTAAGACCCGAAGCCTGTTATGCCCAAAACTGGGTTCGCGGTGTTCAGGCCCACCTCGCCGCCGACTATGCCGATGTGCTTCTGCCCGAGTTCTACCAGAAGACAGATCTCGTTCCTTTAGGCATGAAAATGCGCCTCACAAAAGCCTATTTCAAAGACCGTCCTATTTGGGGCAACGTCCGCCACGGGGTTCGCCACGATGCGCGACACTTCCCTGTGTCACCCACCCGCATGTTACTAATGGACTGTATCGCCAACCACGCAGCCCCCCTGATGCTCGATCTGTGCGCAATGGACTACGATGCAACAGGCGTTGATCAACTCGCAGCGACTTTTGACGATATGCGTATAGTCCAGGACGCACTTGCCAATGCCGAACCTGTACGTTATGCAGCCCTGTTACACTCACGCGCCAGCCATCTATCAGATAGCGACCGTTTCGAAAGCGCCTTCGAGGGAGTCTATCGCCTGCTTTTCGAACACCATGTGCCATTCGAAATTGTCACCGAACAGGCCGCCGCCAAAGGCGCACTCCAACACTATAAGGTGGCCATTCTTCCTGATGCATACGCTCTCGAAAACGCCACCCTTGACGCGATACATGTTGCAGCAACACAAGGTGTTGGCATTCTTGCGACCTATACCTCTGGTTTTGCAAATGCTCAGGGTGACCTTTGTGACAGCCCTGCCCTCGCTGACTTACTCGGCATCCAGATAGAAGGCGTTCGTGCACTCGACGATCAACCCTTTAGCAAACCCGAACCGCTGCGCGATGTACCTGGCCTGGATGGTTCTCCTTTTCACTATGGCAGTGCCCGCGGTGATCACCCAATCACAAAAGCAATTACCAACGAGCGTCTGTTCCCCTTCCTCGGCGGTTATGTTCAGTGTCGCCCAATTGACGGAGCAGAAGATATCGCTCACATTCACCTGCCCGATACAGAGCGCCTCGCTGCACCCGCCGTAAATCGCCGTGGCCCTTCTTGCTCGAGGTACTTCTCCCAGGCGTCTAGAACCATGTATTCTTGATGATCTTCGTGAGGAAGCGTTCCCCAGTTGCCTTGGGTGTCAGAGCTAGATGGTGTGACCAGAGGATGTTGGAGTGCGTGTTGTACTTTTTCAAGGTGGACAACATTCCAGGGATCGTCGGGGTGACCCTCTACGGGTGGACACCCGCGTTCATTGCGGAGATAATGCCAAAACTCTTCGTAGTCTATGCGTTCGGTGAATCCGTGATGACGTTCTTTGCCGAGAGAAGATTCGGTGTCGGGGATGACATGCATTTTGCCTAATGCCGCAGTGTCATAACCTGCTTTGCCGAGGTGATGGCCCATGGTGTAGAGTTGTGGCATTGGTGTATCATTTTGCAGGACACCACATTGGTATGAATATTGGCCTGTGGCTAGTGATTGCCGACAGGGTACGCAAATTGGGTTTTGGGCATAAGCGCGGTCAAAGAGAATCCCTTCTGCCGCCAGGCGGTCCATGTTTGGTGTGAGGGCAGTTTCTGAACCATAACATCCCGTGGCCCAGGTGGCGTGGGTGTCAGACATAATGACCAGGATGTTGGGGCGAGTGTCAGGCATGGGGTTCTCCTGCGGTGGGTTTTACAATCGTTTGACACGTTTGCTGATAGAATAAGCTTGTATGTGTTAGCTCACTACTTTTGCGTTAAGCTCCAGACGCCGTCCCAGCCGTCATCTGGTGGATCTTGTTGTAAGGTGTTTACCCTGTTGAGATACTCTTCTGACGGACCATCATTTGCCTGTAATTTTTGGCAGGTTTCAAAATGCTGGCGGGCCTGATCCCATTGCATGTCTCGGTAGGCGCTTAGACCTTGTTCAAATACATTTTTCAATTCTAGACGGTCTGATGCAACGTCTCCTTTGCTGCCCAATAACTCATATACACGTACGGGCGTTTCTTTTCCTACGACGCGGATGAGGTCGATTTCTCTCACTTCAATGGTTTCGTCAATCAGTTCTTTAGTTTCTTCTGTAATCAAGCTTCTGGTACCGTATTGTTTGCTGGCACCTTTGAGCCGCGATGCAGTATTTACAGTATCGCCTAAGACTGTATAAGACATCGATTGTTCCGAGCCCATGTTTCCGACTACGAGAGGCCCCGCAGACAGGCCAACAAGGATGCCAAAGTGAGAACTGTCTATGTCTTCTTTGGCGAATTTGCCAAGCAGGTGACCTATTTCTTCTTGTTTTTCCAACTGGTCAAGAGCTGCAAGACAGGCTAGTTCTGCGTGTTCTTTTTCATCTGTAAAGGGTGGTCCCCAAAATGCCATGACCATGGTGTTGATATATTTATCGATGACCCCCTTACGGTCATAAATGGGTTTGGACATGAGATCCAAATACTGATTGATGAGGTCAATTTGCTCTTCGGGTTCTAATCTGTCGAGAATGGTATTGAGCCCGTTGATATCTGTAAACGAGACGGTCATGACTTGCTTTTCACCGCCCGTTTCCAATTTGTCTGTTTGTTCCATAAACGTGTCTACGACTCTGGGATCAACATATTTTCCAAAAGTATTTTTTATCTTTTCTTTGAGTTTGAGTTGATCCACCATGGTGCTGAAAGCTGTCGCGATGGACCCTATTTCATCTGCGGAAACAGCTTTTATGTCTACATCTAAATTGCCCTGTTCAACGCTCCTCATCGCGCCCATAAGCTCTTGAACAGGCCTGGTGATACCCCGAGTCAAAAGCGTTGTATATCGAATGCCTATAATACTTGCGATGGCGGTGATTATGGCACTCAATTGAAGCACGTGCCGTTGATGCGTTCGGGTTTCCTGAGCGGCATTTGCATTTAAGTTTTGCAATTGCTGGCGAATGGTTTCTACCTCTTGGTCGAAATGCCCTTGTTCTTTTTCCCAGTTATCTTCCAGAAGGTGTGCTGCATCTTTTTCTGAATTTTTCAATAGCGTGATAATTTGGCGCGCATGGTCATGAAGGTCTGTGTGCTCTTTTTTTATGTTTGTTAAAACTGGAATTAGAGTTGTGTTCAGGTCTTGCTCTTGGGGGGGGCGATGTTGGTTTTGTGCCAAACGGATGGCGCTTTTCAGGGCCTCATCGACTTTTTCGCTACGCTTTTCAAATTGACTTTGTTCTTCGGCGATATGTTCAATGTTGAGAGGTTGGATTTCATAGAGTTTCAGGATGCGCTCAAAATGAACTTCCTGTTCTAGCGCCAGTGCATCCACTTCATTTATCAATCCCAAAATAGGAATGAGACGTTCGCTTAGATCATGCACTTCGTCTCGAACCAGGCCGAGTCGGTTATAGGAGAACGTGGCGATGATCATCAGCATAATAAGCAAACTGGCTGCGATGCCAAAAATCTTGGTTTTGAATGAAACACCATAACGGTTTGATGTCATGACTTGTTTTTCCCCACGCAGATAATTGTGTTTTTCCGAATGCTTATTTCCATGTGCCATCCCAATTGCTTGGTGGCGGAGTCGTCTGGAATTGTTGTACACGTGTTTTATACAGATTTGCTGGGCCGTCAGAGGGTGCAAGAGCTAGGCAGGTTTCAAAATGTTTGTATGCACGATCCCATTCACGATTCCAGTATTGGTCGAGGCCTGCTTCAAATGTATCTCTCATTTCGGCAATGTTGGGTTCGAGATCACCTTTGCGGCTCAAGAGTTCAAAAATAGGGGTGGGTGTTTGTTGTGTATTTAATATGAGTTTGTCTATTTTTCGTGTTTCAAACCCCTCTTGTGCTGATTGATGGGTTTCTTCTGTCATCAAAATTTGTGTGCCATATACTTTGCTGGCACCCTCTAATTCTTCTGCTATTTCTGCCGCAGGTCCCAATATGGTATAAGATTTGGTTGATTCAGAGCCGATGTTGCCGACCAGCACTTCGCCTGTTGCTAGACCCACTCGAATGTTTACTTCTGGCAATCCTTGCCGAAATCCCATGAGGTCAGGCATGCGTCGACGCAATTTGTCTAGTTGATCAAATTGTTCTAGGGCGGCTTCGCACGCCAAGTGAGCCAGCTCATTTTCATTTGCATAGGGTGGTGCCCAAAAAGCTGCTACGGCATCGCCAATAAATTTGTCGATAATGCCATTGGAACGGATAATGGGTTCGGTTGCCAATGTGAGGTAGTGATTGATCAGATTGACGAGACCCGTAGGCGTAAGCATTTCACTGATGGCGCTGAAATGTGCCACGTCAGAAAAGAGTACTGTTACTGTTTTTTTGTCCTCTTTGCCCAGGTCGTTTTCTGAGTCATGGATGAGTTGATCGACGATGCGCGGATCCAGATATTGTCCAAATGTTGCCTGGATACGTTCTTTGTCGCGGATACCTCGAACCATTGTATTAAAAATGTCTGTAAGCTCGCCAATTTCGTCTTGAGAGGTTGCCCGAACTTCAACATCCAGGTTGTTTTGCACAATTTCTTCGGTTCCACCAAGCAGGCGTTTGATCGGACGGGTTAAACCCGCTGCTGCAAATGCTGCGCATAAAAGGCCGAATATTGTGGCAATACCAACCAGTATCATATTTAGTTGCATGGCGCTTTTTTCGTGAATCTCAGCTGTGCGAGCAGATCTCTGAACCATGCTTTCTAATGTGAGACGCACGGTTTCAATCTCTCTATCGATATCATCCTCTTCTTGTTCTAGGATGTCTTGCGATTGAAACGCGATTTCTTTTTCTTTTTGCTTGAGATGCCCGTGCATTTCAATTGCTACTTCCTGAAATTCTAGGCGCTCACTTCCTATATTTTGAAGAAGGAGCTGCAAACGTGCCAATTCGATAATTTCTTGTTTGTTCTGTGCTCGTTCTAGGGCCGTATCTAGTAGGTGACTGGCTTCCTGAATTTCTTTTTCTGTAAGCTGGCCCAACGATTCGAATTCTTGTTGTGCTTCTTCTATCTGCTTTGTATCTGGGGTTTCGTATTCATGGAGCCTCCAGATGCGTTCATTTTGGGCCTGTTGTTTGAGTGTATGGGTTTGGATTTTGGCCACCACCCCATCTAGAGGCACCAGGTGATCGGATATTCCGACCAAGTCATAGGATACTTCTTGGACGCGGGTGTAGTTGGCATAGCTCGATATCAAGAGCAAGGCGAGCATGCCGATCATAAGGCCGAAAATTTTAATGCCGATTGGAATGTTGTTCATACTTAGTTTCATAAAGTGTATTCCTGATGAGCAAGCATTTTTTATTTATGGTTTAAGTTGCATTTATTTGGCTTCGAGCTGATCTACAAGGCGAATGGAGTGGATAACGTCGCGCAGGTCGGTATTGGGGACTTGCTTGTTGTTGATACACTCGACGAAGTGCTGATGCATAGTTAAGGCGCCTTCATAACTGTCTACATCTTCTTTTGCTTCGCCGTCGATTTCCCAACCGCCTAGAGTGCGCACCTGGTTGTCTTCGTGGATTTCGATTTCTTCGGGGATTTTCATGTAGCAGCCGATGCCTACGCCGTGGAGTTCTGAGCGAATTACGCGCCCACCTGAAGCACGATTGCCAAAGATGGTTCCTGTTACATTGTTTTCGAAACGCACAAGGGCTGTGTAGTTGTTGTAGCTCTCTCCGCCAAATTTGTCTTGATAGACTGTGACGTCGACCGGTTCACCGCCTGCCATATAACGTGTGAGATCGACGATATGACAGACGTCATTCCAGAGTGTGGAGGTAAATTCGTTGCCATCACCTCCGAGCATTTGTTTGTTGAAAGTTGTTACAACAGATGATACAGGGCCTTTTTCAGAGACAACGCGCATCGCTTCACGGGTAACTGCTGTATATCGTCTTTGAAAGCCGACCATTGCATAGACGTTGTTGGATACGGCGGCTTCGAGCAATTGTTCGGTTTCTTCGAGATTGGCACCAGGTGGTTTTTCGATGAAGATGTGTTTTCCTGCATTCATACAATCGATGGCGGTTTGCAAAACCCATTTTTCATTCATAACACAATAGACGACATCGAGGTCGACTTCATCGAGCATTTTTTTGTGGTCCGTGAATGTTTGTTGAAATTCATATTTTTTTGCGACTTGATCGAGGCGCTCTTCATCGAGCTCGCAGATGGCACTCATTTCGACGTCTTGTTCGAGACGATGGACATTTGGATAATGAGCTTTTTGGCTTCGATTGCCTGCGCCGATAAATGCAGCCTTTAACATGATGATTTCCTTTTGTGATTGGTTTATAGAACAGGCAACTCAATAAAAAATGTCGTTCCTTTGCCCTCTTCGCTTTCTGCACGAATGCTACCTTGATGTTTTTGCACAATATTATAAGCGACAGACAAGCCTGATCGCATCTTGATACGCGTACCTCCAGCAGAAAAACCGAAATCAAAAATCTTATTTAATTGTGCAGGTGCCATGCCTCGCCCTGTATCTGCAATTTCAATGTGCATATGCCCATTTTTGCGTGTGGTCTTGATATAAATCGTACCCGCTGATTCGATCGCTACAACCGCATTTTTGAGTAATGTTGCAAATACTTGATTCAATTGGCTTGCATAACAGGTCAATTCACCCGCTGAGGTGTAATCTTTATAAGGGAGCAGGGGGTACGATTCTTAATTTCATTGAAATTGTTAAAGGCGGGTATAAGCAGGCCAAGTTTTAGGTTGAATCGCATATCGGACCGGTATTTTACCCAGGCTTCTTCAAGTTTTGCGGATCCCCATTGCCGGCCAGATGTGAAATTGTTCAAGAATTCAAAATTGATAAATGCGGTCCAGTCAGGGTTAAGGTCTTTTTGAAAAAGGAGATTGAGTTGTTGTAAGCTAAATGAATTCTGTCTCGGACGCTCCTCGAAGGTTGTCCAATGCAGGAATGAGTTCTGGAAGTAGCCAAATATCTTGACCGGAGCCTCTCTCTCTTGGGCGAATGTATTTGGGGCTACGGCTAACAAACCCCATAGGACTACGATTGTGCAAAAAAAAGTCATTTTGTTTGCAGGCACAGATTGTGGTCTTAATTTTTTGCAATAATGATTCATTGATTAACTTCTCCGCATAGGAACTCGGTCATGTCCTATTCATTATCTTTGAGCAGTTATTGAAAAACAATGTGTAAATGTCAGTAAGGCCTCAGAATATATCGCAACATCTTGTATTTACCAATTGATTTTCAATACGAATGTGAACAAATTGAAGCAGAAGTGAAAAGATGCGATAATTGCCGTATTTATATTGTTGGTTGGAACATGAGGGAATGATATGAATAATGGGTTGAGCATTCAATCTGTAGATGTTGCGTATTATCAAGTGCCGTTGGATGAACCGCTCTACGATGCGCGTCATGGGGCACACACACATTTTGAGCTGGCAATTACAAAGGTGCACTTGACTGATGGTTCTCAAGGTGTTGGATATACGTATACTGGTGGTAAGGGCGGTCGCGCAGTTTGTGAGATGATTGTGCATGACCTTGCTCCTGCATTGGTGGGAAAGCAGGCAGACGAGATAGAAGACCTGTGGGATTTTATGAATTGGCATATTCATTATGTGGGGCGTGGTGGGGTTTCGAGTTTTGCGATTTCGGCGGTGGATATTGCGTTGTGGGATTTGAAGGCAAAAAGAATGGAACAGCCATTGTGGAAGGTGCTCGGTGGTGATGGTCAAAAGGTGAAGACCTATGCGGGGTTGATTGATTTAAATTATTCGCTGGATCAGCATAAAAAAGTGATTGATCAAAAACTGGCAGAGGGGCATCGAGGCATTAAGATCAAAATCGGCTTGGATGATTTGAGTGCAGATCTTGCGAGAACGCGTGCCGTGCGCGAGTTGATCCCTCAGGATATTGCGTTTATGGTTGATGCAAATATGAAATGGGATGCAAAGACGGCGATTGAAATGGGAAATGCGATGTCGGATCTGGATGTGGTGTGGTTTGAAGAACCGGTGTTGCCCGATGACTTTCAAGCATTTGAACAGGTGGGGCGTGCGATTGATATTCCACTGGCTCAAGGTGAGAACTTGCACACATTGTTAGAGTTTCGATCGGCATTGGAAACCGGTGTGCTGGCATTTCCTGAGCCGGATGCGTCAAATATTGGTGGGATTACGGGATGGGTAAAGGTGGCGGAGATGTGTCAGGAAAAAGGGTTGCCGGTTTGTACGCACGGGATGCAGGAGTTGCATGTGAGTTTGCTAGCAGGAATGCCAAATGCGGGATATATGGAGATGCATAGTTTTCCGATTGATCGGTATACGACGCGACCAATGGTGGTTAATGATGGATATGTGGTGCATTTACTGTGTGGCCAGGGAGTCCTCGGCAGGTTTTTGAATGGGCGTATTGCAATGACATTGATCTGGGGGAGAAGTGGCGCACGACAGGCAGTACTGGCGCACCGGATATTCCGCTGAATGATCCCATACCGGTGACAGCTCGCGCTGGCGATGTGGCGATTTGTCATTATTTGATGACACATAGTGCGTCTGCCAATCGGGATGATCACGTACGGGTTGGGTTGCATGGGTGGTTAAAGGCCACATCTGATTATGAGCCTAAAATTGGCGAACCTCAAGCTGATTGGACGCCACTAGACTGGAGTTTGAGAACGGATAATCTGGAGCGCGTAGAAGCGGTCTAACGTATTTAAACGAAGGGAATGAGTATGGCAGTTGAAACACTACCCTTAACGGAAGAACTGGTGGCGCAATATCACCGAGATGGTTTTTTGTTGGCATCAGGATTGGTCTCAGAGGTGATTGCCCGAAAGGGCGAGGATGCCATGTGGGACGTGATGGAGATGGATCGTGATGATGGTGAAACATGGGATAAATTCCCTGATGAATCGCGTACCTCTACGGTGCAGGCTGGGTTTACGCCAAGGTCTGGGCTTTTTCAATATTTTGGTAATCAAAACCCAGATTTGCTCGCGTGTTATACACCAGAGATGATGGCCGCGATGGCGCAATTGACAGGCGAACCCGTAGACTTTTTTCAGCCACCTACAGGAACGCTTGTTCAGAATGTGTTTCCCACAGAAGGCGAATGGGAGTGGCGAGGTGTGCACTTTGATGGCGCAGTGAAAGACAAAATGCACAAGACATTTCCTGGGCCTTTTATCATTAATTCGCTTATTTACTTGAATGATATTGAAAAACACGGGGGTGGTACTGTTGGGTGGCCGGGATCTCATAAGCCCGTTCGAGAGCTGGCCGAGTCTGATCCTGAAAAGTATGAGTATATGTGGCAGTTGAAAGAAGATTTGCACACGGTTGATGTTGGTGACTATGTAGAGTTGGAACCGAAGTGTGGCGATATTTTGTTTTTTGCACATTTCTGTGTGCATGCTGCGAGTAAGAATGTGCGGGAGACACCGAGATTGGCATTGCGGAGTCGGTGGTAGGGCTTCGACTCCGCTTGCCTGACGAGTTGGTCAGGTTATTTTGAGCGGAGTTGAAGGAGGTCCTGATGGTAAATGAATACTGATATGGATTGTTTTAATCAAAAAGAAAGAGGTCAATATGAAAAACCCTGATGTTGAGATTTCGGATGACTTGCTCGAAGCACTTAAAGGTGTGAGTGTACCAACTGCGACGCAATACTTGTTTGGTCATGGATTTGAGAATGTTTATCCCATTGGCATTCCGCCTCAAGCGCTTGAAGAAGGGCAAGTGATGGTTGGGCGAGCGCGCACATTGCGATTTGTCCCCAAGCGGGCAGACTTGGTGAAGATTCAATACAGTTCTGTTACGGATCGGCCACACCGTGATGCGATTGAAGAAATTGAGAAGAACGAGATTTTGGTGATTGATTCTTATGGCAGTCTCGAAGCGGGTGTGGTGGGTGATATGTTTACGCGCCGTGTGCAAAGTCGAGGAGGCACTGGCATTGTGGTGGACGGTGTGGTTCGCGATTTATCGGATATTCAGAAGGTCGGTCTGCCGCTTTATTGTCGTGGGTCACACGGTGCGGGTATCAATCGTGCACTGATGTCTGTTGGCAGAGATGAACCTGTTCAAATTGGTGGTGTGCCTGTTATTCCCGGTGATGTGGTCTTAGGTGATGAAGATGGTTTGGTTTTTATTCCGCCAACAGAAGTTGAGGCATTGGTTGAACATTGCGTTGCACACGATCTACGCGAAGAATTTACGAGGGAAAAGCTGGCAGAAGGATATCCCCTGCATAGAGCCTATCCGCCCGATGAAGAGTTGATGAAGGAATATGAGGTATGGAAGAAGAATCGATGACACGAGGCATCACCTCCTTCAAAAGGTCGTCGCAGCTTATTATCAGACCGCACGGGGTGCGATTCGTCGATGGGATACCGATCATTTGATACTTGGATCTTTTATCAAAGAGTGGGCATTGACGGGTGAGTCGTGGAAAGCCGTGTCTGCATCTGATCATCGTTAGTGTGTTGTTTAAGGGAAAGGTATAAAAG
>Ga0187827_10009017_pt1 | contig 10662 bp, 7 predicted proteins | sample ETNtaG_39_FD_167969 | JGI IMG/M metagenome (GOLD analysis project Ga0187827, IMG submission 167969) | Marine microbial and viral communities from oxygen minimum zone, Eastern Pacific Ocean - ETNP2014_SV_150_PacBio MetaG (Illumina Assembly) | ecosystem: Environmental > Aquatic > Marine > Hypoxic... | reverse complement strand
CTTCGAGATGTTTCGCTTGATCGCCTTGAGATCTTTGACGGAGATTGAGCTCTCCGTGACATGCGAATCGACTTCACGCCAGGAAAGGAATGTCTGACCTTCCACATGCCATGCTCGCAGATTAGTAACCTGTGCCTGCGTGCTGTCGGGTGTTTCCGCACGAAGCAGCGGGACGCAAAACAGGAAAATCAGACTCCTCACAACTCTGGAGAGTTGTGCTACGGTCTGTTCTGCGGGCCGCGTAGCACAGGTCTCCAGACCTGTGGATCTTACGCGGCTTGCCACAACTCTGGAGAGTTGTGCTACGGCCTGTTCTGCGGCCCGCGTAGCACAGGTCTCCAGACCTGTGGGGCTTACGCGACTTCTCACAACTCTGGTGAGTTGTGCTACGGCCTGTTCTGCGGCCCGCGTAGCACAGGTCTCCAGACCTGTGGGGCTGACGCTGCCTCTCACAACTCTGGAGAGTTGTGCTACAGCTTGTTCTGCCCGCGTAGCACAGGTCTCCAGACCTGTGGGTCTGACGCTGCCTCTCACAACTCTGGAGAGTTGTGCTACGGTCTGTTCTCTACGGGTCGGGAGCATTGACTCTACTACTGCGAGTTCGCACAATTCGGAGGAAGGGCCAGTCTAACCGTCCCACACAGGGAATCCAGATCGTCATCGAATAAACACCTGTGAACAAGCCATAGGCCTGAAAAGGACTAAGTCATCCGTGAAGCAACACCAGCCTTCGAACAGCTTTCAGATCCTGATCCTTTTTATATTGATTTCCTTCCCATCGTGCGGCCTTTATGCGGAGGCGACATCTGAAGTTCAGCCGAATGCCGGCGATCAGACCGGAGAACTGGCTGTTGGCCGACTGGCGGAAAGGGCTGTGCTGGTCATTTTGGGCGTCTGCGGCGTGCTCGTGGTCCTGGTTTCGATGGAACGGGCCCTGGCCACGAAACGTTCAAGGCGCCGGACAAAGAAGATCCTGGTTGACATGGCGCCGGCTGTCGAGACCGGTGAAATTGACACTTTGAAGAGCGCGTGTTCGGGCAATCAATCTTCCCTGGCCAAAGTGCTTCATTACCTTCTCTCTCTCGATAAAGAACTGCGCCCCGATCAGACGCTTCTTTTACTGCGGAACAAGGTAAAAGAGGAGGGAGACCAACTGAAGAAGTTTCTCTCGATTCTGGCAACCCTGGCGGGCACGGCGCCGTTCATCGGTTTGTTCGGAACAGTGCTTGGGATCCTGGAGACGTTTGCTGCCATCGGCCGATCGGGTTTCTCAAACCCGGCTGCAATCTCGGCTGGGATTTCACAGGCGCTCGTGGCGACGGCCGCCGGACTGGCTGTCGCGATCCCGGCGGTCATCCTCTACAACTACTTCGTCCGCAGAGCGAATCACACGGTCGACGAAGCTGAGAGAAAAGCAACAGAGGTGCTGATTCTTTTCGGTCGAATGTAATGAAGGAACCGGACACCCAACAATCTGTTCCCTACGATCCGCACATCATGCGGATGCTGCAAGAGGATTCGATTACTGGTGATTCTTCCATCAGTGAGATGAATGTCATTCCGTTCATCGATATCTGCCTGGTGCTGCTGATCATCGTGCTGATGAGCTCGGTCTTCGCCTTTCAACTTTTTGTGTTTCACAACCGGACAACGGAACAGATGACGACCGTGGCGGCGCTGCGCTCTGATGGCGCGCCGAATGTCATCAGAGTGAGAATGACCGGTCCGAAAGAATTCGATGTCAATGGTTCTGTTGTCGAGATCGGAAGATTGAACGGCGTTGTACGGCAGTTGTCTGCCGGTTATTCGGCCCTGGAGTTTTCTGCCCCGGGCGACATGTCTTCGCAGGCAGTCGTTCGCGCCTGGGAGAAGATCCGCGAAGGAGGTCCGGAACTGAGGATCACCATGAACACCCTCGACACGAAAAAGTAATGCACGGCCCATCTGACGGACATACCGAAGATGCCATCAGTGAGATGAACGTCATCCCCTTCGTCGACATCTGCCTGGTGCTGCTGATCATCGTCATCATGTCGAGCACGAAACCGCAGACTGACGATGTCGAAATCGATGTGCCAAAAGCTCAGGTTCAAGAAACGGCGGACATCAACCTTGCAGTCATGGTTGCCGTGGACAAGGAGGGCAAATTCTATTTCGAGGACAACCTCGCCAGTCCTATAGAAGCGAAGAGCATCTATACGATTCTTCGAGAAGTGAAACGCAACAGCGGCGACTGGCCGCTCCTCATGATCAAGGCGGACAAGAGTGCCCCATATCGGCATCTCGCCAATCTGTTTCAGTGCGCGCAAACCCTGGGAGTCGAGCGGATCAGCCTGGCAGTTGAGAAAGAGGAGGAGGAGCGATGAAGGTGTGGAGCCTTGGGATGTTTCTTCGTGGGAACAGGCTTCCTGCCTCTTCATGGACAAACAGGAAATCTCTCCCCACAAGACTCGCACTCTTCTTCCTTTGCCTGCCGCATCTTTTCGCCGGCACCGACGATTATTCTTATATCCCTTTCGAGATTGAGTTCGAGCTCAAAGAACCTGTTGAGACTGCCGCAGAGCGTCAACGCCACTCAATCCTCAAAGCCCGTGACTTTCGTTTCTCCGACCTGCCCGGCGGCAGGCCATGCGCGTTTTTCTACATCGGCCCCAAGAAGGCATCGACGCATCGCTTCTTTCATAAAATGGGATTTCGATCCACCGTGTTTCTTTCTCCAGAAGCATCGGCCGAACAGATCAGAGCGCTTGAAGATTCCGGAGTAGAGATCGCTGCCTCATCTTTTCCCGGCGGCAAGGGGACTTACCAGTCCTTCATCGGAGACAATACCGTCCAGGAAGCCTTTGACGTCGTCGCCTGGTCGAGGCATCAGCTCATGACGAAGGCGAGCGGCGCAGTTCGTGTGGCAGCCATTTCCGGCCACCTCAATCCGCCCCGGTGGATTCTTCAGCGTGACTTGAATCGCCGCGCCGGTTACGGGGCAGTGGCCAGCGATGCCGGTTTTCGGCTGGCGATCTATGACGCGCAGTCGGCGACCGCTTGCGTACTCGGGCATCGGGGGAAAAAGCAGACGCACCAGTGGTGGTATCGCTCACTGTCATCCATGAGGACGAGCCGCATACCGAACGAATTAATCTACTACCAGCTTCTCGCCAATGCCTTCGACGCGGCGACGAAGCGCGTCGGCCCGGGCGCCATCATTCGTATCCAGCTCCGGGATTTTGATGAGAGCGACCTGCTCGACGTAAAGGAACAGATCGAGCCTTACGGCAAACATCCTGATATCTGGCACGTGACCTTCGGCGATGTCCTTTCCAATCAATACCTGCGCGAGATGGTGCGATTCGAAGATGTGAAAATGAACGGGACCCGCGGCGTTTTGAAGATGGGAATACGAGCGGATGTTTTCGGCCCCGTCATCCAAACGCCCCTTTCCGTTCGTTTTCCCAAAGGCGCGAATCCAGCTCAAGTTAAGCTCGCAGGAATGGCAGGCCAGGTCTGTGAACGCAAGAGCTACGTGGCCAAGCGCAAGTACTACCATGCAGTGCTTCCGATCCAGCAGGCCATCCGAGATGGTATTAAGGTCGAGTGGTCGTTTGAGAAAGAAGTTTTGAGCGTGCCAGATGAATCGAAACTGACCGTAACGCTCAAGAACTTTCTGAAAACCCCAATCGAGAACACCAAGCTCGCCTGGTATGCCCCGACGGGGTTGCCTGCCGGTGCTGACGAATTGGGTCGTGAGATTTATGGCGAAGGAATGTCCGTCAGCGGCGGCACGGATTTGAAACGCATCAAACCTGGCCAGGAAGTGAAAATCGGTGCGGTTGTCAAAACTGGACCGAATTGCCGTTTCGGCATTCTGCCCATCTCTCTCGCGTTGCAGGGCCGGGTCAATGGTGTGGACAGACTGTTTCTAGATGGCGCCGAGGTCCCCATCATGCCGCTGCTGGGACTCGAAATGATCCCCCACATGCGGATGCCCATCCGGAAGGACGAAACACTCTATTACCAGGTGACCGTCTCCAACAAGTTCAGATTCCTACATCCGGAGACGGGAGCCTGCGAAGGTATTCTGCGTCTCGACATGCCACCGGGAATGGCCTGCGAGCCTGAGGCTCACCGACTCAAGCTCGGCGAGAAGGAGGCGAAAGTATTCGTCTTCAAAGTCACCAACCGGCAATGGAATCCGATGGACAGTTACATTCGCCCGCAGATTACGCTCGCCGGCCAGGGCGCGCCCCTGAGCATCCTCGAGCCCGGGGTTCTTGTGATACGCGATCAGAAACGCATCGATATCAAGCCGCTCGACGAATCGGGTCTGCTGGTCTATGCGTCCTATGACGACGCGACAAAGAATGGCGCATTCGACCGTTCGGCCGGGAAGGCCGGCGCCTATCATTTCCCTACCACGACCACCGCCTACAATGACAAGGGCGTCCGTAACAGTTGCGTGGCTTCGCAACCCACGTGCAACATCTACGACACTTACGGCAACATAGATTATCGCCGCGGCACTGCCGCTTTCTGGGCAAAGCGCGACCCTTTGATAACAAACGAACTGCGCGTCAAAGGCGATCCGAAAACATCCTGGCAGCGCACAAACAACAATCAGAAGGAAGCATTGTTCCACACCCCCGGCCTTCAGATCTACCGTTACCCGGATTGGTCAGATGCGCCCGGCTATCTGGAGGCCATTTACTTTGAAGCTTTCGGTGACGGCCAGTACGGCAATCGGCGGGTCGTCCACATTCCTTACACAAAAAAGGAGCAATACGCCTGGACCCACATCGCAGTCACCTGGGACGTGGATGCGCGTTCGTTGAGACTCTACAAGAACGGAAAACTGGCCGGCGAGTTGACCGGGGGCCCGCGTCCCTGGCATCCGTTTCCGTGGGATCAAGGCGGCTTCAATTTCGGTCATCCGCTGATAACCATCAGCATGGATCACGGGAAGAAGGCTCTGACACTCCGAGACGAGGTCTACATCTATGATCGTCCGCTGTCGGCCGCCCTGGTCAAAGCGAATATGGAAAAGGCGAAACAGCCATGAAATCAAAAACCACAGAAACGTACCGCGCCAAAGGCGCCGGGCCATTTCCGGATTTTGAGTCGCCTGGCTTCAGGCCGATCCGGCCTCTGGTGGAAGACATTCAGCAGAAGCCAATGGGCTCCGGAATCTGGTTGTGGCTGTTGGTCTTCGTGGTTGGGGCTGGCACGGCGCTCGGAATTCTTTCAACACCTGCCTCGAGTTTCATGAAGAGCGCCGGAACGGGCCGCGAGGAGACTGCTTACGAGAAGCGTATCCGGCAGTCCAAGATTGCACGCCGCATGGCCGAGGAGTTGAAAGGCAAAATCACCATGCCGCCCCCGCCGCCCGACCCGGAATCCGTGGTCCAGGAGGCCATGACGGATTCGCTGCAAGGCGATGTTTCCAAGCTCATGGGCGGCGAAGGCGAAATGCTCGAGGAGGTCGTACTCCAGGGGATCGCCCAACGAGTTTCCAGGGGGCTCGAAGCCGAGCTGAAGGCCGTGGCCGTCGAGATCGCAGAGGGGCAGCTCACTGCTGAAGAAATCAACGCACGCCAGAAAGCACTCGAAGACAAAGCCCACGAGCTGATGAATCAGGAGCTTTACAGGCACCGGGTCAAAACGCAGACAAAGCGTGCAAAAATGAAATCCCTGGAGTGGTATCGAAAATCAGTCGCCTCGGTTCTCCTCGAGAACATCGCTGTAAATGTCATTCGTGGAAAGCGGAACAACCCACATTTCGCCGCGGCCTTCGGCATCATCTTTAACGGACGCTACGGCTGGCAGCGTTACCTGGTCTGGTCACGGATGAATTCGGCCACGGCCTTTCAGAGCATTCTTGCGGGCCTGAAAAGAGCGGCCGCCGAAGATTGGACGGAAGAAGGTCTTCAAGCCTGGAAAGAGGAACGGCAAAAGCGGCGAAGGTGGATCAAGAATTTTCAGCCCTACACGGGGACACTCGACGACTGGATTCTTAAGCGTGCCTTTGAAGGTCATTCAGAAATAAAGCGCCTGCATGTCGGCACGATTCGTCCTCGAGGAGTCTATCCAACCGCTTCGTGGTATTCGGTCATGTATGGTCTGCTCGACGAGCACAATCTCGACGGCAATCTCTACATTACTCATCTGAACGACGGGTTGCTCAACGAATACCTCACCGAGATTCAGGATCACTACGTTGACCTGGCCGAAGAGCTCGACGATCGCTGGGAAGATCTGCTGCTGGCGAGCGCCCGTTTGAAGGAGGCCGTCGAAGAGCGCCAATCGCAAGAGGCGCTGCTGAAGCTACTCGATGAACGGAATGCCATCGCAGGCGAAATTGACAGCAAGGCAAGGGCGTTCTTGAAAGGCACTGAAGGAAGAACTCTGGATTTCCGCAAACGTGCGGAGCTCAGCATGCTGCTCCGTTTCCAGTTGCTGGCCGACCCGAAGAAGCAGGACGAGATGTACGAAAGATTCATTGGGGGGATGGTCAAGGGGCTGACCAAGCTGCTGAAGGACTTCGCCCGTTCGCAGTTCCGGAAGGGCATCCTCGAAAAGAACACCGGGGTGGAGGAGGCAGTGGCCGCGTTTGAGAAGGCCATCATTCCGGTGCTGGAAAAAGATCTTCAGGAAAAGGTCTGTTCCAGAAAACGCTTCGGCCAGATCATCTTCAGCGCAGGAAGCCACCGGAGCTTTCGCGACGTCCTGGGTGACAGAACAAACGTTCCGGAAAGGCAGGAGGACATCGACGGCGAGTTGCAGGAGCTTTCACAGATCCTCGAAAAACAGCCGCATCTCAGCGCCTATGTGGAAGCGCGTTCGAAACGTCTGAACGAGCTTTATCAACAGGCCGTCGACAACGTCATCGATTACACCATCACCAACGTCCTGACCGGTGGTTGGCTGACGTCGAGTCTGGCCAAATTTGTGGAAGGAGTCGATTACGCTGACCCGGTGAAAGAAACGCTCACCGCCCGGGAAAGCGCCAAACAGGGACGCAACCAGGATCTGGCCAGGCTGACCAGAGACGGCGTGCCCGATACAAGTGCGCCGATGCTTGCGCTGCTCCTGGGCGGCAGTAAAGGGCACGGCGCGAATTTGCAGCCCATGAAGACGGACATGGTGCCTCACTGGATGGCAACAGGTTATCCGGAGCTTGCCTTGCAGCACGGCCGCTTCATTGGTGCGCCGCCCGCTAAAGAGTGGGGTTTCGCAGAGGCCCAGGTGCCGGTCGAAGAGATGGAATTCAATTACAAGACGCCGATTGTCGAAGGCATCCCGTTCCTTACCCGGCATCCGAAGTTTGACGGCGATCTGAGCGAGTGGGTAAATCTTCGTCCCCTGTTCCTGAAGCAAGGACCGCGGGGTGTCCAGCCCATTCAGGTTTACGCCGGTTGGAATTACCAGGGCTATTACTTCGCGTATCGCGTCGACATCAAGGAAGAGGATATCTATCTGCCAGTGCAGGTACGCGCCGGTTATGCCGGCATCGGTTATAAGAAGATCATGACCGTCGACTGGGCCTATCGGGGCGAGAGCTTTCGGGTGTGCTTTGATGCCCTGAACGCGCGCAACACAAACCGGGGCGAGCCGCACACTCAGGAATTCTTAATTCTCCCGCTGGGCACGGATGTCGATCCTTCAGTGACCGGGGTCGAGAGAGTTATTTCTTCGCAGCGGGACGCCAAGACGAAGCAGTTCCGCGGAGTCAAGGCATCGGCGAAAGAGTTCCTGCCGCAGGGACGGCGGCCGAGCGCGGACACGCCCTTTCGTGTGTCGCAAAAAGATGAGAGCGGATACAGCGTCGAGATATTCTTTCCGCGCACCCTCTTCAATCGGAAAGTGTTATCGCCGGGCTGGATCATCGGTTTCAACAGCATGGTGGCTTACGGCCCGCCGGGCAGTAACCGGGGATCAACGGGCAGCCACTGGACGCGCACTGCATACGAAACAGCGGCCAACCATCCCGATGCATGGGGCGACCTCATTCTTCTTGGCACAGACCCCAGGCTCCAGGTGAACCTGGTGGATGAAAAGTGGACTCCGGCCCGGGCCCTGTTGCCCGGACACTCCTTCCTTTTGACCATCGTCGACCCCGACCGCAATGTTTATTCTTACGAAAAGGACACGGTGGTGGTCAGCATCGAGGTGCGCGGTGGAAATGAGGACGTCGAGGTCTTCATTCTCGATGAGACCGACAAAAACACCGGCATCTTCCGCGGCATCATCAACACCCAACCGGGGTACGGCCGCGAAGTTCAGGGCGTCATGGAGGTCATGCCGGCCAACGAGCTCATCCTCAGTTACGTCGATTTCGCGGATGCAAAGGGAAAGATGAATGCAATTACGCGCATGGTGATCCCAGTCGTTGGGGGATTGCTGGAATGATGACTCCCTTGCCACGTCAGCTTACTGCGTCCGCCTGAGGAGTTGGCCGAAGCAACCCGTCCAGCATCGCCTTCACATACCCGATGGCGAAGGCAACGGACGGCGCTTCACCAGCGGTCATCATGGGGAAGTGGTCGAGACTGAGCGTGCCGCGAAAGCCCGCACGGTGGAATTCCTCAAGAACTGCTGCCATATCCTGGCAGCCATCGTCAATGAACGTCTCGACAAAATGAGGCAGCGGCGCACTGATGTTTCTGAAGTGCACAATGAATACTTTGCCCGCGGCTACGAAGTCTCTGATACCTGCGGCAATATCGCCGAAGGCCTCACCGCCTTCCGACCAGCAACCGACGCAGAACTCCATACCGAGGTTAGGACTATCGGCAATCTCGAACGCGCGCTCGTAGCACGCCCGATTATGGATGAGACAGGGAATGCCACTGATATCGGGCAGGGGCGGGTCATTGGGGTGAAGCGCCAGGCGCACGCCTTCCGATTCGGCAACCGGGATGATCTCTCGAATGAAATACGTGTAGTTCTCCCAGATGTCATCGTGGCTGAAGGCCCCCTGATGTGTCGGTGGTTGCTCTTTCAAGGCTTCGAGATCAACGGCCCGAGACATGGCGCCCCCACGGGTCGGCTCATTCGCGGTGCTCTGAACACAGTCCGGTTCCCACGTGAAGGTGGTCGTGTGAATGCCTGCGCGACTCAGGTTCTGAATGAAGACCTTGAAGTCGGCAATGACCTGATCCCGTCCGGGCAGGGCGAGGTGGATTCTGTCTGATTTGCCGAGTCGAAGATTGCCAGCGTTAAACAGAATGAGGCCCTGATCATTCAGACGGCCTTTCAGGTCAACCAGGCACTCGTACGAGGTCTGATGGTCCCCGAGCCATGTATAAACGTGGTCGACGCCGAGCTGCCTGACGAAGGCGAGGTCGTCTTCGGATGGATCAGGCGGGATGCTTATGGACAACCGGATACCATCGGGCAGAGCCACGGGCGAGGCAGAATCGGCGGATTTATTCATCCTCCTCCCTGCAACCCGATGGGTTATCGGGATTCCAACTGCTGAATGCAAAAAATGAGGATGCGGCATGAACCGCCCGGCGGCCGGCAAAGGCAGAGAGTGCGTGGGCCACGAAATAGCGGACGTGATAATCAGGATCAGCGAGAGCTTCGATCAACGCGGGCTCAGCGATTTGCGACTCCGCGCCACAGCGTGCAAAAGCGACTGCGGCCTTAATTCGGGCATCCTGCGAGGAGCCATCCTCCGCAGTGTCCTTTGACACCAGGATCTCCGTCATGCCTTCAGCCACTTCACTGAGGTCGCCCTGAATGCTGCCGATGGCATCGAGTACCGTGCGGCTGACACGAGACGACGGATCTTTCAGCAGGTCTGCCAGGCGTTTCTTAGCGGGTGCGGCTGCCGGTCCGATTTCCCCGAGCGCGAAAACAGCGTTGATCCTGGCCCATTCGTATTCGTGGGACAGCAGATCAATCAGCGCCGGCACCGCGTCCGGACCGACGGCCGCCAGGGCAAATGCGGCATCATCCATGACGATGGGATTGCCCCAGCCGGCGGGCCGCACCATCATCGATGGCGACTCGTCAGACAAGATCACTTCCTTCAGATAATCGATCAGCGGGTCAACTGCGATTTGACCTATAGCACCCAGGGCGTAGATGGCATTAGTGCGGATGGCCTGGTCGGAATGGTTCAGACAGGAGACAAGGGCGGAAACGGCCTCGGAATTCTGATGTCGGGCTAACGACTGAATGGCTCGAGCCTTCTCCACTGGTTCGCCATCCCCTTCGATAGTGGCGAGCAGCACTTCAATGTTGCGGACGGGTTCCGAGGCCTGTCCCTTCTGCCAACTCTCGTGGCGGTTGTTCTTGCCGCACAGCCAGTCCCAGATATGGGGCCAGAGAATCTCATTGGATTCGTTCGCCCGGATTTCTTCGGGTGGCTGCCAGGCAGGATTTTGCATAGCCCAGGTCGGTGCTGATGGTTCTTCTCGCCGCATGGCGACAAATTTGACCATGTACCGGCGTTCTTCCCGGGTGTTTACGCCGGCGCCATGGCCGATGTCGAAATGGACAATGTAGACCGACCCTGGTTGAGCGACGCCGGCAACAGCACGCTGGTAATCGTCATTCCCCAGTCCGCGATAATACTGGCTTCCGGGTACCACATGGGTCGGCCCAAAGTCCAGGGGAACATCCTGGGCAGAATAGAGCAGCAGCGCGTGACGGGGATAGTGATGG
>Ga0187827_10009016_pt1 | contig 10664 bp, 9 predicted proteins | sample ETNtaG_39_FD_167969 | JGI IMG/M metagenome (GOLD analysis project Ga0187827, IMG submission 167969) | Marine microbial and viral communities from oxygen minimum zone, Eastern Pacific Ocean - ETNP2014_SV_150_PacBio MetaG (Illumina Assembly) | ecosystem: Environmental > Aquatic > Marine > Hypoxic... | reverse complement strand
TTCAAATTCTTAAAGCTTCGGTTAGGGCATACAAAAATAATTTGAATACTCATAATGCATATCAAGAATTTAGAGAAGCAAGGGCACAATTAAGACAAGAAAATAAACAAATTACAGGATTAGATTTGATCAAGTATCTTAAAAATTATGCCGCAATAGGAGATAAGTATGTTTCAATTATTGAAGGTATTATAGAAAAAAATTCTCTAACAGATTTTGATCAAGCAAATTTATTACCTACAAATTTAAAAAAGGGTTTAGCATTATAAAAATTTAGCTATCGATACTCCTCAATAACATATTGAATACCTAACCATCTCCATTTATTAGCCTCTTCCCAAAGGGAACAATTTATTCTTCCTCTTTCGCTTTTAAATTTTTCTTTAAGCAAAATCATTATTTCATTTTTACTTATAAATTGAATATCTGATTTTCTCCAAATATTTCCCTCATTGGAATAGCAGTTAATATTTTTAATATCGATTAAATTTTCAAAAAATTTAATTTTAATTTCTGGCGGGTTATCATCTTTTTTAAGATATCTATTTTCTGGTTTGATGCTTTCGTATGGAAAAGGTAATGTTTGAAGAATAGATTTAAATCTTTTTAACTCTCCATACTTTTCATTTATAGGAAATCTTGGCAGTTCAAGAAAATCTTTAGTAGAATCGATTACTCCAGAGTGTTGCCCAAAAGCAAATTTAAAATTTAAATTAGAAACAATTTTTTTTAAATTATTACTATATTCTCCGAATGGATAAGAAAAAATTTTAGGAGAATATCCAAGTTTATTTTTAAAAATTTTTATAGACATTTCTAGATCGGATTTTATTTTATCATCTTTCCAATCAGTTAAATAACCATGAGAATGACTATGATTCCCTATTGTTGCTAAATTACTTGTTGCAACTTCATTAATTTGTTTCCAAGTCATATATCCGTATTTACCTATTTCTCTAGTATTCACAAAAAGTATAAATGGGATTTTTTTGCTTTTAAGTATTGGCCAAGCGTTTAGGTAAAAGGATTCGAATGCGTCATCAATCGTTAGAAGTAAATAATTTTTGTCCATATTAGTTTTGATAATTTCTTCAAATTTTGTAAAAGTAATAAATTCAATTCCTAAGTTATTAATTGCTTTTAAATGTTCCAAAAAAATTTCATTTTTTATATTGGTTGAGGGATATTTATTTTCTTCAAACCTGTGATACATTAAAGTTATTACACCTTTTTTTGTATTTAGATTATTTATAGCTATACCAAAGGATTTACTTATTAATAATAATAGTAGTATCAATATAGATATTATGAATTTTTTATCAATAGATTGCAGCACAGATCTAGGTTCATTATTTATAAAAACTAAAAATAAAACATTTAGTAAAATTTTGCAAAGTGATAAATTAAATAATGATTTATTAATGAAGCAAATTTTAGATTTTTTCAAAGAAAACAATCTAAAGTTTGATGATATATCTAAGATTTTCGTGAATCAAGGACCAGGAAATTTTTCCGGATTAAGAGGATCTTTAGCGATAGCCAAGGGAGTAAGTTTAGCAAAAAATTTAAATTTATTTGGTTACAATACATTCATATGGTCTTGTGCAAAATTTTTTAATAAAAAAGATTCTATTTTTAGTCTCATTAAATTTAGAGAAAAATATTTTATCAAAAAATTTGATAAAAATCTCAACAGCCTTTCAAAGGCGGAAGAGATTACAGAAGATATAATAATAAAAAAATATGATGATAAATTTAAAGTAATTCCTACAAATTTAACAAAATACGTTAATGAAAAAATATTAAAACTTAATAATCTATGTATTGTAGATTTAGATCATAATAAGCTTGAATTTCTTCAATTAAAAGGTTTGTTAAATGAAGATTTGATTAGACCAATGTATTTAAGTTAAAGTCCTTTCAAGAAAACGTTTTTTGATTGTAATATAGAAACATAAGATATGAATAATGATATAGAAAATAAATGCATTGAGAGAAATGTAAGACTTACCGATCAAAGAAAACTAATTGCTAAAGTTATGTCGGAGTCAGAAGATCATCCAGGTGTAGATGAATTACATAAAAGAGTTAACAAGTTGGATAGCAAAATTAGTATCGCGACCGTTTATAGAACGGTAAAATTATTCGAAGAAGCTGGCATTCTATCAAAACATGATTTTAGAGGTAATAAATCAAGATACGAACAATCTTCACAAGAACATCACGATCATTTAATAGATATTAATACAGGAGAGATAACAGAATTTGTTAATAAAGATATTGAAAAATTACAGAAGCAAGTGGCTGGAAAACTTGGATACAAGCTTGTTGATCATAGATTAGAATTGTATGGTATAAAAATTAAAAAGTAAAAAATTTGTCTAAAAAAATATTTATCAAAACTTTTGGATGTCAAATGAATGAGTACGATTCAAATCGTATTTATGATTTAGCATTAACAATCGGTTTTAATAAAACTGATATAAAAAAAGAAGCCGATTGCTTTGTATTAAATACTTGTCATATACGCGAAAAGGCAACGGAAAAAGTTTATGATGAAATTGGAAGAGTAAAAAAAGATTTTAAAAATTTGAAAAAACCATTAGTTATTGTTTCTGGTTGTGTTGCTCAAGCGGAGTCAGAAGAAATGATAAAAAGAGAACCATATATCGACATGATCATTGGACCTCAGTCCTACCATAAAATTAGGGACTCAATTTTGGATTATGAAAGAAAAAAAGAAAAAATTAGCGAAACCGAATTTGATGTGGTTGGGAAATTTGATGAACTAAAAAAAATTTCGAGTTTACAGAATAAAATTTCTTCTTATTTAACTATTCAAGAAGGATGTGATAAATTTTGTCATTTTTGCGTTGTTCCTTATACAAGAGGACCTGAGTACTCAAGACCATTTGAACAAATTATTGACGAAGCACAAAATTTAGTTAGCAATGGAGTTAAAGAAATTATTTTGCTTGGTCAAAATGTTAATGCCTACAACTATAACAAAAAATATACACTTTCCTCATTAATAAGAGCATTAAGTAATATTAAAAATTTAAAAAGAATCAGATTTATAACTTCACATCCAAATGACATGACAGAAGATTTAATTGAATGTTACAGAGATTGCAAAAAACTGATGCCACTTTTACATCTTCCTATTCAAAGTGGGTCAAACAAGATTCTCAAATTAATGAACAGAAAACATGATCAAAAATATTATATGTCTGTTGTTGAAAAACTGGAAAAAGTTAACAAAGATATTAAAATTTCAAGTGATTTTATTGTTGGATATCCTGGAGAGACTGAAAGAGATTTTAAAAATACAATTGAACTTGTTAAAAAAATAGGTTTTATTAATTCCTATTCATTTATCTTTAGTCCAAGACCCGGAACACCAGCAGCGACAAAAAAATTAAATAATTTAACAGAAAACGAAAAAAGGCTTAAAAAATTACAAAATATCCTAGAAAATTTTCAAAACAAAAATAACAAAAAATATCTACAACAAAATTGTGAAGTTTTAATTGAAAATAAATTAAATAATCAGAAAAAATATTTCGGTAGAACAAAACATATGACTCCAGTTATATTTGAGACGGGCAATTGCAAGATCGGAGAGTTGGTAAATGTAAAGATTACATCTTTTAATCAAAAGAATTTATTTGGTATTTATAAAACTAATAAAATGAAAGCAGCATAATTTTAATGAGAGCAAATAGACAAAATAAAAACGGCAAGGAAGTTTCAATAACATATGGGGATGACAATTCAATAAACGTTAATATATTCAATAATAAAATCTTAATGGGAATAACAGGATCCTTTGACAGCAATCTTAAAGAATTGGAAAAAATTAGTGGTTCAAAAATTTATTTCAGAGGCAATTCAATCGCAATAAAAGGCAACAAACATGCAAATGAAAAAGTTAAAGATGCAATTGAGTACTTAATAGATCGTTTTAGATCTGATAAAAAAATAGATAGAAATGATATAGTTACATCATTAAATAATGACATGATAAAAGATATAAAAAATCAATCAACTGTACAGCCATTAGAAGAGGTTATTAAAACACCGAAAAGATCTGTAATACCTAGATCAAAAAAACAAAAAGAATATGTTAAATCACTTAAGACAAACCAAATAGTAATATCTTTGGGACCCGCTGGGACGGGTAAAACATATTTAGCTGTTGCGGTAGCGCTATCAATGTTGTTAGAAAAAAAAGTTGAAAGAATAATACTATCAAGACCCGCAGTTGAAGCGGGAGAAAGGTTAGGTTTTTTACCGGGAGATATGAAGGATAAAATAGATCCTTATTTAAGACCTTTATATGATTCTCTATATGATTTGTTGGATTATGATAAAATTCAAAGAAAGATAGAATCTGGTGCTATTGAAATAGCACCACTTGCTTTTATGAGGGGACGCACTTTAAAAAATTCATTTGCTATTCTTGATGAGGCTCAAAACGCGACTGAAACACAAATTAAAATGTTTTTAACTAGAATAGGAGAAAATTCAAAGCTAGTTGTGAATGGAGATCCGTCGCAAGTAGATTTGTCAAATAAAAATCAATCTGGTTTAATAAAATCAAAGTCCATATTAAAAGATATTAAAGAAATATCAGTTGTGAATTTTGACCATCAAGATGTAATGCGACATCCATTGGTAACAAAAATTGTAGAAGCTTATCAAAAGAACACCAATGATAAAGGTTAATGTTGAGGTTAATAATAAATCTTGGCATAAAAAAATTAAAAATCCAAAAAAATATTTAAATAAAAAATTAAAAAAAATTTCAAAAATTGTTAAATTTTTTAAAGGAAAAAATATAACCTTTACTATTTTGTTAACAAGTTCCTTAAATATGAAAAAACTTAATAAAAAATTCAGAAACCGAAACAAATCAACCGATGTTTTATCATTTCCTTTTTTGTCTTCAAATAATTTAAAATTTACTAAACAAAAAAAATTTTATATTGGAGATGTAGCTACATCTTATGAAATTATTAATTCTCGATCAAAAAAGGATAATTTTCTTTTAGAATTTGATAAAGCTTGGGTTCACGGACTTTTACATTTGATGGGCTATAATCATGTTCAAAATAAGGATTATTTTAAAATGAATAAAATTGAAAAACGAATTCTTAATTCAATTAATTATTAATAAGGATTTTAATTTGATCACTTTACTTAATAATAAATTCTTTGTCATATTTTTTGCACCTTTTTTACTTGGGGCTGTAACGATACTTGGTTTTGCTCCATATAATTTAACAATTATAAACTTTTTTACGTTTTCAATTTTATTATTTTTAATTTTAGAAGTTAAAAAAAAAACGCAATCTAAATATAGAAAAAAAAGATCTAACAGGTTTTTTTTCTATTTAGGATGTGCTTTTGGGTTTGGTTTTTTTTTATTAGGCAACTATTGGATTTCTATATCTTTAACACATGATGAAATGTTTAAAGGTTTAATTCCTTTTGCTCTTGTGTTAATTCCACTATTTCTATCTTTATTTTTTGGATTAGCAATTTTACTAGTAGGAGCTTTTGCAGAGAAAAATATTTATTTTATTTTACTTTTCTCATTGGTTTTTTCAATATTCGAATTTTTAAGGGGAAATTTATTTACCGGGTTTCCGTGGAACTTAATTTCATATACTTGGTCGTGGTCAGTTGAAGTTATACAAATATTATCTTTTATTGGAACGTACTCATTAAGTTTAATATCAATTACTTTTTTTTGTATTCCTTTTCTTTTTTTTCAAAAAAAAATTGTTAAAAAAAATGTTTTTTTTATTTTAATTTTTTTAATAATTTTTGTTGGCAATTATTCATACGGAATATTTAAATTTAGCAATAACCATTATAAGCTTGATGAAAAGATTAGTGTTAAGATAATTTCACCTAATTTTTCACTTCAAGATTATGCGACTAAAAGTGAAGAATTTCAAATTAAACGACTTATAAAAATTAGCAATCCCGAAAAAGATAAAAAAACTTTGTTTATCTGGCCGGAGGGAATATTTTATCAATCATATTTACAAGATTTAAAAAAATACCAAGATTTATTTGAAGATAAATTTTCTGAAAATCATTTAATTATTTTAGGGATCAATAATTTTACTAATTCTAATGGCACAGATAGTCAAAAATATTTTAATAGTTTGATAGTCTTAAATCATAAATTAGAAATTTTATCATTATATAATAAAATTAATTTGGTTCCTTTTGGGGAATTTTTACCTTTTGAAAAAATTTTATTTAAATTTGGATTTAAAAAAATAACTCCAGGATATAGTTCATTTTCATCTGGAGATACAAGAACGACAATAAATTTGGGTAATAAATTTAATGAAAAATCAATTCTTCCGTTAATTTGTTATGAAATAATTTATTCAGGAAAAATTAAAAAAAAAAATCAACTTCCTGATTTAGTAGTTAATATTTCCGAAGATGCTTGGTTTGGTAGATCAATAGGACCACATCAACACTTTGCAAAAGCAATTTATCGATCAATCGAAGAAGGTATTTTTATTGCGAGATCTGCCAATAAGGGAATTTCTGCCTTTATTGATCCAAGAGGTAAAGTACTTAAATCACTTAATACGGGAGAGTCAGGTAATATTGAATTAAATTTTCCACACTTTAGTCAACCTACTTTATTTTCAAATCATGGAAATAAAATATTTTTTTTAATAATTTTGTTGTATATATTTCTAACTTTAATTTTTAAAAAACTTAAAATCTAATGAGTAAAAAATCATATTTATTTACTAGCGAATCTGTTTCGGAAGGTCATCCAGATAAGGTTTGTGACCGTATATCAGACATGGTTGTAGACACCTATTTAGCAAAAGAACCTTTTTCCAGAGTTGGATGTGAAACTTTAACAACTACAAACAAAGTTGTTCTGGCTGGAGAAACTAGGGGACCAGAAATTAAGAAAGATGATTTAATAAACAAAGTTCGTAATTGTATTAAAGATATAGGATATGAACAAAAAGGATTTCATTGGAAAAATTGTAGTATAGATGTTCATTTGCACTCTCAATCTACGGATATTGCTATGGGAGTAGATTCAAAAGGTAACAAAGATGATGGAGCCGGCGATCAAGGAATAATGTTTGGCTATGCGTGTAATGAAACAGAAGTTCTAATGCCAGCGCCAATTTATTATTCTCATAAAATTTTAGAGTTAATGGCTGCAGATAGAAAAAAAGGTAAAGCAGACAAGTTAGAACCAGATTCAAAAAGTCAAGTTACAATGATGTATGAAAATGGAAAGCCAACAAAAGTAACTTCTGTTGTAATTTCTACTCAGCATGCACCTGAAGTTAATCAATCTCAAGTAAAAGAAATTGTTCGTCCTTATTTAGAAAAATCAATTCCAAAGGAATTGCTATTAGGATTAAAGGAGGAGGAGTTTTATGTGAATCCGACAGGTCAGTTTATAATTGGAGGACCCGATGGAGACTCAGGCTTAACGGGGAGAAAAATTATTGTTGATACTTATGGTGGAGCCGCACCCCATGGAGGAGGAGCCTTTTCTGGTAAAGATCCAAGTAAAGTTGATAGGTCAGCTGCTTATATGGCAAGATATCTTGCTAAAAATATAGTTGCTTCAAAAATTGCAAACAAATGTTTAATTCAACTTGCCTATGCAATTGGTGTTTCTAAACCTCTATCAATCTACGTTAATCTTTTTGATGATGATGACGAAAAGTCAAAACATGTAGAAAAAATAATTAAAGATAATTTTGACTTAAGTCCTAGAGGAATTAGAGAAATGCTATCTTTAAATAAACCTATATATGAATGTACGGCTGCATACGGTCATTTTGGAAGGGACCCAGGAACAAACGGTTCCTTTTCTTGGGAAAAAATAGATAAAATAGCAGTTTTTAAAAAGTAGAACTTGAAAAAAGTCGAAATATAAATTAAACAATCATTAGGTTATCTTGATAAATCGGAATGGGCTTTTGCCCATTTTTTTTTAGAGAGAAAATTTAAATCATGTTGAATAGAAGATCTGATAAAGTGGAACTTTTGAGAATAGCGGAGGCTGTTGCGAAGGAAAAATCTATCGATAAAGAAACTATTTTAAGTTCTATGGAGCTAGCAATACAAAAAGCAGCAAAAACTAAATTTGGTTCTGAAAATGACATAAGTGCTAAAATTGATAGAGAAAGTGGAGATATAACTCTTCATAAAGTATTAACTATTGTTGAAAAACTAGAAAATTTCAGTAATGAAATTTCGTTAGAAAATGCTAAAAAAATAGAAAGCAAAGAAGATATTAAAATTGGTGATAAAATATACGAACAATTACCACCTGTAGATTTTGGAAGAATTGCTGCACAAACAGCTAGACAAGTGATAACCCAAAACGTTCGAGCCGCAGAAAGAGAAAGACAATATAACGATTTTATTGACAAAAAAGGTGAAATTTTAAGCGGTATTGTAAAAAGATTAGAATACGGGAATGCAATCATAGATTTAAATAGATCTGAAGCTATTATTAGAAAAGAGGAACTTATACCAAGAGAGGTTCTAAAAACCGGAGATAGAATCAAGGCATATTGTTATGATGTAATTAGAGAAAATAAGGGACAACAAATTTTTTTATCAAGAGCTCAACCAAAGTTTATGGAAAAATTGTTTTTTCAAGAGGTACCGGAAATTTATGATGGAATTATTGAAATTAAATCATCCGCTAGAGATCCTGGAAGTAGAGCAAAAATTACCGTTTCTTCAAAAGATTCTTCTATTGATCCAGTTGGAGCATGTGTTGGCATGAGAGGAAGCAGAGTTCAGTCTGTGGTTAATGAGCTTAATGGAGAAAAAATAGATATAGTTAATTGGTCAGAAGATGTTGCGTCTCTTGTTGTAAGCGCTCTAGCTCCTGCTGAAATTCAAAGAGTTATTATTGATGATCAAAATAAGAGAATTGAAGTTATTTTAACTGAAGAAAATTTAAGTAAAGCAATAGGGCGAAGAGGGCAAAATGTCAGACTGGCATCAAAATTAATTAATTTTGAAATAGATATATTAACCGAGAAAGAAGAGTCTGAAAAAAGACAATTAGAATTTAAAGATAAAACTGAAATTTTTGTGAGAAATTTAGAAGTAGATGAAACCTTGGGGCAACTTTTGGTAGCTGAAGGTTTTTCTTCGATTGAAAAAATTAATCAATCGACCCAAGAAGAAATTTCGAAAATCGAAGGAATAGATGAAAATACTGCCAAAGAACTAAAAGAAAGAGCAAAAGAATATTTAATTAAGGAAAAAGAAGATATTAGAAAAAAATTAAAAGATCTTGGCGTTGATGATGATTTAATAAAACATAAGGGACTCACACCAGGAATGCTGCTAACATTAGGTGCAAAAAAAATTAAAACTTTAAATGATTTTGCAGAACTTTCTACTGATGAGTTAGTAGGCGGTTATGATGAAAAAAAAGGTGTTCGATTTAGAATTGACGGATATCTTGAAGAGTTTGCTTTAACAAAAAGTGAAGCAGACGAACTAATCATAAATGCTAGAAATATTGCATTTAAATAAAGGATATGTTTTTTTATGGAAGAAAAGAAAAAAAAGAAAAAAAAACTTACTTTGAACATTTCATCAAGCAAAACCCATAAAGCGCCTCATTATGCGCGAAATGATGGAAAAACTTCTGTTGTTATAGAAAAGAAAGCTCAAAGAAGATGGAATGAAAGAAAATTTCAATCACATAATAATAATATAAATAAATCTAAATTAACTGATAATTTTGTTTCAAAAAAACCAATATTAAATAAGAATTTTGATATTAGAAGAATGGCTGAGGAAAGAGCCACCAGGAGATTTAAAACTATAAAGGAAGATATTATTCAACAAAAAAAGAGCAATTTGGGAAAAGAAAAACGTTTCATTTCAAAAAGAGAAAATAAACTTACTTTATCAAAAGCTTTAAATGATGAAGCTTTGGAAGGAAGAGAGAGAAGTTTAGCATCTGTAAAACGTGCTAGACTTAAAGAGAAGAAAAACCAAGATTCAGAAAAAATAAAAACTGAAATAAAAAAAGTTGTTCATGAAGTGAATATTCCAAATAAAATTAGTATACAAGAACTTTCAAATAGAATGGCCATGCAGGCTAGCGGTATAATTAAACATCTTTTAGAAATGGGTGTTGTAGCAACGATAAATCATACTATAGATGCAGATACTGCTGAATATCTTGTAAAAGAGTTTGGGAACATTCCTATTAGAGAGAAAAAACCGGATTTAAACATTTTTAAACCTCAAAAAATAGATAGCAAAAATTTAAAACCAAGACCTCCAATTGTGACTATTATGGGCCACGTTGATCATGGAAAAACTTCATTATTAGATGCTTTAAGAAAAACAAATGTTGTTGCCGGAGAATATGGGGGAATAACTCAGCATATTGGAGCTTACAAAGTAAAAACAGAAGAAGGAAAAAGTATTACTTTTATTGACACTCCTGGTCACGCAGCTTTTACTGAAATGAGAGCAAGAGGATCAAAAGTGACAGACATTGTTGTTCTTGTTGTTGCTGCTGATGATGGAGTTAAGCCTCAAACAATAGAAGCAATACAACATGCTAAAGCAGCAAAAGTTCCAATTATTGTTGCAATTAATAAATG
>Ga0187827_10009011_pt1 | contig 10671 bp, 9 predicted proteins | sample ETNtaG_39_FD_167969 | JGI IMG/M metagenome (GOLD analysis project Ga0187827, IMG submission 167969) | Marine microbial and viral communities from oxygen minimum zone, Eastern Pacific Ocean - ETNP2014_SV_150_PacBio MetaG (Illumina Assembly) | ecosystem: Environmental > Aquatic > Marine > Hypoxic... | reverse complement strand
TTGATGTAAATCCCCCTACCATCGGAAGAAGTCTTAAAAAAGCATAGCCTATAATGCCCATCTCTGCAACCGTGAGTTTAGAATACTCAGATGATATATACATAGTGATTATAATAGCCATCCATCCAAAAGGTTCAAAGATCCTTGGTAGTGCATTTTTTAAGACATGAGACTTTATTTCAAAATTACAACGCTCACCAAAGACCTCATTAAATCTTCTTATATATTTGGTATGATTTCCATAACCCAAAATTACTTTTGCAGCTCCCAGGCTTTCATGTATTAGCTCCATAACTTTATTAGATGATACGGTGTTTCCTTTGCCCAATCTGTAACTTATTCTATTAAAAAGCATAAAAGGCAAAACAAAAAAACATCCCAAGACAACTGCAATGGAAGTAATTTTCCATGAAATATAAACAGGTACGGCTATAAAAAATATTGCCCGTATAAACTCTGAAAACATACTACCAACCGAAGCAAAGGCATTCTTGACTCCATCTATCTCACGGGTTAACGTATTTAGAATTGAACCATAACGCTGGGTATTGAAGAAATGCCAGCGGGCATTAAAAAAAGCATTAAATGTCTCTACCGCCAGGGATTTCACCATAGCGTACTGGGTTCTTAGAATTAACCAGTTTACAACTATTATTGAAGCGCTAAGTAGAGTATTAAGCAGAAGAAAAAGAATTAAAATATTAATTTTTGTTACACTAATATCAAGCAATTTAAATAAATTAAATAATCTTTGTGTTATTGAACTAACGTTTTTAAGCTCAGGATTAATAAAGACATCTAAAACAGGAGCAATCAATAGTGTACTTGCAACCTGGATAAAACAGACAAAGGTGAGCATTGAAATATTACAAACAAAAAGAATGGGATACTTTTTATAAAATGTCCATGCAAGCTGTAAGATTTTCATATTATTCCTTAATCGTTTTCGTGTATTGCTTGTCTAATTTTTGCTCAATGTATGAGGCTAATCTTTTTGCGATTAATATATTCCCTCTGGTGTAAGATGGATATTGTCGTAGAAGGTTTTGATATCTGGCTTTCTTGCCTTATAAATAATATCTTTGCTTGTTTTTCATCACATACCAACCTCTGAACTTAGACGATACAAGATTTTACCCTCAATGTATTGATTAGTTTTTGATAAAATGCCTTTTGTCATTAAAATATTTTGACATACCATCAGGGAAAAGCTTTGAAGAAAAGCGAAAGTCAATGAGATAACGTCTACAAGCTCATAAGCTTATTCACCCACATTCTTAACCAGTTATCACTTCCTAAAGCAAAACGGTTGACAAATTCCTCTCGAACTGATTGAATTTCATTTGAAGACCACCACGCCGTTGTATCATCATAAATTTCGGCTACCTTTAAAGCTGCTTTTTTCGGCCCCCATGAAAGAATCCCTACACGTTCCAGTTTTTGGTAATAGGGCGCAGCATCAGCACGAATTTTCCACTGTGCAGGATCAATAAAAAGCAAAGTAGGAACATTAAATGCCATAGATTCTAAAAAAGTTGTTTGGTTGTCACTGCAGACAACAAGCCTGCACATCTCAATCCTTTCGTGGAAAGATTTAGAATAATCATCTATCTTGACATTTGGAAATAATTCATTAAAACGTTGACATTGTTGCCAGCCATAAATATTCTTCATGTGTGGTCGAATAATCATCATTTGACGTATTTTTGGAGGAAGGCTTTTTATAAAAGTAAATTGATCTTCTAAATAGTTCATAACCTGTGGTCCCATAGGAACACTTCGAAAAAATTCAAGGTAGCGTGGGAATATGGTAGAAAGGTGAAGGATAGGCCCGTTATCAGGAATCTTCCTATGTATGCTTCTTCTTTTAAGATGTGATATTTTCGGATTTGGCATAGGTCTAACTTTCTCGCAACCTTCCCTTTTCCAGCCCCATGAGAAAAAGAAATCTGTTATAGATACTTCATGTTCTTCACCTGGCACATCCTGTGCGATGCCCCATACACCCCCGTGCTGTACACCCAATAATATTGTGCCAGATTCACTTTTTTCCGCCGCTAATACCTTAAAAGGTTCGTTATTAAACCACCCAACAGTATCAACAATAGCTTTTGTTGAACCAACGAAGGTTCTTAGGATATAATCTCGCATAGTTGAATATCCCTCCATATACGCTATAGGAAAATTACATGGCAATGTTTGAATAACAATTTTTTGAAAAAGATTACCATTATCAACAACAGGCAGGTTTAGCAATTCTTCTCTAGCATCCTTTTTTATATAACTTGAGCAAATTTTAAATTTCATAGGAAAAAGAAGCCATATCTTAAAGCGGGACTTCAAGCAAATCTTAAATATATCTGAATCACTTATGTACATTTGCCCCATCAAAACAGGTGATATCCTACTACCTATTTTATTAAATACAGATTCATATCTTTTTATGAACTCTTTAACCCTTGGTTTAATTCCTTTGCAAATACTCTGATTACGATCACTTGCCTTTTCAGACTTAACGGTATAAGGTTTTTCAGGCATAGAATACCCCATTAACTTAATAATTTGTGAATATAGTTGTAAATTATAAAGATCATCTCTAGATTGTAATTTGAAATCTAGAAGGTCTATAGGTGTTATAAAAAACTCCTGTGAAAGAGAAAGCGTTTCCAGGTTGGGATTTAGCTCCAGGGCCGTTTTTATACAGATGTATCTATCGTAAAGCGCGTGAATATAATGTACAAGCCAGGGCCCAATAATTATTTTCCAATATCTATTGCTGTAATTTACACCATGGATTTTATTAAGACTTTTAGCGAGACCTACAAGCATCTCTTCATAAACTTTTCCACAACTATCTCTTGCTTCGTTGTAAGCTGCTGGACTATCCCATGGATAGTCCATTATTTTTAGATTTAGGCCTTCCCAATCTCCCCTCCTATCATAGCGAAGGCACCACTCACCTAAGAATAATATCTCCTTCTCTTTATCCCAAAACTCACTTAATGCAGTCGTTGCAAGAAACATTTATTTTAATAATTTTCCAAAGATTAGCAAATCATATGAGTTGTTAACATTAAATTTACATACTCTTGCTTCAATCTGTATCTCTTAACATCTCTCCAAATGAAAAATCCATACAGCTCGCTCTTTTCACTAACAAGCATTGACTGCCTGTTATTACGCAAAATGAATTGCTACTCTTCGCAACAACTGTACCAGGGGGTGAATTATTGGCAAAGGAAATTGGATAAGCCTCATTAATTATTATTTTCTCTCCATCCTTACAGAAAAATGCCCCTGGCCAGGGTGGAACCAGCGCACGAATCAAATTATAAATCTCAATGTTGGTCATATCCCAGTCAATCATTCCATCCTCTGGTTTACGCACTCGATAATGTTTGGCATATTGCTCATTCTGAGGAACCCTCTCCAATGTTCCATTAAAAATTGATGACACCAGCATTTTGACTAACTCCCGATTCACATGTGATACCTTGTCAAATACTGTTAAAATTGTATCCAAAAAAGATACTTTGAATGATTTCTCAAGAACAATATCTCCTGAATCGAATATTTCGGTCATACAATGAACGGTAACAGTAATCTCCGATTCACCATTAATTAGAGCCCAATTCAAGACATGCGCCCCACGATAGGCAGATAATCTTCCCGGATGGATATTAAAGGCTCCAATTGTAGGCAAATCCAAGAAATCTTTAGGGATCAACATGCTATAGGAGTCCACAATATACACATCAGGCAATAATCGCTCGACAGTCCTTAAGAACTCAGTATCTGTAGATAGTTTTTTCGGACAGTATACGGTAGTGTCTGTATTTCGAGCAATTTCCTGGATTTTCATGATCATTGACTCATCACGGTTAGGAGGCACCACAACTCCTACCACTTGAACATTTGAAAGTGAAAGTAAGGCTGTCAAGCTGCTTTTAGCCGTCTCGTCATAACCCCAAAAAAGAACCCTGAGTTGTTCCAAAAAACTTATCCCTTTTTGTTATTCTATAAACAGTACATTCAGAATTGATAATATATTTCTTTTATCATTCTGTCAGTATATCTTCGGATAGTTTGTTAACACTTTTCTTTGCAATAGAAGAGGTCAATATTGCATCTAATATTCTAATAGTTCCCTTACCATCAACCAATTTTAATGAAATGTTTCTTCTCTTATCTATATGGTCCCGCTTCTCCAACCATTCCAAGACTAGCCTTATTATTTTATCTTTCGTAACATTCTCATACCAACCAAGATCCTGCGTTATACCGGCATTTTCAAAAGCTTTTGCAATTTGCTTCTGATTATTATCGAGCACAATCGTTATGCCGGGCACCCCCATGCGTGAAAGTTCGTACAGTGTTCCTCCAGCTCCACAAATTGCAAAAGCAGATTTATTCATAATTTCCCACATATTCTCCGGATTAATTATCCACTCGAAAAAGGGGTTTTCAAACTCTCTCAATACCGCTTCAGGATTCGGATACCCCGGTCCGAGAATCAACATTGGCTTCAAGCACTCAAGGACAGTTTCAGGTAATAATAGCAGGGCATTTGCCACCTTTAGCACCTCACCGCGCGCGTATCCTCCTCCCATTAACACCAAAAGGCGCTTACGATCACTTGCAACATCAGGCGTGTCTCTTTCAAACTCTTTCCTCAAAATAGCATATCTTGGCCCAAGCAGCATATGTGTATTCGGCTCTACTTTATAGTTAATAGAGTCGGCATAAATATTGTAGTTGACAAGGATATCGCAGGAAAACTCTCGAGTTCCTTCATCATCAATATTTACTACTAATACTCCTTGATGCCTGAGAGATGAAGTGTATCTACTATCAAAATCATGGTGATCAATTACTGCAATCTGACAGGAATTTTTTCTTGTATAATCTGAAAAGCAGGCAAAATCTTCACTTTCCTCAAGTGAAGCAGGTATCTCATAAACTGCATGCCCTCTGGAAGAAATACTTTCTGACACCTTTTCTTCATAAGCCTTTACTACAAAGTGAGCAGTCCATTCTTCTTTTTTGAAAGCATCCGCCAGGGTCAAGGATTGCATTAGGTGGCCATAACCAAGAAAGCCTGCAGCATCAAGTCTGAAACATATGGCTTTTGGCATCATTAGATATCAGAATTTAACATTTGAAATACTCCCACTGAAGAGGAGTATATGCACAAATGTCTCTTTTTAATTCCATTCCTACAACATCATCAATTTGTACGGGAGGAATACCAGATCCGGGTCTAATTATCTCAAGGTCATCTGCCTTTATAATTTCACCTTGTTTCATATCACGTCGAATAAGAATACTTCTACGATAGGTATAAGCCTTATCCTTTTCCTTCTGATCAAGAATTCTACTGCTACGCCCGAGTGCTAATTCAACCTCACGTATTCCGGAAACCAAATTGCCTAGGTCTGTGGGTTCCATTGCAAAATAATGATCAGGCCCCGGAGCACTACGACTCATTGTAATATGCTTTTCTATGATATTTGCGCCAAGAGCAACTGCAGCTATAGAGCTTGCTATCCCAGTAGAATGGTCGGAAAAACCAATGGGGACCTCAAAAGCTTTCTTTAACGTAGTTATATTCCTGAGATTTAGTTCTTCAGGTTTGGCAGGATAATTTGAAACACAATGCAAAATACAAATATCCTCGGTACCACCATCTTTAAGTACACAAAATGCATCTTCAATCTCGCTAAAGGTACCAATCCCGGTAGAAAGTATCACTGGCTTTTGCTGAGAGCCCATCTTCCTAAGAAACGGTATGTGATTCAGATCCATTGATGCCACTTTGTACGCCGGTATACGGGTAGCCAGAAAATCAATGGCTTCAAATGAGCAAGGTGTAGAGAGAAATATCAGTCCTTTGTCACGTGCAAACGCAATTAACTCATCATGCCATTCATATCTAAGCTCAAACTGTGCTATATATTCATAAAAATACTTAAAGTGATCAGGCACAGGTTCGTCCTTGTCGTAATCCGCAGGAAGAGTTGGATTAATAATATCGAGCGCCCTGAAAGTCTGAAATTTTACGGCCTGCACACCGGCTTCTGCCGCCATCTGTATAAGTTCTTTTGCCTTCTCTTTACTACCATCATGGTTCATACCTATTTCACCAATAATAAAACAAGGATGGTTTTCACCTATTCTATAAGACTCTATTTGTATTGTTTTACTCATTTTCTTTCTTAAAAGAATTATTATCTAATAACGATTAATAATAAAAACCCCATTACATACTAATTTCAAGAGTTTATTCAGATTACTATTTTACTACTTTGTCAGATTTCTAGAGTTGAATAAAATCTCAATTTCTTTCAGAAATTGTTTGTATTCGACAAATTGCCCTAATTTGTTTAGAACTTCAACCCTTTCACCAGCCTTCACTATCTGATAAATTGGTTTGTTGTACAAAAGGCTATGGGTATATGAGGCAGCCTCATTATGGGCTCTGAATTTGTTTATTAGAATAAGACCAGGATTATCGTCAAGAAATTTATAAACTTCTTCTAACGGTATAGGTTGCCCCTTATATAATTTATCATAAATCTGCCTTATCAGCTCTAAATCTTCAGAAAAGTCTAGATCCAGTCTTACATCGGTCCTGCAAATATCGTTTCTAATCATAACTCCTTTAATATCAAATTCTTCTTTATTTTCAATAATATACTTGCTAATCGCTGGCCCCTTATAGTTACAATAGCTTTTTTTTATCGCACTTGCAGATATTAATTCACACATTGTCCCGGAAAGCAGATTAAAGTTTGCTGGATAAATGTAGTCCGGTTGAGTATTACGAAATAGCTGGATGTATGCATCAAGAGTTGGAATATCAAACAGAGGCATATCACATGTTACCCGAATAACAGCTGTTGCTCCAGTAGTTTCAACAATCTTTACGTGTCTTTCAAGGACATCATTTTTCTCTCCTTCATAATAAGGGACTTCAAGATCATTAGCCTCCTGGATTAGTGGATCATTTATGCCCGGATCATGTGAGGTAGCTAAATATATTCCATCGAGCAATGTAACATTCCTTAACCGCTCAACATGATGCGCAAACACACTCTTCCCCACAAGGTCTTTCATAACTTTACCGGGGAGCCTTTCTGACGCCATTCTTGCAGTTATAACACCTATAATTTTTTCTGTATTTTGTTTGCTTGTTATTGTATTCAAACCGTCCTTAGTTTGTCCCTTTGTTCTGACAATTGATACATCTTTAATTTAAAATAAGAATATACCTTCTTGTCTATGGGACAATAAAAGAAGAAATGTTTACTTCGAAACTCACCTATTTTTCTAAAAAAAAGATTTATTAGCCGGTTGAGTTTCCCATCAATCTGGTGCTGTAGTAGCCATACACCAGAAGCAAGTGATTGATAATAGCTGATGTTCATTGCCAACTTATAGTTCTGTATCCATGGACGATAAACATCGACATAAGTATAGAGGCCGACAACCTTCTCCTCCGCCCACCCCTCTACAGTTTCAGGTTCTTGAAGTGTACCTTCAGAGATTAACTGCTGGGCTATTTTACTACGAGGATATGGGCGATATGTATGCACTCCACAGAGAAACAATTTGTGTTTTCTCAAACGATTTATTAAATTTGCAGTTTTTAATATATCTTCAGTTGCTTCTCCCGGTAATCCAACAATAAAAGAACAATCAGGTATAATGCCATTCCTGTTTAAGTCCTCAACTGCCTTCTCTGTCTGTTCAGGAACAATCTGCTTACGCAAATAATTAAGAGTTTTTTCTGATCCGGATTCGGCACCGATAACCAATTGTACTAATCCTGTTTTCTTCAGCATCTGCAAAAAGTCATCATTCAAATATCCATCATAAAAATAATTCACCCTACACTCTCCGTCCCAGGTAAATTCCAGTTTTCTTTCAATTACCAACTCGCAAAACTCCTTTACTCTTCTTTTAGAAACAAAAAAATTATCATCAAGGATTTTAAAATGACTTATTTGATATTTATTGATCAATTCTTCAAGTTCATCAACAACTTTTCCTGCACTTTTAGATCGGTATTGCCGATTGTCAGTCACAACATTTATACAAAAAGTACATAAACTGGGACACCCACGACTGGATTGATATGGAAGCCATCTTATTGAATGGTCCATAACTTCTTGAAACTTATCGCCTAGCGGCTTGGTAATAAACTCTTCAATTCCTTTTACCAGTGAATAGTCTGGCAATGGCAGTTCTTCTATATTTATATGCTTGTCATTTGTAACTATCTTATGTTCCAATGGCTGGTTCTTTGCTAAAGAGTCTACAAGCTTCACTACAGAACTGTCTCCTTCGTCAACTATGGCATAATCAATAAATTTACTTTCTGCACATTGCTGTGGAAATAAAGTCACATGCCATCCTCCCCAGGCAATAGGGACATTAGAAATCTCTTTTATAGTCTTACTTATAGTTATTGCATCAGCAACCTCTGTCGTTAAAACTGTCAACCCCACAAGCAACAGATCATTATTTGCTACTTTACTCTTTATTTTTTCTAAATAGTTATCTTCGTTAGAAGCAGCAAATATTTCAACATCGTACCCAGCCCTTTCTAAAACAGAACCAATGAGGATTAAGGCCAGCGGGGGGTAATGACAGACTGAAAGGTAATTATTGGGTCTTATTAATAGGATTTTCTGTTTCATGAAATCTCAATACCCTTAGAATAAGATTTTTATCCACATAGTAATTAGGTCGAAAAGGCCATTCTGAACAAGTTAGCACTATATCAGTGGAAGATGGAACCTCATATACCCTAAGAATTGGTATACGACTTGAGACATGAGGTCGGCAGACTACACGTGAGGCCTCAAACACCGCCCTATGGCCCTGATTGCAATCGAGAGAGATAAATAATATGGGGATTGACAGATTCTACAACCTTCTCAAGCGGAACAATAATATTAAATTGTGATTGTTCCAGTTTCTCATCCGCAAGTCCCATGAAAGTAAATCTTATTATGGCGAGTATAAGATCTCTTGAGCTTTTCCTAGCATTTCGCAGTTCTATGCTTAGAGGGACAACCTTCATTTCATATTGGATTTTCATCATTTCAATCTTTCTTAAATAGACAAATTGCGTGATGGTTTTTAAATCTATTTGTCTCAATCATTTCCAGAAGCATATCAACTTAAGTTTTCCTTTCATCTCTAAGCAAATCCATTCTCTTTATTTACACTTTCAAGGAAAATGTATTCTGTTTGTTTAATGGAGTACAGTATAAAAAGATATTCTAGAATTCATAATTTTGTTCATTTACATTGCAAAGATATTTAGCAGGTATTCCAGCTACAACTGTTCTTGGTTCAACATCATTAACCACAGTGCTTCCAGGTGCTACTATCGATTTCTCGCCAATAGTAATACCGCCAATGACACTTGTATTCGAAGCAATTTTGACCTTAGCCATAATAACAGGAGCTTGCCCATTTTTCGTACCAATTAAGACATTATTGTAGAAATGAACATCATCACCTATCGTGGCATTGGTAGTTATAGTTACATTAGAATGATGAAAAACAACCCTTTTCCCAATTAAGGTTTCCGGGCTTAATTCCATATTATTAAAAGATAAGTTTACTCGTATTAGTAATCCTATTAAGAAACTATATATTTTTTTAGTTAGAACAAGACATGATTTCTTACGACGATTATTGGTATATTGGGACAGTCTGAAAATCACTGTAGATGAATATCTATGATTCAGGATTAATTTTAGAATACGCCTTCTTATTGTTTTTGGATCACTATTTGATTCACTGTCGTCCCAGGAGAATACCTGTGAGAAGCTATTTGGTATTGCGATTTGACTTCTGAGGTGATCTCTTTTTTTCTCTGAAATTGTCATTACTATTTCAATATAAAGCAGGTAAATTAGTAATGCTTAATAAAATAAGGCATCCATCCTGGGAGTTTCAATAGATTTCAAAAGCTGACCTGCTTTGTCACCACAGTTAAAGAGCATATCTATAGACGACATACATGGTTTAAAGGGTTCATATGACTGCTGATATATGGGATGGTAAAATTTCTGATATTTGACATTGATGTTTTCAACCTTAAATATTGTTTCATCTAGGTATTCCTTACCTGATATTCCTGAAAGGTACTCTGTTGCTCCTATCTCTTTACATAAAGATAATAATAGATTCCCACTTGTACCACTAGCATTAGGCAAAGATGAAGCCATGATTATTTGTGGGTTAATTCCAAACATTTCAAATAGATACCTGATAATTTCCATGTTTATATCCAATAGACCATCCCTGTTAGTCTGAAGAATTGACTTAAAGAAGCTTCTGTATTTATGGAAGTGCGGTGCTTTGCTATAATTTATGTTTATTGTTTTCCAGTACTTTTCAGTCCATTTATGACTGCTAGTAATTTCAATTTGATTTATAGGGGTTGATAACTCGTGTTTCTGTACTGGCACAGTTACCCAGCAATCACCAGATGCTGTTCTGATTTTGTTCCTATTTTGAAAATAGTTTTTGCGGAACTGAACATTATCAAGGATGACAAAACAGTTGGATAATGAAGCTTTATGTAGAAAACCCAACCATGGAAGGTGCTCCGGTTGATGAATGGCTACAATCATTGCCGTCTATTACATT
>Ga0187827_10009010_pt1 | contig 10671 bp, 7 predicted proteins | sample ETNtaG_39_FD_167969 | JGI IMG/M metagenome (GOLD analysis project Ga0187827, IMG submission 167969) | Marine microbial and viral communities from oxygen minimum zone, Eastern Pacific Ocean - ETNP2014_SV_150_PacBio MetaG (Illumina Assembly) | ecosystem: Environmental > Aquatic > Marine > Hypoxic... | reverse complement strand
ACAGAGGCTGTTTCTAATACGAACAAACCACCAATGATTGCAAGCACAATTTCATGTTTTGAAACAATACCTATGGCCCCTAACGACCCCCCAAGAGATAATGATCCGGTGTCTCCCATGAAAATTTTTGCAGGGGGTGCGTTGTACCACAAAAATCCAAGACAAGCGCCGCATATAGCCCCACAGAATATTGAAACTTCACCAAGTTCTTTAATATACGGTATATGAAGATAGTTTGAGAAAACTGTATTTCCCGTAACATAACAAATAAAAGCAAAAGATGCTGCCACCAATATCACAGGTACAGTTGCTAAGCCATCTAACCCATCTGTTAAATTGACAGCATTTGAAGATGCAATAATTATAAATATGTAAAACGGAATAAAAAATATTCCCATATTAAAAATTAAATTTTTGAAAAATGGAAAATATAAATTTTTCAAGTGTAAATGGTCGCCGAATTTATGCAAAAAAAATACGGCAATAAAAGCTAATAACATTTGCGCAATAAACTTCAGTTTTGGAGAGAGACCAGACGAACTGTGATTTCTTATTTTAAGGAAATCATCAATCGATCCCAAAATTCCAAAACTACTAGCTACAAATATTAAAAACCAAATATAAATATTGGATAAATCTGCCCAAAGCAAGGTACTTAACAACATTCCTATTAAAATCACCACTCCTCCCATTGTTGGAGTTCCAATTTTTTTCAATATGTGGTCGGTCGGACCATCTTCTCTAATAGGTCCTGTTATTTTTTTTTGTGAAAAGTATCTTATAAATGGGCCTCCAATAAGAAATACAATAATCAAAGATGTTACTAATGATAGTCCTGTCCTAAATGTTAAATATCTAAATACATTTAAAAAAGAAAATTCGTTTATAAAAGATGTTAATAAACTGTAAAGCATTAATTAATTTTTTTTTTTTTTAATTTTTTACAAAAATCATTCAAGCCAGTTAAATTTGAACCCTTTATCATTACATAATCATTATCGTTTATGTAATTCCTGATTAGACTGCCAATATCATTCATTGCATTTAATATTTTTCCTTTTTTGTTTTTTCTCACGAATTTGTAAGTTTCCAATACAGATTTGCCAATCACAAAAACTTTATCAATGTTACTACTATTAATATATTTTGCCAAATTTCTGTGAAAAAACTTAGTTTTTTTTCCCAATTCCAACATATCCCCCAATATAATAATTTTTTTGGTCTTTTTTTTATCAATATTATTAAAATGATTTATAGCCAATCTCATTGAATGTGGATTGGCATTATAGCTCTCGTCAAGTAAATAAAATTTTTTTTCAAAAATTTTAATTTTATTCATATCCCCTCTACCTTCCGGTATTTTAAAATTTAAAAAAATATTTTTTTTGCCCGATATATCTAAATTCAAATTGAATATAATCAGGCATGTCGAGAGAACATTTTGAATATAGGTGTTATTGTTATATTTGATGTTAAACAAATAAATCTTATTATTGTGTGAAATAGAAACTTGATAAATATTCTTATTTTTTCTTATATTCTTTAAATATAAATCTGCATATTTATTCAAACCAAAAGATTTTATCTGAACGTTTTTTTTTCTGGCCATCTGAGCTATATAATTATAAAATTTATCATCTCTATTCAGTATTAAAATTCCTTGTACAACCAAATTATTTATAATTTCAGACTTTGCCTCTGCAATTTCTTTTTGACTCTTAAAATTTTTTATATGTGCTGAAGAAATATTTGTTATAACTCCTATATCGGGCTTTAATATTTTTGAAAGTGAGTTTATTTCACCCTTTTTATCCATACCCAATTCAAATACGCCGTAAACATCTTTCTCTCGTAGATTAGATAAACTCAAAGGAACTCCATAACGATTGTTAAATGAAGATTTTGAAGAGAAAGTATTACCAAAATTTTTCAAAACAAAACTCATCATATCTTTTAGGGTAGTTTTTCCAGAACTTCCTGTAATACCTATGATTTTTGCTTTGGTATGTTGTCTGGTTGCTTTAGCAAGATTATTAAGTGCAGTTAAAGTATTTGGAACCCAAATTAATTTTTTTGAATTTACCCCTTTTATTGATCTATTCACAATTACCTTTTCTGCTCCTCTTGCAATAGCTTCTTTAACAAAATTGTGTCCATCTTTTCTTTTTCCTTTAATTGCAAAAAATAAAGATTTAGAACTAATTTGTTTTGAATTTATGGAAACATTTTTAAAATTAAAACGATTATAATTTGGAAATACCTCAGATGTTATGCTTGGGTACCAAAAATAATTGATAGTCTGTTTTCTTTTGTTCGTGAGAATTTTTTTTATTTCACTTTCGTCAGAAAAACGGATTCTTTTTGAACCAAAATCTTGATATTGTTCATGACCCTTACCAGCTACAAGTAAAATTTCGTTATAGCCAAGTTCTTTAATTGCCAACTGAATAGCAAACTTTCTGCTTTTTGTTTCTATAAAATCTATCTTAATTCCTTTTTTAATTGATTGTCTTATACTTTTTGCATTCTCAAATCTGGGGTTGTCATCTGTTAAATAAATTTTTTTACAATATTTACTTGCTATGTAGCCCATAATAGGTCTTTTGCCTTTGTCACGATTTCCTCCACAACCAAAAACAATCAAAATATTTTTATTAAATTGAAACTTTAAATTTTTTAGAACATTTTCTAATGCATTTGGAGTATGTGCAAAATCAATAAATATTTTTGAATTATTTTTTAATTTTTTTATGCACTCTAATCTTCCTTTTGCAGGTTTGATATATTGTGTTTTCTTCAAAGATTTTTTAATACTAAGACCACACTTTTCCGCTAAGAGAATAGCAAAAAGTAAATTATTTATTTGATATTGTCCAAATAGAGAAGTTATTAATTTATATGTTTTATTATTGTATAAAAATTCAATTTCTTGAAAATCGTTATCATGTTTTTGACTTAATATTTTTAAGTTACCGCAATCATGACCAATCGAATTAATGTTAATTTTTTTTCTTTTACATATTTTTTTCAATTTATTAAAAAAAATATTGGCTTCATCTGTAATACAGAATTTTTTTTTGTTTAATAAATTGTTAAATAAATAAAGTTTTGAATTTAAATAACAATCCATATTTTTATGGTAGTCTAGGTGATCTCTGCTTAAATTTGTAAATGCAGCTGCTTTAAAATCAATATGATCTAATCTTTTTTGATCGAGGCCATGACTCGATGCCTCTAATATCACTATATTAACTCCTCTTTTTTTTAACTCAGAAAGACTTTTATGTAATAACAATGGATCTGGAGATGTAAGTCTTATCTTTTTTTTAAATAAATTTGACTCTATGCCTAAAGTACCTATGGAAGCAGCACGTATTTTATTTAATCTAAATAATTGAAAAAAAAAATTAGCAACTGAGGTTTTTCCATTAGTCCCTGTTACGGCAACAATATAAAAAGGTTTTTTTTTATAAAAATTTGAACATGCTTCAGATAAAGTTTTTCTTGCGTCGCGCACCCTTATTAGTGGAATTTTAAAATCTTTGAATTTTATTTTTGAGTCAACAACGATTGCGGAAACTTTTTTCAAGATTGCATTTTGAATAAATTTTGTTCCAGATATTTTGTTACCTTTAATTGCAAAAAAAATATTATTTTTTTTTGCTTTTCTGCTATCAAAACAAATGCCTTTTATATAAACTTTCTGATATTTTTTTCCTACGGATCTGAATAGCTCGGGTAAATACATTTACAATCTACTAGAAGCTTGTAAATTATTTGTGGCTAAAATTGGACCTATTTTTTCAATAATATTACCTGCAACAATAACTGCATTCCATCCGGCGGTATTACGTGTTTCCCCAGTGAGCTCATATCCACTAGAAAATTCATAAACAAAGTCTGGAGCAGATTTTGGTTCATCCAACATCACGAGTAATAAATATTTAGGTTTGTTCATCGGAAACATAGATACAAAAGTATTTATTTTTTTTTCTTTACTATAGATTCCGTTGATTACTTTGCGAGCTGTTCCTGTTTTACCTCCTACTTTATATCCCTTTTTGTCTGCAAATGATGCTGTTCCTTTTTTGTTTGAAACTACCTTTCTTAACATCGAGTTAATTTTGTTGCTCGTTTTTAATGATATAATTTTTTTTTTATCTTGTAATGAAACATTTTTTTTTAACAAAATAGTTGGATGAATTTTATATCCACCATTCCCAATGATTGCATAAGCTTTTGCAAGCTGCAAAGGTGTGGTGGTTATTCCATGTCCGAATGATGCAGTTTCAAGTGTACATTTTTTCCATTTAAATGGGAGAGGTGTGCCAACTTCTTCCAGCTCAAAATTAATTTTTTCGAAAAGCTCTAAGGAATTTAAAAATTCTTTATAATTATTAACACCAACCTTTTGTGCTACTCGAATTGCACCAATATTAGATGATCTAACTAATATTTCTTCCGCTGTTAAATTTTTTGGTAATTTATCATGCTCTGAGATTGGCATTCCGCCACAAATTATTTGATTTTTTAAATCTTTAAATATCGTATTTACCTTTATTGATTCATATTCTAATCCAGCTGCCAATGTAAATGTTTTAAAAACTGAACCTAATTCATAAACTCCTTTTGTAATCTTATTTAAATAAATTGAATCTTTTATGTTAATTCTTTGATTTAAGTCAAAATCAGGAAGTGAAACTAAAGATAAAATTTCACCGCTGTCAATTTTCATAAGTAATGCCGCACTGCCTAACGTTTGAAATATATTATTTCCAGATATTAATTCTTCTCTAATTATATATTGTAAATTAGTATCCAATGTTAAAATTAATGGTTTTTTAGATTTTGTTAATTTTTCATTAAAAGATTTTTCTATTCCAGATATACCCAAATTATCATCGTCTGTCTGTCCTAGAACATGACTAAAAAGTGATTCTTGAGGATATACTCTAAATTGCTTTTCATTTAAAACAACAGATGTATCGCTCAACAACCACAGTTTTTTCCATTCCGATTCATTTAATCTTTTTTTTAAATAGAAAAACTTTTTCTTTTGTATTTTTTTTTCAAGTTTGTCCATATCCATATTTGGAAAAATTAACCTCAAATTAATTAATAGTTTTCTTTTATCTTTAATTAACTGAGGTCTAACTGCTGCTGAATACAATTTTACATTTCTTGCAAGTAAATTATTATTTCTATCTAAAATATCTTGTCTATTTAAAAAATTTGCTGGAATTGATTTATTTGTAAAATAATTTTCTTTTTTAATTAAAGCTAAATAAATAATTTTGGATCCAAATACAAAAGCAACAACCAAAAAAACAAAAAAAATAAATGATACCCTATTTAAAGAAAATTTGATTCCAGAAAATTTTGATTGCTCTTTATATTCATATTTTGACGTTTCATAATCTTCAAAGTAAAAACCTCTATCTTTCCTAGGGATATGGTTACTCAAATTATTGTTATTGTGCATGAAAAATTATTTAGTTGGTATACTTGGAATACCAAGAAGTGCTTTTATAATTTGTAACCCCGCCCACCTTTGAACTTTTTTTGAAACCACCACTTTTTTTGATTTTTGCGGTTGCTTATTATCAATTTTTTTTGCAATAAGTAATTGAGTATTATCAATCCTTTTTATAACATTTAATTTCTTATTAACCGACTGCGTTGCGCTTAATTGACTAAAAGTATTGCCATTTTTTAATTGTTTCAAAATAGTTGATTTTTTTTCTGGTTTAATTGATTTTTTTATTTGAGATTCTTTGTAATATGAAAAATCTTCATCAAAGAAACTTTGAGCTAAAAGAGAAATACGATCAGGTCTCGTTAAATATTGAAAATCCAAGCTTGCCTCATTGAAGTTAGAACTTAAAATACTTATTTCATTATTTAAATTGGTTAATTCTTTTTCTAATAATCTTGTTTTGTTTTTTATAAAAGAAGTAAAAATTAACCCTGATATTAAAATTATAAATATTAATATTTTTTTCATAAATGTTGACCCATTTTTTCAATATCCAGATAATTTCTAAATTTTTCTATTAATTCTTTAGGAAAAAAATATTTTTTATCATTCCTTATTCCATAACGTAGTTTTGCAGATCTTGAAGAAGGGTTTATTAAAATTTCTTTCTCTGAAGGACTTGTTGATTTTTTTATTGGACAATCAAAAAGTCTAATATCTTCTTTAACCAGCTTTGGAGAATATCTTGAAGGATTTTTATTTTTTTCAGAATATGTCCTAAAAAAATATTTTACTATTTTATCTTCTAATGAATGAAAACTGACTACAATTAATATGCCACCTGGATTTAATAGCTTTGTTGCTTCTATAAGTCCTTTTATTAATTCACTTACTTCATTATTTACAAAGATTCTTATGGCTTGAAGCGATTTAGTAGCCACATTTTTTTTAATAAAATTATTATTTTTCTTAATTTTCTTTATAATTCTTACTAAATCATCCGTATTTAAAACATTTTTATTTTTTCTTAATTTTATCAAATGAAATGCTATTTTTTTGTGATCTTTTTCATCGCCAAAGTATTTTAGGATAGTTGAAATTTGATTCTGATTTAATTTATTCAAAACATCATGGGCACTAAACTTATTAATACCCATTCTCATATCAAGTGGGCTTTTTGATTCAAATGAAAAACCCCTGTCTAAGTTCTTAACTTGCATTAATGAAAATCCAAGATCAAAAATAATAGCTTTAATGTGTATATCTCTTTTTACAAGTAAACTTAGGATACTGAATTTTTCATTATAAAATTTAAATTTGCCTTTACACTCTTTCTCTAACGCTTTGGAAAAATATTTGACTGATTTATCTCTATCAAAAGCAATTACTTTGGTGTTAGGATATTTTAATATTGCTTTTGAATATCCGCCAGCACCAAAAGTACAATCAATAAAAGTGCCACCATGTTGAGGGGTAATAATGCTTAAGATCTGATCTAGCATCACTGGAAAATGGTCTATATTTTCCAGTGACATGGTGGCATTCATTGTAATTATTTAATTCGTCATTCATTAATTAATTAATTTTTTTGTTTTCTTAAAAATGCAGGAATTTCAAAATCTTCTTCCTCATCATCATGAATTAAATTTTCTGATTGCTTTTCATTATCTGTTTCCTGTTTAAAAGAATCAATATTTTCTTCTTCAGAAAATAGCTGTGGTGTAATTTTTTCTTTTTCTTCATGGTTTTCATTTTGAAGAATATTCGACTGTTGTTGATTGTTCTCTTGATTATTTTGCTCCGAATTTTCAATGTAGACGAGACTATCTAAAGAAATTTCATTTAGTGAATTATCCTGTATATCTGCGCTATTTTTTTCTACAGGAATATTTTCTCTACTATCAAAAGAAATTTCATTTAGTGAATTATCCTGTATATCTGCGCTATTTTTTTCTACAGGAATATTTTCTCTGTCAAGACCTTGATCTACTTTCAAAGCATTAGCTCCAAGAGTAGCTGTTGAATTTGATCTACCATTATTGCTTTCCGTATTAATAGCATTTGGATTTATAGCAGGATTTAAATAACCAGAGCTTCTATTATGAATTCGGTGAACCATGCTAACAACAGATTTTTCTTCTGGGGATATGCCATCTAAAGAGGTAGCAACAATCGATACTCTCATTTTACCCTCTAATGAGCTATCTGTAATAGAACCAATAATTAGTTCACATTCTGGATCAACTTCTGCCCTTACCTTATTTACCGCTTCTTCTACTTCAAAAAGTTTTAAATCTTTACCACCGGTAATATTAACTAAAAGCCCTTTTGCTCCCTTTAAAGAATATTCATCAATTAGCGGATTGTTTAAAGCCAATTCTGCTGATTGAAGTGCTCTTTTTTCTCCTTCGGCTTCTCCTGTTCCCATCATTGCCTTACCCATACTCTTCATAATATTTTCAACATCGGCAAAATCTAAATTGATAAGACCAGGTTTAACCATTAAGTCTGTTATGCTTTGAACTCCATGTTTTAAAACATTGTTGGATAGCACAAAAGATTCTTCTAATGTAGTGTTCTCATTCACTACTTTAAATAAATTTTGATTAGGAATAACAATGATTGTATCAACATGTTTCCTTAGTTCTTCTAAACCCTGATTAGCCCTACGCATCCTACTAGGACCTTCATACAGAAAAGGTAATGTGACAACTCCCACTGTTAAAATATTTAATTCCTTAGCTGCTCTCGCAATAACATGTGCGGCACCTGTTCCAGTACCACCACCCATACCAGCAGTTATAAAAACCATATTGCTACCTTGAAGAAAATTTATAATTTCATTTAGAGACTCGTCAGCTGCAGCTTGACCAATATCTGTTCTTGCTCCGGCACCCAAACCCCTAGTTAAATTTGTTCCTATTTGAACTTTAGCTTTAGCTTTATTTAAATTTAAATCTTGTGCATCCGTATTAACGGCAATAAATTCTACACCTTCCAACCCAGTCTCTATCATTCCATTTATTGCGTTTCCACCTGCTCCACCAACACCAAGAATCAAAATTCTCGGATGTAATTCTTTAATTTCTGGCACATTAATATTTATTGTCATTTTTCCTCCTGTTTAAATTGTTTTTCCCATTTTAAACTTGCTCTATTTAAATTAGCTTTTTTTCTAGCTTGCGTTTTGAATTTTTCAAACAGTTTAGGTTCCCATATTTGAAAAGTTTTTCCTTGTCCCACAAAAAGCATTTTTTGTTTTATTTGCGCATGCTTTAATAATTTATTGGGTATAGAAACTCTTCCTTCACTATCAAACTGAAGATTCACACTGTCCGCCAAAACAGAGGTTGCAAAAATATCCCTTTTTTCTTCGAAAGGATTTAATGAGTCTATTGATTCTGAAAGTTTTTCTATTCTACTTTGTGGACAGGCTTCTATTGAAGTGTTGTTAAATGAGGGATAACAAATAACCCCATTGTATCCCATGCTGCTTAAATAAGATCTAAAACTAGATGGCACAGACACCCTCCCTTTTTTGTCTAACTTGTTTTCTTGTGTAGAAAGAAACATTTTTTTTTAAGTCAGCAGCACCCAGAGGAAAATCAACTCTTAATATTTGATTAAACCACTTGAGCACCATATCCCCCTCCTTTGGGAATTTATGGGATAGTATGGGTTTTCAATCTATACGTCAATACCCGAAAAAACAAGAATTTTGGCTGAATTTGCTACAAATTATGAATTATCTACAAGATTTAGTTGGTACAAAATTTAATTGAAAATTTAGAACATATAGGAATCTTAAATAAATCACATGGTGAACATTCAAAACTGAAGTTTAATCTGTTGTGGATAAGTTGTTTTGCCAGATAAACTGTAAGCCGGGTTCTGTCATTTAAACAAGTCATTTATCTAGACTAAAAGTTTCCTTTTAGTTCAAGCAACCAACCCTGATGGCTAACCAAAGACGATTTTTTGTTTTAAACTTAAAACATCGCCATCTCTATTTGGTCTTGCTCCCGGTGGGGTTTTCCATGCATTTTTTGTTACCAAAAAACCGGTGTGCTCTTACCACACCTTTTCACCCTTGCCTTGATAAGGCGGTTTATTTTCTGTGGCACTATCCCTAAGGTCACCCTCGCCAGAGGTTATCTGGCACCGTGTCTTTGTAGAGCCCGGACTTTCCTCTTTTACACTATAGTCTAAAAGCGACTAGTCATTTATCTGGCATGCAAACAATAGTAAATGATCAAAATTAATCAAGATTTATTTATCATTAAAAAACTTAGGTTTTTTGCAATTAATAGGCACTCTTGATCAATTATTCCTGAAATATATTCAGTTCTAAATCTTCTTTGAAAGGCTTTGATAATTTTATTTTCATAGATTGATTTTTTTAAATTATAGTGAGTTTTGTAACCAATTTTTTTAATGCAATTAAAAAAAATTTTCTTTTCATTTAAGTTAATTTTTTTTCTTCTATTTTTTTTTAATTCCTTGGTTTTTAACTTATGCCAAATCCCGATTTTTGAATTCGCAAATTCTTTCCATGGAAACTTTTCTCCTGGATCTCTTTTTCTCAAAGGAGCAATGTCCGAATGACCTACAATATTTGAAGCAATTATATTATATTTTAAAATTATTTTTTTTGATATTTTTTTTAAAGAATTAATTTGTTTTTTTGAAAATTTTTGATATCCAAAATCGTGTCCAGGATTAACAAGTTCAATTCCTATTGAAAATTTATTAAGAAATTTAAAATTTTTCCAGCTTGATTTTCCCGCGTGCCAAGCTGAAAATTTTTCTGGAACAATTTTTGTAATATTTCCAATTTCATCAATAAAATAATGGCAGCTAACTTTAGACTTGGGACTGTAAAGCTTTTTAAGTGCCTCAACCTTAGATTGCATTCCAGTATAATGAAAAACTATTAGTTTTATCTGACTTTTTAATCTTTTTTTTTTATCAAAATTAGAAGTGTGCTTAAAATTCATATTAAATGCCATTTATACAACCAAAAGATATAAAAAAACTTAATTATTATTCAATATTTAGATATTTCTATTATAGACATTTTTGTATATATAGCTTTAAGTAATTGATTATTGGGGTGGCGAATGAAAAGACTAATTACAATATTTACCGCAGTGTTTCTACTGTATGTCAGTGTTGCCTATGCGGGCTCAACAGGA
>Ga0187827_10009008_pt1 | contig 10674 bp, 8 predicted proteins | sample ETNtaG_39_FD_167969 | JGI IMG/M metagenome (GOLD analysis project Ga0187827, IMG submission 167969) | Marine microbial and viral communities from oxygen minimum zone, Eastern Pacific Ocean - ETNP2014_SV_150_PacBio MetaG (Illumina Assembly) | ecosystem: Environmental > Aquatic > Marine > Hypoxic... | reverse complement strand
AATTTGTATTTTCAACCAACGGCAAAACGCCGATTAGTGGTTTCAGCAAAGCCAAGGCTAAGGCGGACAAGACGGCAGCCTTCCTCCAGTTACAGGCCGATGGGCAAGATAGACCCTGTAATTTTGCTGAATTTCTGACAGGTTGTATTTATTATATCTAAACAGCCCCGGTTTTTCTGGGTGGAGGTAATTGATTCTGTCCCTGCAGCCCAATCTCCTAGGAATGGGACCCCTAATTTATGTAACACAAAACGTCACACAAATATTGAGAAATGTCACACATTTAAAAAATAAGCCACGAATATTTAGCTTATTTCTGGGGTTTTTTAATGGTAATAAAGAAGTGGTGACCCCTACGGGATTCGAACCCGTGTTACCAGAATGAAAATCTGGCGTCCTAGACCTGACTAGACGAAGGGGTCGCTAGTCATCACTGGAGACGAGGGTTTATACGCCTCATTGGATGAAATCAAGTCCCTTATTACCTACGGCCGAAAAATTTTAAATCAAGTAATTTAAGCGCTTGCGGAGCCTCTGAGTTTCCACAAGGCGATCGGCCCCAGAAGCGCCACCAGACCCATTGAAGCAAAGGCATAGCCCCAGGAAGCAACACTTTCACCGCCGCCAGATAGATCGAGCACCATGCCAACCACCAGCGGGCCAATGGCACCGCCGCTAAAACCGATCAACGCGTGAAGACCGAGGGTGGCGCCACGTCGACCTTTTTCTGCCGCCATTACCGCCCCGGCTGTGAGCGCCGCCGAATCCAATTGGATCAGCCCGGCATAAAGAATAACCAGCATGACGACGATCCAGTACGGCAACGCCGCAAGAAACCCAAGCACCAGAGCCAACACACCGGCTGACATGAGATAAATCACCACCATGCGGCGGCGGCCAAAGCGGTCGGTGAGTTCGTTGCCGCAAATACTGGTCAGCATAGCGAAAAAGGCGCTGAGGGTCGCTACCACCGTCGGCGCGATCACCCCATTTGTAGAACCTTGCAAGGTCAGACTAAAGGCCAGAAAGGCGACCAACCAGGAACGCATGGCAAACAACTCCCAGCTATGAGCGCAATAGGCCAACACATATCCCATGACCTCCCTATTACGCAGGATCGGCCGGAAATCGAGCAACCGTGTTTCAACATCTGGTTTTTGCGTCGTTACCGGATGCATCGCCATAATCACCAAGATCGCCGCTGCAACCGCGCCCACGCCGGCAATCACGTGCGCCTGAGACCAGCCAAACGAGGTCCCAACCTCGCCCGAATAATAAAAGGAAACCGCCGTACCGAGACTAAAGCTTGCGGTATAAAACGCCAGCGCCCGGGCCTGTTTGGCGCCTTCATAGCGATCGACCAACACCCGCAATCCCGGCATATAAGTCGCTGCTAGGCCAAACCCCGCCAGCACGCGCAAAATCAGCGCCGACCAGAAACCGCTCGCGAGATAGGCAAAGCCAAATAAGGAAACCGCCGTCAAGGATGCACCGCCTAAATAAACCAGCCGGGCATCAATACGGTCGGTCAGGCTGACCAACACCGGCACACTGATTGCATATCCACCTAACAAAATACCGGCAATCCAACCAGCTTCGGTGTTGGATAATTGCCAGGTCGCAATAAATTCCGGCATCAGGGATGGAAAGGTAAAGACGCCGAGCATGGTCAACACCTCGGCCAGACACATAATACCAACAATGAAAAATGGTGAGTTGCGCATCGGCCTAAAACTAAGATGCGGGGGCGACGTCATCGATCAGCAACTGCACCGAAGACCGCCCCTGCCAGATGTTTTCACGCAGCCGTCCGACGATATGCAGCGGCAAGCCCTTATGTCTAAGCAAGGCCCGGCCAAGTTCAGTATCAACGCAGTTAAAGGCGATCGCCGCCAGCTGCTTTTTGCTATCAAGACCGGTTAAAAAGCAGCGCACATGATTAACGCCGACGACATCTGATTTGGCAATCCGCACATTCGAGAAAGCAAAACGCGGCTCAGCATTACCGGTGCCGAAGGGCGCCAGCTTCTGCAACACTTCCACCAGCTCCATCGTTGCCCCTTCGACTGAAACCGCACCATCAATATTGATCGTTGGCACAATCCCCTCTTCTTCGATTTGTTTACTAATACGTTCGGACAAAAATGCGTTGAAATCATCAAGCCGGTCATGATCTAGCGAAAATCCTGCCGCCATCTTGTGGCCGCCGCCATCGGTAATGATGCCTGCCTGACGTGCCGCGATAACACATGCACCGAGATCGACACCGGTAATCGAGCGGCCTGATCCGGTTGCTTTACCGTCCTCAATCGTCAGCACACAGGATGGCAGGCCATAACGTTCTTTGAGACGGCTGGCAACAATGCCGATCACGCCCGGATGCCAACCTTCTCCCGCGATATATACCACCGAACCTGCTTTTTGCTGCTCGGCTTTCTCCAAAGCCTCCTGCAAGACTTGATTTTCAATCTCACGGCGTTCGGTATTATAGGCATCAAGCTTTTGCGCAATTTCAAAAGCTTCCTCAGCACTTTCAGTTGCCAGCAATTGCGCGCCCAAATAGGATTCGCCAACACGCCCCCCGGCATTGATGCGCGGGCCTAAGAGAAAACCCAAATGATAGGTCGAGGGCGCTTCATCTATCAGCGCCACGTCTGCCAACGCCGACAGCCCGGCATTTTTACGCCTTAGCATCACCTTCAAGCCCTGCACCACCAGGGCCCGGTTAACACCGGTCAGCGCCACCATATCAGCGACTGTACCGAGGGCAACAATATCCAGCCATTGCATAAGGTCCGGCTCTTGCCAGTCCTTGAAATAACCAGCCTCTCGCAGACCCCGGTTGAGGGCAACCGCGAGCAAAAAGGTCACGCCGACCGCTGCTAACTGGCCATGCTCGCTTGCTTCGTCCATACGATTAGGATTAATCACCGCAATCGCTTCCGGCAGACCAGCTTCAGCGACATGATGATCAACGACGACAACGTCGAGCGCCTTTTCTTTGGCAAAAGCAAGTGGCTCATAGGCCGTCGTACCGCAATCAACCGTGATGACAACCTTGGTTCCGTCTTTAATAAGTTTTTCCAAAGCTAGAATATTGGGCCCATAGCCTTCGGTGATACGATCCGGGATATAAATCTGATAATCAGCACCAACCGCCTTGAAATAACGTGCCAGTAACGCCGAAGAGGTTGCGCCGTCGACATCATAGTCGCCAAAGACGGCGATTTTCTCTTGTCCCTGAAGGGCCTGGATCAGCCGCGCCACACCGGCATCCATATCCAATAGATGTGCCGGATCAGGCAAGGACGACGTGAGTTTGGGATCGAGGAAAGCTTCTACCTGATCGGCGGTAATCCCGCGGGTGTCCAAAAAGCGGCCAATTATTTCCGGCAGCTGAAACTGTTGTGAGATAGCCAAGGCATGGCGGGAATCACCGGATCTTTCGAGCCATCGTTTACCTGTGCAGGAGTGCTTGACCTCAAAGAAAAGATTATCCGTCGGCGCGCCAGCCACGGCTAACCATCAGCGGGCACGAACCCGGTTTTACGTTCGAAGTTATGCTCGGCTTCGATATAGCGTACTGTACCGGACTTAGAGCGCATAATCAGCGAATGGGTCATGGCGCCATTTTTAAACCGGCGCACACCTTTGAGCATGGTGCCCATGGTCACGCCGGTCGCGGCAAACATGGTCTCGCCACCAGCCAGTTCCATTAAATTATATTTGCGGTCGTAATCGGTGATGCCAAGACGTTCTGCCCGGCCGCGCTCATCATCATTGCGGAAGACTAAACGACCTTGCATTTGCCCACCGATACAGCGCAAAGCAGCGGCAGCCAAAACACCTTCAGGCGCACCACCCGTACCCATATAGATATCAACGCCGGCTTCCTCGGTAGAGGTCGCGATCACGCCCGAAACATCACCGTCACCGATCAACATGATACGGGCGCCGGATTCCCGGGTTTTCGCAATGATTTCTTCGTGACGGGGGCGGTCCAGAATACAGGCGACCAGCTCACCGATGTCCATATCTTTGGCTTTGGCGAGATTCGTAAGATTGTTCGCAACACTATCATCGAGATCAACCACGCCTTCCGGCAAACCATGACCGACGGCTATTTTATCCATGTAAGTATCAGGGGCGTTTAAAAAGCCGCCTTCCTCCGCCATGGCAATAACCGCCAAGGCATTGGTGCCGCCTTTAGCAGTAATTGTCGTGCCCTCCAAAGGATCAAGGGCGATGTCGATTTTTGGACCTTCGCCGGTGCCGACTTCCTCGCCGATGTAGAGCATCGGCGCTTCGTCGCGCTCACCTTCGCCGATCTGGACCGTACCTTGCATATGCAGACTGTTGAGCGCCCGGCGCATGGCATCAACTGCCGCTTGATCGGCTGCCTTTTCATCACCCCGCCCCATCAAACGAGAAGCCGCCAGCGCCGCCGCTTCGGTGACACGCACTGCTTCCAACGCCAAGTTCCGGTCCATCTTGGAGGTATATTCGCCTATAATTTTTTTAATCCTTTTATAAAATTTTATTTTTAAGCCGCTAGAATGACTCTATCCTAATTAGGCGGGGTGGTTCCACCACCGCGTCATTTTTTTCTATCGTCTCTAAGGTTGCGATCATCGCTGCTTCGTCAGCTTCGTGAGTGGTCATAACCACCGGCACGGCCTCATTTTCAGAGCGGCCACGCTGCAGCACAGCTTCCATCGACACGTTATTTTCGTGCAGTGCACTGGCTATCGTTGCGAAAACACCAGGTTTATCAACGACCATAAACCTTACATAATAAGAACCAACATGGGACGAAATCGGCGCAACTTGCATTTTTGATAATTGATCAGCCGGTATCGTAAAAGCGCATGGCAGCCGGCCGGCAGCGATATCCATGATATCAGCAACTACCGCTGAAGCGGACGGCCCTTCCCCGGCGCCCCTGCCCTCATACATGGTGGTATCGACATGATCGCCATCAACGACAACCGCGTTAAAGACGTCCTCGATATGGGCAATTGGTGCATCAAGTGGCACCATGCAAGGATGCACCCGTTGTTCGATTCCCTTGTCGGTCCGGCGTGCGATACCAAGTAACTTAATGCGGTAGCCCAAATCGTCAGCAAACTCGATATCAAGCGGCGAGATATGGCGAATGCCTTCAACATGAACCTCATCAAAATTCACTTCACAGCCAAATGCCAAGCTGGTCAGGATGGCGAGCTTATGGGCCGCATCGACGCCATCAACATCAAACGCCGGATCAACTTCAGCATAGCCGAGCTCTTGCGCTTCTTTAAGCACAACATCAAATTCTTTGCCGGTCTCACGCATTTCGCTCAAGATGTAATTACAGGTGCCATTGAGAATGCCAAACACCCGGGAGAAGGTGTTAGCTGCAAGCCCTTCCCGCATCGCTTTAACAATCGGGACACCTCCAGCTACAGCCGCCTCAAAGGCAAGGGTGACATTGGCAGTCTCAGCGGACTTCGCCAGCGCCGTGCCATGACGGGCGATGAGTGCCTTATTGGCCGTGACGATATGTTTACCATTGGCAATTGCGGCCTCGACTAAAGCTTTCACCACGCCATCTTCACCACCGATAAGCTCAGCAACGACGTCAACATTATCATCTGACGCCAAACCAACCGCATCATCGTGCCACGTATAGGCAGACAAATCGACGCCGCGATCTTTGTAGCGGTCGCGCGCAGACACAGCCGTGACTTCAATAGCCCGGCCGCAACGTGCCGCTAGGAGAGCCGCCTGGCTGTTGAGCAGCTTGATGATCCCGCCACCAACCGTGCCGAGCCCGGCAATTCCAATTCTCAAAGGTGATTTACTCAAGACACTGCTGCTCGTTGCTTTTCTGATTCTTCCAATACTTTATCATATGCGCCCAGGAAGGTCTTCACATTCCGTGCGGCTTGGCGAATGCGATGTTTGTTTTCAACCAATGACACCCGAACATGGCCGTCACCATGCTCACCAAAGGCGACCCCCGGTGAAACCGCAACTTGCGCCTCACGCAGCAGTAATTTCGAGTACTCAACCGACCCCAGATAGGCAAAGGCGTCGGGAATCGGCGCCCAGGAAAACATCGTTGCCGGCGGGCTCGGAATATCCCAGCCAGCAGCACCAAAGCTCTCGATCAAAACGTCGCGCCGCTCACGATACGTGTCACGCATCTCATCGACGCAATCCTGAGGACCGTTGAGCGCGGCTGTCGCCGCCACTTGAATCGGCGTAAATGCGCCGTAATCGAGGTAGGATTTGATCCGCGCCAGTGCCGCAATCATGGTTTTGTTGCCAGCCGCAAAGCCAATGCGCCAGCCCGGCATCGAATAAGTTTTACTCATCGACGTAAACTCGACAGCAACATCTCGCGCACCCGGAATTTCCAAGATTGAAGGCGGCGGATTATCATCGAAAAATACTTCTGCGTATGCCAGATCAGACAGGATATAGATGCCATGATGCTTACAAAAATCAACGACCTGCCCATAAAAATCAAGATCCGTTGTGATCGCTGTCGGGTTATTCGGATAATTTAAAACCACAGCCGTCGGTTTTGGTACCGAATGGATAACGGCAATCTCCAGCGCCTTCAGATAGTCTGGGTCGGGAGCAACCGGCACATTTCGCACGGAGGCGCCGGCAATAATGAAGCCAAACTGATGTATCGGATAGCTTGGATTTGGCACTAAAATTACGTCACCCGGAGAGGTGATCGCCGAGGCCAAATTCGCCAAGCCCTCTTTCGAACCCAAGGTCACGATGGCTTCCGAATTATGATCAATCTCAACATTAAAGCGCCTACCGTAATAAGCCGCAATTGCCTTGCGCAAGCCAGGGATACCACGCGATGCCGAATAGCGATGGGTCCGGGGATCATCAACGGTTTCCACCAGTTTCTCAACAATATGGCGGGGCGTCGGCTGATCGGGATTGCCCATGCCAAAGTCAATAATATCTTCGCCAGCCGCTCGGGCACGGGCTTTCATATCGTTCACTTCATTGAAAACGTATGGCGGCAACCTTTTAATTCGATGGAATTCCTGTTCCATTGCCTTAGCTGCCCGATCTTATAACCGGGTATCCTTTCGATATATATTAACAGCTGGCTCGCCCTCTGAATTAAGCGCAAGCCTTCCTAAATAGTCCTAAACGATGGTTTAGCGCCGAAACGCCAGAAGAACCAGTTAGAAATCGATATAAATTTCTGTCCGGCGATTTCCTGCTTCACCTGAAGGCATATATTCGTAATAGCGCGGTTCACTATCAGAAACGGAGCCAACAAACAATTTATTTGCTTTAACACCCATTTTTACTAATTCCTTAGCGACTCGTTCAGCGCGAGCAGTTGAAACCTGAAAATTGGCCATTTTATGGCGGATCGGATCATTGGTTTTGGTCCGACGGCTGGCATGTCCAACAACGCGCAGGGTACCGCCAACCTGTTTGTGCTGTGCCATGACTTGACGTAAAATGCGGCGAGCCCGGGATTTCACTTTTGACGACCCATTGTCAAACAAAATGGTCGCGACCTGATACGACCCTTGTAATCCATTAGCTTCAAAATCATTTAATGAACGCACACCCGGCACATTTGCTTCGCCGGCATTGGCGCGGGATCTTGCTGGGTGGGCTTGTGTCCGTCCACCAAATGTTTGCACCCCACTGTCTGAAACAACAACTGTAGAAGATTGATCAAAGCTGTTGCCGATTCCTGGAATTGCCTCCAGTTGCGGCGAATTAAGATTAACATCCGGTACCTTCACTATCGGTGATAGCGGCACAATTCTCAATTTAGGCGAGGCAGTTTGAGTTTGCCGCTTAAGCGACGTAACGGGTTCCAGCTTCGGTGCTGGTTTTGGCGCAACCTTTGGCATCGCCTTAATGACCTGTTTCGGTGCTGGCTGTAAATTCACCGTTGGCGACGGTGGTGCGGGTAGCCGATTGGCTGGATCACCTTGGCGGCGGATAACATCGCCGGAATATTTACGCGCTTCTTCTCGATCAGCGACGAGACCCGCGGCAATACGTTTGCGTTCTTCCGCGACCGTGGCTTTAGGCTTTGGCGGCACTGATGAAAGTTTAGGGAAACCTTCGTTTTCCCCTGGTACAGATTTATCTGAAGACTTATCCGGATCCTTTTTCTTTTTCTCATCATCGCCTGAGCTGGCATCACGGGCAGATTTATACCACTCAACCGGATTTAAAGCGTCCGGGACCGATGAACAACCAACCAGCAAGACACTCAAAGCAATGGTGGCCAGTAGTTTACGCGAAAAAAATTCATTTCTTGAATTTTTCAAATACATTATTTCCTCAATCTCGTAGAGTCGTAGAGAATAGTCTCTTAAATTATACAAATCAGCAGCGACAATGACGCAATTTCGTTAACAGGTTACGAACATTCCCCAAGTAAAAGTAATTATTAAATAATCCACCGACTATACCGACTATAATGTGAAATTAGCCCAATTTTAAACAGTTTTCCGCAACATCTGAGAATTTATCCCAATGAAGTAAATATATTCCATTTATGATTACGCATTATATTAGCAAAATTTGATATTTTTCGAGGCAGGATATGCTGTTCACATCAGACAGCATATCAGTATATTAGTATTCAAGCAGAATTAGTCACTCCCCAGCATTGACAATTGCCATAATTTCGCTTATTTCGCCCCCCACTTCAATATATTATGAGCGATAGTCTCCTGTTCAACTACATATTCAACCCGGACACCAACATATGAGCTTTGCTGACCTTGGTCTCAGCGAGGAGGTTCTTAAAGCCGTATCCGATGCCGGTTATAGTGAACCAACCCCGATCCAAGAAAAAGCCATCCCTACCGTTTTAATAGGCCGCGATATTCTAGGTTGCGCCCAGACCGGCACGGGGAAAACTGCATCTTTCACTTTACCGATGATCGATATCCTGGCTCATGGCCGGGGCCGAGCAAGGATGCCGCGCACGCTCATTTTGGAGCCGACCCGCGAATTGGCGGCACAAGTTGCCGAGAATTTTGATACTTATGGCAAATATAACAAGCTCACCAAGGCTTTGATCATGGGCGGCACCTCAATGGTCGAGCAAAGTAAATTGCTTGATCGAGGTGTTGATGTCCTTATAGCCACGCCTGGCCGGTTGCTGGATCTGTTTGATCGTGGTGGCTTATTGCTGAGCGACGTTAAAATCCTGGTGATTGATGAAGCAGACCGGATGCTCGATATGGGCTTTATCCCAGATGTCGAAAAAATTGTCTCCTTGTTGCCGAAAATCCGCCAAACACTGTTTTTCTCCGCGACCATGCCACCCGAGATCAAACGCTTGGCTGATGCATTCCTGATGAACCCAAAAGAAATTACAGTAGCTCCACCTGCAACTCCCGTCGCAACGATCACCCAAGGCCTCTATATGGTTGATCACCGGGCTAAACGTGACGTTAGTGGGCTGCAAAAGAAAAAACGCGATGCGCTGCGTCAAATTATCAAGCAGGAAGATGTCAAAAACGCCTTGGTATTTTGCAATCGCAAAAAAGACGTAGATATTGTCAATAGATCTTTTCTCAAGCACGGCTTTAATTCAGCTACGTTGCATGGCGATATGGCGCAAGCCTCACGTATGGAAACCATGGCGAAGTTTAAAGACGGCGAGTATGACTATCTCATCTGCAGTGACGTCGCCGCGCGCGGCCTGGATATTGATGATCTAAGTCACGTCTTTAATTTTGATGTTCCAATGCATGCTGAAGACTATGTCCATCGTATTGGCCGTACCGGACGCGCCGGCAAGCAAGGCCGTGCCTTCTCTATCGCCGGGCGTGATGATAAAAAGTTTATTGATGCGATTGAAAAGCTAATCGGCAAAGAAATACCGCGCCTGGAAATTGAAGGTGCTCTACCGGAAATTCAGATTAAAGAGGAGCGCAAGAGTAAAACTAAACGCGCTGCACCGAAAAAACCTACAACTGCGGAAAAAGCTGAGAAAAAATCAACACCTCGACGAACTCTCAAAAAACAAGTCGGAGAAAAAATTACAGATAACATTCCGGTTGAAGGCTGGGGTGATCATGTCCCGGCTTTCCTGATGCGCGCCGTGAAATCCTAGTTTTATAATCCAAGCGGCCTTTATTTAATTCCTGAATTTTCAGATTTTCTCGACCGAAAAAGCCGGTTATTCAGTTTGCGGTAAAATCATGTATAATAACAAATGCTTATTCATACCAATTACGCGCAAATTCCTGGGAGGAAGAAATGCAAACCGTTTTCGTCCAAGTAAAATGTGAACTCGGCCACGTTTATAAAGTGGCGGAAGAAGCCATTGAGTCCGTCGATAAAATATCGGAAATTCATTCAACTTCCGGTCAGTTTGATTTACTGATTAAATGCTATTTGGACGATACTGATGATATCGGTCATTTCATCAGCGATAAAATCCAGACTTTGCCCGGCGTAAAAGACACTTATACGCTGATAACCTTCAAAGCATTTTCTTAATATTGGTTATTGCTCAAGCACCTTGCCCCGATGACAACGGCAATAAATTTCGATGGACATAGTGAGGACAACAAACGTCCCTAGGCATAGACGTCGCCACCCGAAAATTCATTCGCGCTTTTTTCCGCCATGCCAGCCAAGATACTTTCCTCGTTGTGTGTTTCA
>Ga0187827_10009007_pt1 | contig 10675 bp, 9 predicted proteins | sample ETNtaG_39_FD_167969 | JGI IMG/M metagenome (GOLD analysis project Ga0187827, IMG submission 167969) | Marine microbial and viral communities from oxygen minimum zone, Eastern Pacific Ocean - ETNP2014_SV_150_PacBio MetaG (Illumina Assembly) | ecosystem: Environmental > Aquatic > Marine > Hypoxic... | reverse complement strand
ACAACACTACATAATCAATAATTTTAGCAATATCATTGATCTGGATCAGTAATTTTGTTAATAGCATTAAAACCTTTTTCGTTTATTTTTATTAGATTTAGTTTTCATAATTTCATTTTCTCATTTTTGTAATAAGTTTTGCTAGATATTTTCCCAATTATTTTGTTTAAATACATGGGATGAATTCCAGTACCCGGTCTTTTTAGAGAGAGCATTTTTGAAATAATTTTAGTACCTTTTTTAATTATTTGGTTTGCAACAATACTTCTTCTAAATTTTTGTCTCATTTTAATTTCTTCACTCGTTGGTCTAATTTCTTTAGAACCAATCATTTTTTCTATTTGTCTAATATTATTAACTAATTTTGTTAATTCTGGTGGATCGGACGATAACATATGATCGGGACCTGGTAATTTTTTATCAAGTGTAAAGTGCTTTTCAATTACGCACGCTCCTAAAACAACGGCAGCAAGCGACGCATTAATTCCAATTGTATGATCAGAAAAACCAACCGGTAATTTATATCTTTCTTTTAAGGCTAAAATTCTATTTAAATTTATTTTATCTTCTGGTGTGGGATACAAAGAAACGCAATGAAGTAGTGTTAATTTTTTTTTTATACTTTTTAGAATTAACACTGCCTTTTCAACTTCTTTTTGATCTGCCATACCTGTGGAAAGAATTACTCTTTTATTAAGTTTTGAAATTTTTTTGAGAAGAGGATAATTTATTATATCTTCTGAAGCAATTTTAATAGCTTTTGAATTTATTTTTTTTAATATATTTGCCGATTCAATGTCTGCAGCTGACGACAAAAAATCAATTCCCAAATTTCTACATAATTTTGATAATTTTAAATACCATTCTTTTTTAAATTCTAATCTTTCAAACATTTTGTACATATTTTCAGATTTTATTCCTTTAGATGTTTTGTAGTTATGCTTTAATTTTTTATTTGCCATAAATTCTTCAGTTTTAAAACTTTGGAACTTTACTGCATCTACCCCTGATTTAGCAGCTGATTTGATAGTTTTCCTTGCTAAATCTAAACTACCATTATGGTTGTTTCCTATTTCGGCAATAATATAAACTTTATTATTTTTTACCATTTAATCAATTTCTGTAACTTAGATAATTAATAAATTTATCGTACATTTGTATTGATCGGTTGCCATTCAGTGGATGGTCAGATGAAAAAACAACAGGTATTTTATTAAATTTTTTCATTTTAAAAATTTCAAGCCAGTAAAATGATTTGGGAGAACTACAAAGTAATTTTGGAGGTTTGTTCACTAAATCTAAAACTCGATCCCAATGAAGAAAAATTCCACATCCAAAATGAGGTAGCAAAAATTTAATGTTCGAATATTTTTTTAATAAATTTAAAAAATTATGAACCGTATAAATATTTGTTCTAAAAAAATAATCTAAATCAAGACTAACTATTGAATTATTTGAGTTGAAATAATCAAAATAAGGATGATAGGACTTATCCAAAAAAGATAGATTATACCAGGTTCCTATTAATTCAAAACCAAAGTAGCTTTTAATATTTTCATCTAAAAATTTATTAAATTCTTTGAATTTAACCTTTTTAGGATTTGGTATTTGAATAATTTTTTTGAAATTTAATCGAGAATTTATTTTTTTCAAATCATAAATATAATTATCAATATTTAATTCTTGTTCAAAATAAAGTTTTTTATTATTTATCGGCAAACCTCTAATAACCAAGGTAGATAATCTTTTAGCATGATTTAAATATTTTTTATTCATATTGTGCAAATAATCTTTCGTAAATAAAAAAGATGGCACGGATTTGAGCATTTTTGTTTCGGACTTAATCTTTTTTTTGACTATTTTTTCAATTGTCTTGGACAAAATTCTAAATTCATAGTCGATCATATTAAATTATTTTAAATTAGTTAAAATTTTTTCTTTATTTGTTTGTGCTTCGTTCATCAAGTTTGCCAGATTATCAAAACCCAAATGTGCAATTTGATGCACTATAGAAAGAGGGTCTTCACATTTTTGTAAATTTCTAAAAATATCATAGTTAAATTTTTGCACTAAATGATAAATATTATTTTTTTTAAAAATCTCTACATCAAGATAGTCAGCAGAGTTTATTCCTGTAATATATACCTGCGAATTTGTGTATTGTGCATGATGTAAAAGTCTTTTGCTTGCTCCCAAATTTTTTATTTCATCTTTGGTTAAAAAATTTGACTCTAAAATTATTTCAGTTTGAATAGATAATTTTTTGCAAATATATTTTAATTGATCAAAACAAATTTTATTAAAATTGTAATTATTAATATTGATTAATGTTTTTTGTAAAAATTCTAAAATTTCATTTTTAAATTTTGATTTTGTATAAGTGTGTTCTATTTTCTTATAAATTTCGTCAAGACAATGGATATTTTTCTTGTTTAATTGAAGTAAATCACATGTCTTGTAATCTGAATCTTCATCAAGTTTTAAGCCAAAATAATTCGCTTTACCATTAATTTCAATTTTGTTTCTATGCATAAAAGCTCTTTTACGAAATTTAGCTATATCCATAACAACAAATATATCACTGATCATGATTTTATGAATTAATCCTAACCAAGGTAAAAAAGCTGGTTGGTGAGCGCTGCAAATTTTCAATTTATATTATACTCGTATTCAGTAAATTTATTGTTTGTTTTGTTTTTATAAAAATTACAATCTAAAAATAATTTGTGACTTGCTATATTTTTGTTTAAAACCCTCGCGAAAAAGTTTTTACTTTTTAATTTATTATATGGAATTTTGTTTATAGCTTTTTTGAGTAACAATTTTCCAATTCCATATCCTCTGGCGCATTCATCTATACTTATATCTACAGAATATTTTTTTTTTATATTAACGTAATCAAATCTAACTTGCCCAATAACCAAATCGTTTAGATCTTTAGCAATATACATGTGAACATTCTTATTTTTTAATTTTTTATTAAACCATTGCATATGATTATCATAATTTATGAATCTTTTATTAAATGCATTTTGCCTAACATTTTTATCGTTAGCCATATCAAGCAAAATATTTGCATCTCTTTTATTAACTTTCCTAATTTTTAAATCTGGTTTTTCAAAACCAATAACAGATCTAGCAATTCTTTTTGTACCAAAGCCATCTACTATTAATTTAGTTTTTTCTGAAAATTTTTTTATAAGATTTTTATCTTTATAAAACTTGCTTACTAGCTTGAATAAATGCTCTTTATCAATCTGATTGTTTTTTTTCTTTATTTTAATAATTAAATTTTTTTTTGCTAATGTATTTCCAAGTATTTCTTGATTTTTAGCAGCTAAAAATACTAAAGATGGTATGCCCAGACATAATCTTTCCAGATTTGCTACACCCCCACAACCAATAGCCAAATCAGCATTTTTGAATGAATTAGCAAGATTAGGTAAATTTTGAAAAATTTTAAAATTGCCTCTCAGTTTAAGTTTTAAATTAATTCTTTTTGATATTTTTTGATTTAGCCCGGAAATAATATCTAGTTTTATTTTTTTAAAAATTTTACTAGACATAACATTAACAACATCTTCTAATAGGTTTAATGATCCTTTAAATCCTCCAAAAAAAATATTAATTCTTTTTAATTGCTTCTTAATTTTTATATTTTGTTTAATCTTCTGATACTCGTTATTTAAAATTGCATATCTTAAACCAAATAGAAACCTGGAATTAATATTTCTATTTTTTAAATAAAACTTACCAAGAGATTTTTTTTTGTTTTGTAAAAAATTAGAATTTATAAGAATATCACAGGAATTTTGTTTTGTTAGATCGCTTATTACAATTAATTTTTTTAGATATTTTTTTATTCCTTTTTCCCACACTAAATTTAAATCATAATTATCAAGTATTAGTAAATTTATTTTATATTTTTTTAAAATTTTAGAAGTTTCTTTTATATCTTTTTTAATGTTTAATTCTGGTTTAATTTTACTAAGAGAAAATTTGTTTTTTTTTACAACTCCTAAAATATTACCCTTATGGGGTTTTGAAATAAAATGAACTTTTAAACCTAGTTTTCGTAGTTCTTTTGCTAGAGTAATACATCGTACAATATGACCTGTGCCAATGCTTTCAGAAGAGTCGACTCTAATTGCTAAATTCAAAATTTTTATTAAATATTTTTTGGATTAAATTTATTCTTAGTCTTTATTTTAACTGAAAATTTCCCTAACCAGAATAAATGATTCAGCAGATTTAAAACCACAAGTGGCTCCTCGAGTTTTAGCTAAATTATTTATTCCTTCCAAAGATCTTGGGTGAGGCCATTTTCTCAATTCTTGAGGATAACACTTGATAGCTTTAAGTTTTATTCGTAATTCGTTGTCTATGTTAATAAAGTAGTTTGGTGAAAATGATTTTAGCGAAGAAGAAAAATTCCATTCAGTACTTGATGGAATTTCAAAAAACAACAATCTTTTTACACAAGAACCAGGATAAGGTCTGGTAGTCGTCACAACAGCTCTGGATATCATTCTGTGATCAATATTTAGATCATTGTCATAATGAGTAAAAATTGTTGAGGGAGAATATTTTTTTATCAAACTCTCAACTAATTTAACAATTTTCAATAATGGTATTGTATCAAATTGATTGTCTGGTAAATCAAAAAACTCTATTTTATTTATTCCAAGAATCTTTGCTGCTCTATATGAAGATTTTTTTCGCTGTAAAATTTCTTTTTTCTTTTTGCCAAGCTTCAGATCTCTAGATGAAACGCCATCTGAGAAAAATGCAACGTTTACTTCGTAACCAAGTTTTGAAAATTTTGATAAGGCTCCTCCACATCCGAGTACTTCATCGTCAGGATGTGCTGCTATAACTAAAATTTTTTTTTTCATCTACTAATCTAAAGATTTATTGATATCTATAATTTCTTTAATACTCAAAAAGTGTTCATTGTTATCAGATCTATATTCAAAATTTTCTGGAACGGGCTTACCTATTTCATTAAGTGCATTTTTTAAATAATTAATATCAATATCATAAAATTTTATGCTTGGTTTAATTACATAGTAATCTTTAAAATCTATTGTTAAATGAGCTTCTTGCATTGAGCACATTTTTTCATGTAATTTTTCACCTGGTCTTATGCCAATAATTTTATAATTTAATTTTGGCGCCATTGCTTTTATCAGATCCATTAATTTAATTGATGGTATTTTGGGAACAAAAACCTCGCCGCCTTGCATTCTTTCAAAAGATTTTAAAACAAAATCAACTGCCTGGTTTAAGGTAATCCAAAATCTTGTCATTTTATCATGGGTTATAGGTAATTCTTCACTGCCTTCTTCAATAAGCTTTTTAAATATTTGAACGACAGATCCTCTCGACCCTGCTACATTTCCGTACCTAACAACAGCAAATCGTGTCCGATGTGTATTTCCCACTATATTATTCGCTGAAACAAAAATTTTGTCTGATGTCAATTTTGTTGCTCCATAAAGATTTATTGGATCTGAAGCCTTATCTGTAGAAAGGGCAATGACTTTTAAAACATTTGCGTTTAAAGCAGCTTTCACAACATTTCCCGCTCCACCAATGTTTGTATTGATGCACTCCATTGGATTGTATTCTGCAATATTAACTTGTTTTAAAGCAGCAGCATGAATAACATAATCAACACCCTGCATAGCCAAAGTTAATCTGTCCAGATCGCGGACATCTCCTACAAAATATCTCATGCATTTATATTTTTCATTAGAAAATTTTTGTGACATTATTGATTGTTTAAGTTCGTCACGTGAAAAAATAATAAGTTTTGTTGGCTTAAATTTTTTCAAAACTATTTCAACAAATAAATTACCAAAGGAGCCTGTTCCTCCTGTAACCAAGATATTCTTGTTATTTAGCATGAGTTAAAATTTATATTATAAAGTTTATCTTTTCCTATTTTAATATTTGATGGCTTAATTCTGCCCGTTTCCAATCACTCAAAGTATCCAGGTCATGATACCTCCATTCTGGAATCGTAATTATATCAGAGCCTCTTGTAAAAAGTTCTTTTTCTTGAATCCAGGCATCTTTGCTCCCCCAATAAAATTGACCAGCATCACACATAATTGTTTTTAAATCCTGAGATCTTTTATTAATATTGTTTTTAAATAGCACTTTAATACCTTTCTTGCGTGAAAAAGTAAATGATCGAAAATATGGAAATCGATAAGCTGTTGCAGAAAATACATAATTAATTTTTTTTGATTTAATTTTTTTGAATCCTTTTATTAAATCTGAAACTCGTAAAAAAGGATTAGGAGCATATACACAGCAAACGTAATCAAATTGATAGCCTTTTTTGACTAAAAACTTTACGCTAAGAGAGATTACAGAAGTATCTGGAGTATGATCATCTGACAAAAACTTTGGTCTCTTGAAAGGAACTTCAGCTCCATATTTTTTTGCAATTTTAGCAATTTTTTTACTATCAGTAGAAACTATTATTCTGTCAAATAATCTACTTTTTTTTAGTTTTTCGATTGTGCTAACTATTATTGGTTTACCTTTAAACTTTTTGTAATTTTTTCCAGGTATTCTTCTGCTATTACCTTTGGCTGGTATGACCGCTATTATTTTTTTTCTAAACATTCTTAGCCTATGAGTCTTTTCACTTGTGATATAACATGTGATTGTTGCTTATCAGTTAGATCATAAAATAGAGGAATAGATAAGGCTCCATCATAATAATTAAAAGAATTAGGAAAATCGTTATTTTGATATTTCCTTTTTTTGAAATATGGATGAGATACAACAGGTATGTAGTGAACTTGAGTTATAATTTCTGATTTCTCAAATTCTTTCATTAAAATTGCTCTAGTTTTTCCTATTTTTTTAAAATCTATTTTTAAAACATACAAATGATTACTGCTAAGTTTTCTCATATTTTTTTGTACAGGTTCGCAATTCTTTAAACTGCTAAAAGCCAAATCATATTTTTCTGCTAATTGTCTTCTTTTAATTAGAAATTTGTTAACTTTTTTTAATTGCGACAATCCCAAAGCACACTGAATATCTGTAATTCTGTAATGATAACCCAACTCTTGCATTTCATAATACCAAGGATTAGCTAAACCGTTTGAAAAAGATTCGTTTTTTAATTGAAAATTACCTTGTTTTTTTTCTAGTCCATGATTCCTTAAGCGTGTCAATTGCTCATATTTATTTTTGTCATTAGTTGTAATAATTCCACCTTCCCCAGTAGCTATAGATTTTACAGGATGAAAAGAAAAAATCGTCATGTCCGAATATTTACATGAACCAACTTTAGAACCGTCTGGAAAAGATGCTCCAAAAGCATGTGCAGCATCTTCATAAATTGCTGCATTAATTTTATTTGCAATTTTTTTTATTTTTGGCATATCACACGGTAGCCCACCAAAATGTACGGGAGATATTGCGTGTATTTTTTTTTTTAAAATAACTCTTCTGATGCTATCCACAGATATATTAATTGTTGATTCGTCAATATCTGCAAAAATCGTTTTTGCCCCACAAAATAAAGACGAATTTGCTGTAGAAACGAATGTAATGGGAGACGTTAGCAAATTTTTACCCCTTTTCAAGTTTGAAACAATAGATGCTAAATGAAGGCCTGCTGTACAACTCGTGACAGCTACAGCATATTTTGAACCAACATATTTTGAAATTTTATTTTCAAAAGCAGCAATCAAAGGTCCTTGGGTTAAATTTTCACTTTTTAAAACTTTAATAACTGACCTTATGTCTTCTTCGTCTATATGATGTTTGCCATAAGGTATCATTTGGATTTAAAGTTTAGTGTATTTAATATGAACGCATTAAAAATTATCTTAACGTTCCTTCTTGAGTGGCATAGTTTAAAGTTTCGCAATTAGTTTCGTTCCTGTCTATTTTTCTATCTTTTCTTTGATTTTTTGTCATATTATCTTCTCCGCCAGTCTTAATTAACTTATCCTTGCTTAATTGATTTCCAAAGATTTTGTTTAGTTTTTCTAACCAACCTAGTGTCTCCTTTTTTAAATCTTCCGAACTCATTTTTGTCATATTCAAACTAAAATCTTGTCTTTCTGTTATTTGTGTTAAATAATCATCAATATCGTTTATATAATTGTTGTCGATTGCATGCTTAAACATCTCAGTTTCGGGCAGTGGTAATAGATAACCAGTGCTTGGATAAACACCCAATTTTTCAAGTTGAGTCATAGTTTCTTTTATGGTTTCGGTAGTTTCTTGAGGATATCCAATGACTAAACTTGTAGCACTTGTGAGTCCAGCTTCTCTACAAATATTAACTTGTTCCTTAAAATATTTTGCTTTCACCCTCTTGTTCATAGCTTCTAGTATTTCATTGCTACCGGATTCCAAAGAATATCCAGCAGAAACACATCCTGATTCAACGAATTTTTTTGCTAACTCTAACCTTTCTTTTCTCGGAATAACTTTACCCTTGTTGTCTATATCTTTGCCCATAAGATCAGCTCTTATCGCGCACGTCCAATGTATCTTTAGATCAGCTTTGATCAATTCATCAACAAACTTTCTTGCTGGTCCAATTTTATGAAATGAGAGTTCATCCCAAAAGTTAAAAAAATTTGCTTTGTATTTTTTTTGGTTTTGTTTTATTTCGGCTATAACATTTGCTGCTGATCTATGGCGATATGGATCGTACCAAAAAACATAATGACAAAAAGTACATTTAAAAACACATCCTCTTGCAGTATTAATTGGCATCACAACAGCCTCGTTTGGTTTATAAAACCATGAATTTGAAGCGCTGTGTTTTCTTCCAACTTTAAGATAAGTTTCTACGTCAAATAAATCCCAATCGGGGAAAGGAAATTCATCAATATTCTTAACTGCTTTTCGTTTTCCATTATTAACTATTAAATCATTTTCTGATCTATATATTATTCCTGGTATTCCAACTCCTTTCAAAGTTGATGGATATCCTTTGTTTGTGTGAGGAATTTCTACATGAGGCTCAACAATTTCACCGAAAGATTTATTATTTTTAATAGCATCAAGTACCTCAACCAAAGTAACTTCTGCCTCACCATAAAGCACAATATCAACTTTTGATTTTTTAAATAATACTTCCGGAATACTTCCTCCAACTGAGTTACCAACAATTATTTTTGTTTCAGGTTGATATTTTTTTATTGTATTTATGCACCATTTTATCCAACTGTAATGAGTTACAATACTGCCCATACAAATTACATCAAATTTATTTCTCATCAAATATTTTTCAACGTAATCATTCGAATAATTCCCAGCATCAATATCTAGAAAATCAAAATTATATCCATGTTTTTTTACAAACGTCATTACATAACCTAATCCAACTGGAAGGAACAGATGGTCACTACCTGGTCTTAAACTAGGATTAATAAAAAGTATTTTCATTTTTTAATCTTATTGCTTTCTAGAAATTATTGTAAAATTTCTCTTGGCTTCCCTTGTTTTGTGATTTTGCCCTTGTCAATAAAAAATATCTTATCGCAATCTTTAACTGTAGCTAAACGATGGGTAATTATTATCAATGTCTTTACTCTTTTTAAAAATTGAATAGATTCCATTATTTTTTTTTCAGTTATTTGATCTAATGAACTTGTTGCCTCATCTAGAATTAAAATCTCAGGATTGCGATAAAGTGCTCTGGCAATCCCTATTCTCTGCTGTTGTCCTCCAGAAAGTCTAATTCCTTTTTCTCCAACTATTGTATTTAAACCATCCTGAAGGTTGTTTAAAAATTTATTCAAATTCGCCTTTTCTATAGCATTTTCAACCAAATCATTATCAATATCTTCTTCACGTAAACCAAAAGCAATATTTTTCTTTATAGTGTCATCTGTTAGATATACTGACTGAGGAATATATCCAATTTTTTTATGCCATTCTTGTAAGTTTAAAGTAATGTCTAATTCATCAACTTTCACCATGCCATCAGATGGTTTTAAAAGCCCTGTTAACAAATTGATTAAGGTGCTTTTGCCACTACCTGTTTCCCCAATAATTCCTATGAAATCGCCTTTTTTAATGGTCATTGATATTTTTGATAAAGAAAATTCTTTTCTTTCCGGATATGAAAAAGATAAGTTTACTAAATTAATTTTATTTTGGAATTTTAAAGGTGTTTTTAAGTTTTTTAATTCATAATCTTTTTTATTAAAAGAATTATCTTTTGAATCGAATTCTCCTAATAAAATTTCAACTGAAGGCTCTACATATTTTATTGCTTGATAAGAAGTTAATATTCTAGAAGCACCCGGAACCAGTCTAAAAGAAGCCACTGCAAATATTGCGAGATACTGAATAATATCAATCATATCCTTTTTGGCTCCAACCATTACAAATACAAGTGCCGAAAATGTAAACACCATAAGCATTTCGAATGAAAATCTAGGTATTCCGCTAATAAACTGGATAATATGTGAAAGCCTAGTCATTTTGAATAAATTTTTATCAACCTGATCGATTAGATCATCTTCTCTATCCAAAATTTTAACATCCTTAACTGAGGCCATTCCTTGAAGCAGATGTTTGTTTAATTCGCCTCCTGCTATATTTCTTTCTCTTCCAAAGAAAGATATTCTTCTTATTGTTAGGACATATATTAAAAACGAGACAATACCTAAGGAAGCGA
>Ga0187827_10009005_pt1 | contig 10675 bp, 8 predicted proteins | sample ETNtaG_39_FD_167969 | JGI IMG/M metagenome (GOLD analysis project Ga0187827, IMG submission 167969) | Marine microbial and viral communities from oxygen minimum zone, Eastern Pacific Ocean - ETNP2014_SV_150_PacBio MetaG (Illumina Assembly) | ecosystem: Environmental > Aquatic > Marine > Hypoxic... | reverse complement strand
GATATAGAAATGCGTGTTTCTGAGCACAAGAAAGCTGAGCTTATTTTGCAATTACCTGCTTGGAGACCTGGAAGGTATGAACTTGGTGATTTCGCTAAGAACATTCAGTCTTTTAATGTTTATGATGCAGATGGAAATCCTTTAAAATTTGAAAAAATCACTAAGGACGCTTGGAAGGTTTCTACAGCAGATGTTTCTGAAGTGATCGTGAAGTATAATTACTACGCCAACGAACTAAACGCGGGTTCGACTTATGTAGACGAACAGCAGCTGTACGTGAACCCTGTGAATTGTTGCCTGTTTGTACCTAACAGAATGGAAGAGGTCTGTATTCTAGATTTAGAAATGCCTGAAAATTATCAGATTGCTTGTTCTTTGGAACAAAATAAACATCAGTTAAAAGCTAAGAATTTTGATGAATTGGCAGAAAGTCCTTGGGTAGCTTCCGCTTCATTGCAACACAATAGTTATAAAGTAGAAGGAATTGAATTTCATGTTTGGTTTCAAGGAGAGTGTAAGCCAGATTGGGATAGAATATTAAAAGATTTTGAGGCTTTTACAATCGAGCAGATAAAAGATTTCACCGCTTTTCCTGTTTCAGAATATCATTTTATCAATCAGATATTACCTTATAAAGCGTATCATGGAGTAGAGCATACGGCGAGTACCGTAATTTCTTTGGGTCCTGGAGAGGAATTGATGGGCGAGAAAATGTATGAATCTCTATTGGGGGTTTCTTCTCACGAATTGTATCACACTTGGAATGTGAAGCAGATTCGTCCGAAAGCACTTTTACCTTACGATTATACCAAAGAGAACTATTCTCGAATGGGTTATTTGTACGAAGGTGTGACTACCTATATGGGCGATTTGTATTTAAAACGTTCTAAAGTGTTTTCCGATCAGGAGTTTTATAAAACGCAAGAAGAAAACCTACAAAAGCATTTTCATAACGGAGGACGACATAATATGTCTGTTGCTGATTCGAGTTTTGATACTTGGTTAGATGGTTATGTACTGGGGATTCCAAATCGTAAAGTTTCCATCTATACCGAGGGCGCTTTATGTGCTTTAATGCTAGATATACACTTCTTGCAAAAAAGTAAGGGGCAGGTTTCATTAAGAGATATGATGACGAAACTCTACAAAGAATATGCTTGTAATGGTAAGGGCTTAACAGAAGAGTATTATATCCACGAATTAATTGCTTTTGGTGGTGAGAAGGCTTTGTCGATTGTTGAAAAACATATGTATGGAACAAGAGATTTTAGAGCTTCATTAGACGAAGCCTTGGCTTTGGTTGGTCTACAGATTCATGAACAAGAAAATAGTAATATTTTAGCCTCTAAATTGGGTGTGAAAGGATTGATTCAAAAGGATGGATTCCACATAAAACAAGTGCAAGTAGGTTCTGTAGCCGATCAATCTAAAATTGCTGAAGGTGATATTATTCTCACAATTGATGGTGCGGAAATCAACAAAGAGTTGTTGGAGTCATTAAAATCAAAAGACGCTATAGTTATGAACTTGAAAAGAAGGTTCGAGACGATTGATGTAGAAGTATCACTAAAGAAGAAATCACATTATCCAAACTATAAAATTGTGGAACTGGACCGTGTAAGTAATCAGCAGAAAATGCTGTTTGCTAAATGGTCTAATTCATAAAAAAAAGCTCCTTTTGGAGCTTTTTTTTATGAATAATTTAAAACCTGTAATCTTCAACTTTCAACTATTTCACAGCAATCATAGAGATTTCCACATTCACATCTTTTGGTAAACGGGCTACTTCAACGGTTTCTCTGGCAGGGAAATCTGAAGAGAAATATTGAGCATATACGTTATTTATACCTGAGAAGTTATCCATGTCGGAAATAAAGATGGAACTCTTTATCACATTATCGAAAGACATCCCTGCCTCAGCTAAAACCGCTTTCATATTAATCATCACTTGATGTGTTTCGGCTTCAATAGAACCCATTACTAACTCACCATTATTAGGGTCAATAGCAATTTGTCCAGAGGTATATAAAGTGCTTCCTGAAAGAACCGCTTGCGAATAAGGGCCTATAGGTGAAGGTGCATTAGGTGTTTCTATAATAGTCTTCATATTATTGTTTAGTTTTGTAGTAATTACAAGGCTAATATAAGAAACACACATTTCATTAATACATGAAAGTCCTAATTATAGACAACTACGATTCTTTCACTTATAATTTAGTGCACTTAATTGAGTGTTTTACCGATGATTACGAGGTTTGGCGAAATGATGAAATAGATTTTAATCGGGTTATGATGTTCGATAGAATCTTACTTTCACCAGGTCCAGGTTTGCCAAACGAGGCTGGGCAAATGCCTGAACTCATCAAACGATTTGTCAAGTCAAAACCAATTTTAGGAATTTGTTTAGGTTGTCAGGCATTAGGAGAATACTTCGGAGCAGAATTATTCAACATGCAAACCGTGAAACACGGTTTACAAACTCCTATTTTCATTGTCCATAATTCTTATTTGTACAAGGGCATTGCTTCTGAAATAGAAGTTGGGCGTTACCACTCTTGGGCTTTAGATATTAATAAAGTAAAGATTTTGATTCCAACAGCTTACGATATAGATGGGGTATTAATGTCATTCCGACATTCAGAATTACCAATTTATGGAATTCAATTCCACCCTGAATCTATTATGACTCCAGAAGGGAAGAGGTTAATTGATAATTGGATGAATAATGTCTAGTGATTAATTAATGATGGCTAATAAATAATTCCCCTCATAACTTTTTCAATATCTTTGCCCCTTATTAAAACCCATCTATGAAACGAATTATCGTTCACATATGTTTAGGCTTACTCTTTTTAAGTGGTGTAGTGTATATTGCATTACAAGGTTTAGATTCAATGACTAGGCATGGTGAGACTATCCTTGTACCCGACATGCGTAGTTTTTCTATTTATGAAGTTGACGATACCCTGTCGGCCTTACATTTGCGGTATTCAGTGGTAGATTCAGGCGCTTATAATGCAGATTATCCTAGAGGATCAGTGATAGAGCAATTACCTAAAGCGGGTTCAAGGGTAAAGGATAACAGAGAACTTTATTTAACAGTAAACCCAAAGAATGTGAGTTTAATTTCACTTCCAAATTATACCGATAGATCTTCGCGTCAATATATTTCTGAATTAAAGGCGAAAGGATTTAGAATTGGTAAATTCCTTTATAAAAATGATGAGCATGCAAATGTGGTTTTAGGTGTTAAATACTTAGGGCAAACCATAAAAGTAGAGGATAAGCTAGAAAAAGCTGCAAAGCTAGATTTGGTTCTCGGAAATGGAAAGGGAATGCAGTTTGAGATGCCCAATTTGATTGGCTTATCTCATAAGAATATGACTTCGAGATTACAAAATTTATCTCTAAATATTGGCGAGTTTTATTATGATGCTTCTGTAATAGATACCATGAGTGCTTTTGTATATAAACAAAGACCCGAAGAATCTACTGAAGAAGTTGATTTAGGAACTTTTGTAAAATTGTGGTTTACTGAGGATAGTTCAAATTTGGTGGTCGACACCTTAGAGTTAATGCGTCAGGATAGCCTGAAAGCAAGATTAGATAGTATCTTAAACGATTAGGATGAAGGAAAAAGAAGAAGAGGAATTCGAAAAGCCAATCGAAATTGATGGTGAAATTGCTTATGAGCATCACAAACAGATTGTTGATGACAACCAAGTTACAATGCGTATTGATAAATTTGTTTCCAGTCAAATAGCCAACATGACGCGAAGCAAAGTGCAGAAGCTCACAGATCAGGGTTTTGTATTGGTTAATGGTGAGCCGGTAAAATCTAGTTATAAGATTAAGCCTAGAGATATTATTAAAATTGTAAAGGATTTCCCTAAGCTTGATAACAGGCTCGTTGCACAAGATATACCTGTAAATATTGTTTTTGAGGATGATCATTTAGTAATTGTAAATAAAGAACCAGGAATGGTGGTTCACCCTAGTTACGGTCATTTTACAGGAACTTTATTAAATGCCTTGAAGTTTCATATAGGAAAACTAGCCGAATGTGAAGATGATTACAGACCTGGTTTAGTACATCGTATTGATAAAAATACCTCGGGGATTATTGTTGTTGCTAAAACTGAGCATGCTTTGGTTCATTTGCAGAAACAATTCTTCGATCGTACCACTGCTAGACGTTATCGTGCATTAGTTTGGGGCGATTTTGATGAGGATGAAGGTACGATTACCGGAAATATAGGAAGGAGCTTACGCAATAGAAAAGTGATGGATGTATTCCCTGAAGAGGAAGAATATGGTCGTCATGCAGTAACTCATTATACTGTGTTAGAGCGTTTCGGCTACGTTACTTTGGTGGAGTGTCGATTAGAAACTGGTCGTACACATCAAATTAGAGCACACTTTAAGCATATTGGTCATCCTTTATTTAATGATGACACTTATGGAGGAGATAGAGTTTTAAGAGGGACTACATTCTCTAAGTATAAGCAGTTTGTACAGAACTGTTTTAAGGTGATGCCACGTCATGCATTACATGCAAAATCGTTAGGTTTTAATCATCCAAAAGATGAAGCGTGGACAGAGTTTGATTCTGAGCTACCAAATGACTTGAGTGATGTTTTGGATCGCTGGAGAAACTACACTACTCAACGTTTGATGAAAGAAGGTGAGTAGATTGTCGAAAGATGTGAAATGTAAGATTGAGTTATCTGAAAATCGCCTCCCATTTGAGAGGCGATTTTTTTAGTTTAATTTTTAATAAAGCTTTCAGTTACAGTCCCTTTGTTTGAAGTCAACCTAAAGAAATAATATCCATCTTCATAATTAGAAAGATTCCAATTGAGATCTAAATTATGTTGATTTTTAAATGTTTTAGTAGATAAAATCCTACCGCTTAAGTCAATTAATTCAATTTCAACATTTTGTTTGTTGTTTGCATTCCAAGCTAATTTTATATTGTTGTTTGCAGGATTGGGCATTAATCGAAGGTGCTCTTTTTCTAATTCTAAAGTATAAAATTCTTCGAGTGTCGCTATAGCAATGTTATCTATAAATAGATTGTTTTGTTTTCCGTTGATTGCTGTAAATCTGATTTGAACATTATTTGCACCAGCAATATACTCGTTCAGTTGAATGTGTTCTGAGTTCCAATGGCTCGCATAAATTGGTTCAAAGTTCATGTCTAGCGTGTCCGAAGTAGTAAGGCTGTCTCCACCTTTAGCAAATACTCTGTGATAGGAGGCTCCACAATCAGAACTCACTTCAACAATTAGAGAGTCTTCTCTACCTCCTGTATCTCTATGTTGATGAGAGTAGTTGAAGTACATATAGTAATCTAAGCCATTATTAATTGCTACATTAGGACTAAGTAAATAGTCTTTTTGGTTAAGATTACCATAAACAAAAAATGGCATCATAGCTGATGTAAATGAATTATCTAAACCGCCTGCTTCATCAAGCTCCCAGGTATCTTCTCTGTCACTATTTATAATTCTCCAATGGTTGGTTTCAAAAGATTCACTTTCAAAGGTCTCAATAAATGGAGCATCTACTGTTGGATGTAAATTAAATCTTTGCATTAGAGAATTGTTGTACTCATCTACCTCATTCCATTGTGGTGCAAGTGCAGAAATTTGCAATTCATTTTCAATACTATCTACTTCAGTAATACTAAAAGATGACATTGAATGGTTGAGTGTAGTTCCAGGTTCTAAAGCTCCATACCAAGTAGATGTTTCAAGAAGTTCACCATTTAGTGTTAAGTTGAAAATAATCGAGTCTAGAGTTTCATATCCATTATTGTACACATCAAAATTTGGGTTTACAGTAGTGTTGCAAAAAATTAAGGGTGAAGGTTCATGAATTTTACTCAAGACTAAATCGTTGCTAGGAATAGATGGGTCTACAGGTGTATTAGTCAGACTTAAATATTCAAATGCTGCTAAACAGTTAATAATCCCCATTCCATATGTATTGTCTTCGCCAGTATCACCAAGATCTGTTGCTGTGTAGTATAATGCCGTAAGTAGATCAGCTCCACTTAGTTCAGGGAAAGCCTCTTTAAGGAGTAGCACAGCACCGGAAACATGAGGGGCAGCCATAGAAGTACCCGATTTTGAACTGTAAGAATTCATTCCTACAGAAGAGCGTACATCATGCCCAGGAGCTACAACTTCTGGATGGATGTATAAAGAACTATCAGATGCAGGACACTGAAGTGGGCCTGTGCTCGAAAAATAGCTAATAGGGTTGCCCGTTGTATTTGCATTTACACTCCCTACAGAAAATGTATTGACTATTGTAGTGTTTATTCTCTGAGGAGCCGAAATAGTTGTGTTACTTGGACCTGCATTACCCCCCGAAAATACACTTGCTATACCTGCAGCCTCAAGGGTATTCATTAGATCTCGAATATAGTCGTTACAATGAACTGTATCTGGGTCATCATTCCATCTCCAAGAATTGTTTATTACATTTGGAATGTCAAGAGTTGTTTCAGGATTATTGTCAGAATCCAATGCCCACTCATAAGCTGCTACAATATTTTCTAATGCAGGAAGCGCAGCAACAGTAGTTGTTACTAGATCGCAAGCCATCCAGTAAGCTCCAGGAGCAACACCAATTGTGTCACCACTTGGCAGCCCTTCCCCAATCATAGTACCCAAAGTATGTGTTCCATGATTGCTGTTGATCTCGTTAGGGTAATCTCTGAAATGTCCATACCAACTTTGATTCATTGGAAATCGATTCGCTAAAAATCGATTTTTTATTGTTGGATGCTCAGCACAAACCCCAGTGTCATAGTCGTAAACTAACAAGCCTTTTCCAGTGTATCCTAAAGCCCAAAGTGCGGGGGCATTAATAGCTTCTAAACCTGTTTCTATAAGTCCTGTACTTACAAGTAGATTGTCGATATCTTCCTCTTCTTCTAAAGGTTCAATTTTATCGATGTTTAAGTCTACAAAAGCAACATCATCTCTGCGCCCAATCTGTTGAATATATTCTGAACTTGTTTCAAGACATATATGATTTACAATCCAGTATTTACGTAGACTTTGATGTGCTTCAGGGATGTTATTTGCGATATATTCGAGCAAATGTTTTTGACTCGATTTCGCATTCTCTTTATGAGTAGTAACAATTTTAACTGCTCTTTGGTGAATAGGTGTTTGTGATTGGATAAACGATTTGTGCATTTCAAACGCATCAACCTTATCGAGCATCTCTATTCTTATGGAAAAAGTTTGATTTACATGACTGGAATTGTTGATTGCCGATTGAAGTCTTTCGCTAAGTACATGCTGTGCTTGAGCGAATGAGCTAAGTAGAAATAAACTGAGTAATATCTTTTTCATCTTGGAGGGGGGTTTATGGCTAAATTACAAAATGTAACTTAACAAAAAGGCTCGTCTAGTATTAGACAAGCCTTAGGAGTATTCAGTAAATGTGATTAGTTAGCTGAGTTTTCTAGAGTCCAGTCGTATCCTTTATAGTCGTTAATGACATTGTACAAAGTCCCTCTTTCGATAGGATGACGTCCAATATCTTCAATGAGTTCACAAAGTTCTTTGGTGCTTAAATTGGGGTTTTGATCTTCAGCTCCGGCCATGGAATAGATTTTTGTGGAATCGTCAATAGTTCCGTCGATATCGTTTACACCAAAGTTAAGTGACATTTGTGCAGTATTCCTCCCGATCATCGGCCAGTAAGCTTTGATGTGATTAAAGTTATCTAAGAAAATTCTGGAAACAGCGTATATTTTCAAATCTTCTATGGTAGAAACCTCAGGTACATCAGACATCTGATTGTTTCCATTTCTAAACTTTAAGGGGATGAAAGTGTTGAATCCGCCAGTTTTATCTTGAAGGACTCTTAAACGATTCATATGATCGATTAGGTGAGCGTAAGTTTCGTAATGTCCATACAACATAGTAGCGTTTGATGGCATTCCAACTTTATGAGCCGTTTCGTGTATCTCTAACCATTCGGCAGAAGTACATTTGTCGTTGCAAATTTGGGTTCTTAATTCCTCGTCAAAAATTTCTGCTCCACCACCTGGAAGTGAATCTTGACCGTGATCTTTAAGAATTTTCAAACCTTCTTCATAAGAAACCTTAGCCTTACGACACATATATTCCAACTCTACAGCGGTAAAGGCTTTTACATGTAAATCGGGCCTATGATCTTTTATTCTCTTGATGAGTTCGGCAAAATACATTAAGCCCATCTTTGGGTGAACCCCTCCTACAATATGGACTTCTGTAACGGGCTTTCCATCATATTCTTTAACTTTATTAAAGATGTCGTTAGCATTTAATTCCCAACCTTCTTGACTGTGTTTAAGCAATCTAGAGTAGGAACAAAACTTACAATCAAACACACAAATATTAGTGGGTTCTACGTGGAAATTTCTATTGAAATAAGTGAAGTCACCGTGTTTTTTAGTTCTTATATGATTGGCTAAACTGCCTAAGAAACCAAGTTCTCCTTTTTCAAATAAGTACACTCCTTCTTCAACGGTAATTCTTTCTTCAGAAAGTACTTTTTGAGCGATGGTTCTTAATCTTGAATCTAAATCTGAATTTAAATAGATTTGAGTTTTTTCTTCTGCAATCATTGGGCTAAAATTGAGTTCAAATATAATTCAAATTTGACTATCGTGCCTTTACCTTGTCTAAATTCTAAAAAATAAACATTGAATGTTTGTAATTGTTACCTTTACTGCTAACTGATCGTGGTATGACATTTGTTATATTTTTTTACAGAGAAATCTCTATTTTTGGTTTATGAAAAAAAATTCAACTTCCATTTTACTCTTAATAGGTGTGTTGTTTTTGCAATCTTGTTGTATAAATGATTGTGATGAACCTATAAATGAATACAATCCAACACCTTATTCATTAGAAATTCCTTCTACTTTACCACCAATAGCTATTCCTTTAGATAATCCATTAACTGAGGAAGGAGTAGCTTTAGGTAGAATGCTGTTTTATGATCCGATATTGAGTGGTGATGAAACACAAGCATGTGCTTCTTGTCATATGCAAGCTTCGGGTTTTACCGATTCAGCACGTTTTAGTACCGGGATAGATGGTTTGCAAGGAGGTAGAAATGCTATGGTAGCTTTTAATTTGGCATGGAGTCCAACAATGTTTTGGGATGGTAGAGCCGGAAGTCTGGAAGAGCAGGCTTTGGGGCCTGTTATAAATCCAATAGAAATGCACGAAACATGGCCAAATGCTACTGAGAAGTTGAATGTACATTCTGAATATCCTGATTTATTTAAAAAAGCTTTCGATATAGATGAAATAGATTCGAACTACGTTGTAAAAGCCATAGCTCAATTTGAGAGAACATTAATTTCTGGGAATTCAAAATGGGATAAGTGGATTAGAGGTGAAGTGATGTTAACAGAGCAAGAACTTAGAGGTTGGGATTTGTTTAATATTGATGGCCCTTATGTGGGGGCAGACTGTTTTCACTGTCATGGCGCACCGCATTTTACAGACTTTACTTTCCACAATAATGGTTTAGATACTGACGAGACTTTCTTTGACTTAGGCTTGTATGAGGTGACAGAAAGCAATTTAGATAAAGCAAAGTTTAAAACACCAACCTTAAGAAACATTGAAGTTAGTGGACCTTACATGCACGATGGACGTTTTACAAGTTTAGAAGAGGTTGTAGAACATTATAATTCTGGAGGACACTCCTCATCAACTGTAGATCCATTAATGAAAAATATTGGAGAGGGTTTATTACTTTCACCAGAAGATAAGTTAGCATTAGTCGCATTTTTACGTACATTAACCGATGAAGAGTTTTTAAGTAATCAAGATTTTTCAAATCCATTTGAATAGAAATTACACATTATGAAAAAGTACATTTTAGCATTAGGTCTTTTGCCTTTTATAGCGGCATGTAGCGGTTCTAAGAAAGCTGCAAACCAGCCAATCCCTACGAATGAAGTAGAAGTAGTAATCCCTTGTTCGGGACCAGATTTCTTTACCAACAAAAAATATTTCAGAGCCAATAGTATTGGAGAGAGTTTAGATCAAGTGGTTTCTAAAAAGAAAGCTTTAAGTAATGCCAGAGCAGATCTTGCTGCCTCTGTGAAAATTTTGGTAGAATCCGTAGTTGATAATTACGTAAAATCTTCGGAGCTTAATAATGTAGAGCAAGTAGAAGAACGTTTTGAAGGATTAAACCGTGAAGTAATTAAAGAAGAGTTAGTCGGTATTAAAACGATTTGCGAAAAATTGACACGTACTTCAGAAGGGAAGTTTAAAACCTACATCGCTATAGAGTTATCTGCACAAAAATTGGTCGACAAATTCCATGAGCGTATGATGAAAGACGATTTATTGAAAATCGATTACGACTACGAGAAGTTTAAAAACACTTTCGAAAAAGAAATGGAGAATATGTAATAAGAAAAAGAGGCGAAAGCCTCTTTTTTATTTTAATCCGAATGTAAATATTTGATTTATACATCAACAACCATGAAAATAGCTTAGGTATGAATAGGAGTCTTAAGTCAAGTCTAAATCCAGCACTTTTTTGAGGTATATCAATTTAGGGTGCTTCTCAACCATATGCTTAAACTTGTCTTGAGGTGTATAAAGCATTTTACTGTGCTCGGCTTCAATAACTGGGA
>Ga0187827_10009003_pt1 | contig 10678 bp, 7 predicted proteins | sample ETNtaG_39_FD_167969 | JGI IMG/M metagenome (GOLD analysis project Ga0187827, IMG submission 167969) | Marine microbial and viral communities from oxygen minimum zone, Eastern Pacific Ocean - ETNP2014_SV_150_PacBio MetaG (Illumina Assembly) | ecosystem: Environmental > Aquatic > Marine > Hypoxic... | reverse complement strand
CTATTCGAGTTGCTAAACAAGCAATGGAAAAAGCTCTTCAATATGCTTATAGGGACCGAAGAGCTAAAAAACGAGAATTTAGATCATTATGGATACAGAGAATAAATGCAGGTGTTAGGGCCGAAGGTATAACTTATTCTAAATTTATTAATGGATTAAACAAGTCAGGAATTAAGTTAGATAGAAAAATATTGGCAGATATTGCTTATAATAACCCAGAAGTATTCAAATCTATTGTAAAAAAAGTACAATCCTTCCTTAACTAACAAGGGCATTTCTAAAACAATTTCTTTATACCAATTACAATTCTAGCGAGGTTCTGTTGTTAATACCGTTTCCATATACGTCACTATGTACGACACAAGGGAGATAATTCATTCAGCAAAATACAAAAGTACGAGTTACTTAGCTTATTTAATGTAACCAACAACTCCGTCATCTTCTCTGTTTGTTCACTTGCATTCAATAGAGATACTAAAAACGTTTTTAAAATTAAAAGATACTAAGTTATCCTCTATGCCTATACGTAGAGATGTAAATTATATCTTCCCCTTTACAATTTGATTGAGACAGTTCTTTACGTTGTAAAATAATTGTTATAAATAAACAAAAAGAGAAAAGTCTGGTGTAAAATTTTCTATGATTATCAATTTGTTAAAAACATTCCATTCGTTAATATTTTTGAATTTTAATATAGCAGTTTTAAAATTTTTTTTAAAAAAAAAAATATTTTTTTTTTATCATCAAAAAACTGTGCTTACTTCAATATATACGCTTTATATAGAAGATTTATTTAATAGTGTTAGGAAAGACACAACAGTTTTATTTGGCTGTCAACCTCATGATAAAATTAAACTTAAATTAGGAAGAAATTATTATTTCATTAAACAAGGATTTTTAAAATGGATATTTAATGCAGATGTATTTATTAGTGTAAATGTCTGCGATGTTTTTACAAACAATTCAATTAAAGTTTTTATGCATCATGATATTTATGATACCCCTCTTATTTCTAAGAAAAAAGAAAAAGTACTATTAAGTCGACTTTCAAAATATGATCACATATTTTTATCTTCTAAACAAACTTTTACAGTTTTTGCAGAGTTATTTAAAATTAATTTAAATTTAAAAAAGCCATTGCTTCATGAAACAGGTTACCCAAGGCTTGACTATCTTATAAAAAAGAAAAAAAATTTAAAAAGAAAAAAAACTGTTATTATTGCCCCAACAGGTTTTAAATCTTTTCCTAATTTAACAATGCAAAAACATATCTCGGAGATAATATCTTTTTTTATAAAATCAAAAAAATATGAGGTAATATATAGACCGCATCCACTAAATGCCAAAGAAATAGAAGTTTTAAATATTGAAAAAAAATTTAAAAATAATCCTTATTTTAAGCTAGATATTAGTAATGATTATTTTAAAGTTTACAAAGAATCTAATTTTTTGATTAGCGATTTGTCCGGTACCGCTTATACCTATGCTTTACTTACTAACAACCCCGTAATTTTTTTCTCACGAAATGAAAATTATGTTAATAAAACTTATTATAAAAAATTAAATTATTTTAAAAATAGAAAAAAAATCGGAATTATTATTTATAAAACAAAGCAATTAAAGTCTGCAATAAATAAAATAGAAAATAATAGGCGTAGATACAGCAATTCAATAAATAATATTAAAAAAAAAATGACTTATTTAGGAAAATCAAAAAAAAGAATAAACTATTTACTGAATAAACTATGTTGAATAAAATTTACAATATATTAATAGAAAAAATAATATGAAAATTTTCTATGATTATCAAACATTTTATAATCAAAAAATTTTACTCCTGGTTTTTCTCTTTTTGTTTATTTATAATAATTATTTTACAACGTTCCTAAAAAAATGACTTGAAGACTCACGTTCCTACCTCACTAAACAAAGCCTGAAACGAAATAAATACAGTTACAGGAAGATAGGTCCAAAGTACCGGGCAACGGAACACCCCTTCGTAATAGCCTAGCACTCGCATCAAATAAAGTTTTTTAAAAAAGTGGGTACAGTGAGCGTTTTTTTTAAAAATTATTATTGTTAGTGTTTATAAAATGTCCTAATTCGACGCATACTTTTAGCTGCCAACAAAATACCTTCTTTTTCACCATTTCCTGAATTGCCAAAACCTCCGAATGGCGCAACTTCTGTTCTATAACCTGGCGGTCCATTAAAGCTGAACTGGCCAACCTTTAAATATTTGCAAGCTTTTTCTGCTTTAGATTTATCATTAGTTACTATAGCACCTGCTAACATATAACCTGTTTTTTTTGCAATTTTTAAAGCTTCCCCAAAATTGTTTGATCGAATGATTGGGCAAACTGGTCCAAAAGTTTCAGTTGCAACTAAATCCATGTCAACTTTTACTTTATCTAAAATTGTTGGGCTTAATAAAGCTCCCTTTCTTATATTGCCATAAAGTAATTTTGCTCCGTTTTTAATTGCAGATTTGATTTTTTTTTGAATCTTTATTGCTGCCTCTTCATCTATGACCGTGCCAAGATCAATATTTCTTTGAAAAGGGTTTCCGTATTTAATTTTATTTACTTTTCTTAGAAGAATATGAATAAGTTTATCAACAATTTCTTTATCAACAATTACACGACGTATAGAAGTGCATCTCTGACCTGAATTTTTGAAACAACCATTAAGAATAATCTTTGCTGCTTTTACAAGATCGGCATCCGAGCAAACTATTAAAGAAGAGCAGCCACCTAACTCAGGAATGTATTTTTTTAATGAATGACCTTTTTTTACTAGTGATTTCTTAATATCAAGACCAGCTTTTAAACCTCCGGTTACAGTCAGCAAATCTAATTTTGAATAAGATAAAATTTTGTTCAACACATTTTTTCCATTTTTGCCTGTAACAACATTAACCATATTTGGAGGCATTCCGTTGTTATGCAAAATTTTAACTAGCTTAATAGCAGATAAAGGTGTTTTTTCAGATGGTTTGAGCACTACAGAAGTGCCGGCAACAATAGCTGGAAAAATTTTATGGGCTACTAAATTCATTGGATGATTAAATGGTGTTATAGCCACAACCAAGTCTAATGGTTCAGTTATAACTTTCAATTTTGGTTGGTTCCTTTTATCAAAAACAAAATCACTTGTAATATCTCTATCGATTATTTTACAAGCTTTTATGGAATAATTTGCACAATTTATTACTCTATCTATTTCATAGATTGAGTCTTTAAATGATAATCCGGATTCCGAAGTAATTATTTTAGCATAATATTTTTTTTTTCTTCTTAACTGATTTCTTGTTTTTGATAAAATTTTTGAACGTTCTTTTGAAGATAATAAACATTGAAAATTATAAGATTTTTCAACAGCCCCTCGAATATGTTTATACGATGCCTCTATTGCTTTACCAACTACGGTTTTCGTGAATGGGTTAATTACATTAAATACTTTTTTAGATATTATTTTTTTTCCATCAATGATCATTTTTTATATTAATAAGATATATTATAAAAAAAATAAAAAATCTAATATATACATTAATTAGAATTTTGAATAGATTTTTAGTGTTAGCTCAAGATTTGGAAGCTTTATGGATTTATTAAAAGATCTTTGAGCAAAAGCATGATCCAAAAAGTTTTTTCATTTATCTACCAGCAGACTGGATTTGTGAAAGCGCACTTTCTAGACAAGTTGTCATTCCATTTTTTTATATTTATTCTAAACTCTCATATACGATCACGAATAATAACTTCTTGTGTTTCTGGCAAAGATTGAACAATTTGTGTTGTTTATTTGTCATCTGCAACAAATAATTTTAATGTGCGGTCTTAAAATTTTTCAGATTCATTAAAAAATCTTAATTCAGAACAAGTAGCTTTGTATTTTTCAATCTTTCAAAATTATTATACTTGGCACAGTGTTTGGTGTAGTTTTTCTGTTGCTCCCAGTAAAAGTTTTAAATTTTAATGAAATACCGTTTTCATCTTTATGATAAACAATTATACATAGAAATGAAAAAAATGAAAAAAATAAAAAATAAAGGCATCTTGTTTTGGATAACGGGACTTTCAGGGTCAGGCAAAACTCAAATGGCAAAAAAAATATCAAAACAAATTTCAAAATATTATGGACCAACAATTTATTTTAGTGGCGACGATCTTAGAAATATTTTTGATTTGAAAAAATACACCAAAGAAGCAAGACTTTCGGTTGCAATAAAATTTAGAAAATTTTATAAATATGTAATTGCACAAAATATTAACGTTATTTATGCAGTTATTGGTATGTTTGACAGCATTAGGGAATGGAACAGGAAAAATATTCCAAACTATGTAGAAATTTATATTAAATCTGATATTAAAAAAATAATAAAAATTGGAAAAAAAAGAACGTACAAAGATTTTAAAACAAATATTATAGGATTAGACATAAAGCCAGAATTACCAAAATCTCCAAATATTATAATAGAAAATAATTTTAAAAAAAATATTGCACAACTATCTAATGAGTTATTAAAAAAAATAAAAACTACAATCTAATGAATATTTTAAATTATAATTATTAACATGATAGAGAAAAAATTTCATATTTTTATAAAGATTTTGGTTTTGTAATAATTAGAAATTTTTTTGATACAAAAAAATAAAAATATAAAAAAGCAGATTCTTGATTTAACAAAAAAAATATATAAATCTTGGAAAAATTTGTTATTTTGATAAAGATTAATCGAAAGGTAGTGAATCAGAAAAATCTCTGCTTCATGGTAAATTAAACAGTTGTTTATATTGATGTGTAGTATTTTAGGTATAATAGATTTCGATAAAAAAAAACAAGATAAAGAATTAGAAATTAAAAAAATTAATAATTTACTAAAACATAGAGGTCCAGACGACGAAGGTTTTTATAACGATGAATATGTTTCTTTAGCTTTTAACAGACTTTCAATATTAGATTTACAAAAAGGAAACCAGCCAATTAAAAACAACCATATTATTTCAATATTTAACGGTGAAATATATAATTTTAAGGAAATCAGAAAAGAACTTGAAGATAGCGGTTTTAATTTTAAAACAAATTCTGATAGTGAAATAATTCCAGCAGCTTTTCTGAAATGGGGAATAGAATGCATATCCAGATTTAATGGTATGTTTGCAATTAGCATTTACGATTTGAATGAAAAAAAATTATATTTGATTAGAGATAGGGTTGGAATAAAACCTTTGTACTATTCTTTATTTAATGATTTACTGGTATTTAGTTCTGAATTAAGTGCAATTATAAATCATTCTGACTTTAAAAGATCGGTAAATTTTAATGCATTGACTTCTTACTTATCTTTTAGATATCCATTAGGAAAAGATAATAATTTATTTAAAAATATACAAAAAGTTCAGTCGGGAAACTTTTTAGAGATTGATATTAATAAAAAAAAAATTATTGAAAAAGAATACTGGGCATTGCCTAAAATAGAAGCTGTAAAAAATTTTAGTGAAAAATACTATTTAGAAAAATTAGAATATTTACTAACTAATTCAGTTAAAAAACACCTTATTAGCGATGTTCCAGTTGGAGTTTTGTTGTCTGGAGGGTTAGATTCTTCAATAATATCTTCTATTACATCTAATTTCACCAACGGCCGTCTCAAAACATTTTCTGTGGGTTTTAAAGAAAAGAAATATGACGAAAGTTCAAAAGCCAAATTAATAGCTAAATATATAGGTTCGGATCATACAGAAGTTATAGTTGAAAAAAACGAATTTTTTGAAAATCTTTTAAATATGATAAAGATTAAAAACGCGCCATTATCTATCCCACATGAATATCCGATTTACAAATTAAGTAAAAAAATAAAAGAAAGTGCAAAAGTTGTTTTAAGTGGGGAAGGGGCTGATGAATTTTTTGGAGGTTATTCTAGAGTACAAAAATCTGCATTTGATTTTATAAAAGCTAAAAATTTAAAATTTTTTTCCAATTCAAGATTTTTTAAAAAAATCTTTTCTATAGATAGTGAATTTAATTTCCAAAAAAATGATTTCTCTGATTATTTTTTTTATAAATACAACTGGTTTTCATTTAATGAAATAAATAATCTAATTAATAAAAATATTAGTGATCAAATTAATATTGAAAAAGTGAAAGAACCTTGGGTTGCTATTTTAAAAAAATATAAATCTTGTAGTAAATATGATCAAAGTTTGCTTATGTTTCAAGCTAATCATCTTCAATGCTTGCTTGACAGATTAGATGTAATGACAATGGCAAATTCTGTCGAAGCAAGAGTCCCGTTTTTGGATCACGAATTAATTGAATTTATAAATACGGTGCCATTTAAATTTAAAATAAAATGGAAATCGAAAATAAGTAAATTTAAATCTTTATTTTCGAATAATTTTAAATTTTCAGAAATATATGACATTAATAAATATTTATTGAGAAAAATAGGAGAAAAACATTTGCCACGAAAAATTTCTAGCGAAAAAAAATTAGGTTTCCCTTTGCCCATGGATGACTGGATGAAAGACTCTAGAGTTAAGGAAATTCTTTTAGACAAAAAAACCTTGGATAGAAAAATTTTTAATAAAAATATAATTGAAAAATTAATTGACTCTGAAAATAAAGTAAAAGATCCCTATGATTTCTCGGGGAAAAAAATTTGGATGTTAACTAATTTTGAATTGTGGATGAGAACATTTATTGATTAAAAAATGAAAAAAGCAATAATACTAGCCGCTGGCGTGGGTTCAAGAATTAAAAAATATCATGAAAAACCTAAAGCACTATTAGAATTTGGCAAAAATAAAATTACTATTATTGAAAGATTATATAGGATCCTAAAAAAGAAGAACTTTTCAAAGATTACGGTTATTACTGGATTTAGAGATAAATTATTAAGAGATAAATTCTCAAAAAAAGACGTAAAATATATAAAATTTAAAAATTATAAAAATACCAATAATTTACAAAGCCTACTTTTTGCAAGAAAAGAGCTTGACTCTGGATTCTTTTGTTTTTTTTCCGATTTAATATTTGATGAAAAAATTATTGACAAACTTCTAAAGATTAAAAGTGATTTTGTGCTCGCTATTGACTCTAGTAAAGTATTACAGGGTACAATGAGAATAAAGCTAAATTCAAAAACAATTAAAGAAATAGGAAATCATGTTACAAAAAAAAGAGGAGATGGCAATTTCATTGGAATAGCAAAATTTTCAAAAAAGGGAACTAATACGTTAAAAAGATATTTGAACGAAGAGAAAAAAAATAAAAAAGACTATTATACAATTGTATTTAATAAAATGGTATCCAGCGGCCAAGCTATAAACTATTATGATTGTGAAGGTTATTTTTGGAAAGAAATTGATACAATTAAAGACTTTAATGAAATGAAAAAGATAATAAAAAAAAATAAATTTAAATATTAGTCATGAAAAAAAAGATCTATGTAGCTTTTACAGCCGATATATTACATAAAGGTCATTTTAATGTACTTAATAAAGCCGCATCTCTAGGTGAGACAACTGTAGGGCTATTAACGGATAAGGCTATAGGAGCCTACAAACAAATTCCATTTTTAAATTATTCACAAAGAGAAATGATAGTAAAAAATTTAAAAATGGTAAAAAATGTTATTCCGCAACACACTCTAGACTACAGACCTAATTTAAGAAAAATTAAACCTGATTTTGTTGTACATGGAGATGATTGGAAAAAAGGTATTTTAAAAAAAACGCGATTGCAGGTAATTAGTGAATTAAGAAAATGGTCGGGAAAGTTAATTGAAATTCCCTACACAAAAAACATTTCGTCAAGTGACATTAAATCAAATATAATGAGGCCTTACCTGCAAAAAGATAATAGAACATCCTTATTAAGTCGTTTAATTAAAGTTAAAGATATTGTGCGAATAATAGAAGCTCATTCTCCATTGTCTGGATTAATTGCTGAAAAAATTCAGGTTAAAGAAAAAAATCAATTAATAGGATTTGATGGATTTTGGTCTTCAAGTTTGGCTGACTCTTTGATTCGAGGAAAACCAGATAATCAATCTGTAGATTTGTCAACAAGAATTTCTGCTTTAAATGAAATTTTGGATATAACTTCAAAGACAATTATTTTCGATGGTGATAATGGTGGAAGAATAGAGCATTTGCCACTTACAATTAATTCTATGGAGAGGCAAGGGGTATCCGCAATAGTTATTGAAGACAAAATTGGCCTTAAAAAAAATTCCCTTTTTAAAAATCAAAAAGACACAAAACAAGACAGTATTAAAAATTTTTGCAAGAAAATTAAAGTCGCAATTAATGCTAGAAAATCTGAAGATTTTTTAATAGCCGCAAGAATTGAAAGTCTAATATTGAATAAAGGAGTTAAGGATGCATTAAAAAGAGCAAAAGCGTATTCTAGATCTGGAGCAGATGCAATACTTATACATAGTAAACAAAAAAATCCGAATGAAATTTTTAAGTTTTCAAAAGAATTTAAAAAAAGCGAGTATGCTAAACCATTAATTGCTGTGCCCTCTAGTTATTCAAAGACTTATGAAAAAGATTTAATAAAACATGGATTTAAAATTGTAATCTATGCAAATCATCTTTTAAGAGCATCATATCTATCAATGAATAATATTTTGAAAAGTATTTTAAAAAATAAAAGATCGTATGAAGGTGAAAAATACATATCTTCTATAAGCGAAATATTAAAGTATTCTTTCATATAACCAAAAATAAAAAAATGATTAATACTGAAAAATTTTTAAAATTATTGTTAAAAAAAAAAATAAAATTTTTTTGTGGAGTACCAGACAGATGTACTAATGAACTATGTAATGAGCTTATAAGAAACAAAAAAAAAATTGAAAATATTGTAACTGCAAATGAAGGTATTGGGGTATCAATTGGGCTTGGGTACTATTTAGCTAAAAAACAAATACCTTGCGTTTACATGCAAAATTCCGGTTTAGGCAATGCGACAGATCCACTTACAAATTTATGTAATCAAGAAGTTTACAAAATTCCGATGATTTTAATAATAGGATGGAGAGGCGCCCCAGGAATTAAAGATGAACCCCAACATAATATTCAAGGAAGAATATTAAAGAGAACTTTAAAATCTTTTCAAATTAATCATATGGAAATTAAAAATAATTCTGATTTTCCTCGAATTATTAAATTAATAAACTTTGCCAAAAAAAACTCACGTTGTGTTGCTCTAATTGTAAAACGAAAAGTTTTTAAAAAATCAAAACTTAAAAAAATAAAATTTCATAAAAAAAGCAGTATTCTTAGAAAAGATGTTATAAATTCTGTTTTAAAAAATACAAAAAAGAATACAAAAATCGTTGCTTCTGTTGGATATAATTCTAGAGAACTATTTCAAATTCGATCAGAAAAAAATTATAAAAATGGAAAAGATTTTTTATTAGTAGGTGCTATGGGGCATACTGCTGCCGTTTCATTAGGATTAAGTAAGTTTGTTAAAAACAATGTGCTATGCATTGATGGCGATGGATCTTTTATAATGCATTTGGGAACTTTAACAATTATGAATAATTATAAATTAAAAAATTTAAAATATATCCTTGTAGATAACGAATCTCACGAATCTATTGGGGATCAATCAATAAATATAAAAAATATTAATATAAATAAGCTATCTCAGTCTTTAGGGTTTAAAAAATTTTATTATACTTCTAACAAAAATAATCTAGAAAATTTGATGAAAAAATTATTAAAATCAAATGGTCCTTCATTTTTTCATATCAAAATTCGAACAGGAACATTGCCTAATCTTGCTAGACCAAAAAATTTTTCCAAAATTAAAGAATTTTTTATGAAAAATTGGATATAGATTTTTTTAATCAATGCAAAAATTTTTTTCAGTGCATGAATCAGTGGCAATTTTTATTTGATATGGATCAACCACTAAATTTCATCTAAAATGATACCATGCGGAAGAAAGGAGAGAAAAAAGAAGACTAAGAAAATTAAAAAAAAAACGTGAATACTTAGGTTTTAGATTTTAAATTGTATAGTTTAAATTCATTTTCTACGTACGGTACAAAGTTCGGCATATTTGATCCAGTTTTATTAACAAATATGAATTTTTTATGTATATTCTGTGTTTTTTAAGATAGTCGAAAATGCTGAAAACAAATATTTACATATTAACCAATAAGGGCATTTCTATTATCTTCAATAAAATAAAGAATCACTAGAAAGATTTTATTATGGAGAACTTTAATCAAATTGAATCTGATATTCTAAGTAAAATAAAAAACGTAATTGATCGGAACTCCTTCGATTCAATTAAAACTGAAGTTTTTGGAAAAAAAGGAATTATTACAGAACTTTTTAAAAAAATTGGAAGTTTAGACCAAAACCAAAGAAAGAATTATGCTTCAAAACTTAATGATCTTAAAATAAAAGTAGCGAAAATTCTTGAAAAAAAACTTATTGATCTTAATCAATCAGAAATTAATAAAAAACTTAAAAATGAAAAAATAGACATAACTTTGTCAGGGCGAACTTATTTTGCTGGTAAAATTCATCCGGTTTCACAAGTCATAGATGAGATTATTTCTATTTTTTCTGAAATAGGTTTTTCTGTTGAGGAAGGCCCTGATGTAGAAAGCGAATATTATAATTTTTCTGCACTCAATACCCCT
>Ga0187827_10009000_pt1 | contig 10683 bp, 8 predicted proteins | sample ETNtaG_39_FD_167969 | JGI IMG/M metagenome (GOLD analysis project Ga0187827, IMG submission 167969) | Marine microbial and viral communities from oxygen minimum zone, Eastern Pacific Ocean - ETNP2014_SV_150_PacBio MetaG (Illumina Assembly) | ecosystem: Environmental > Aquatic > Marine > Hypoxic... | reverse complement strand
AAGTTGCGAACTCTGTTCATAAAATACTTGAAGATAAAAGAGATGTTCTCTTACGGAAGCTCGACGAAATAATTGAAGAAGCTACCATGTCTAGGGACAAGATGTGGGAACCATTATCAGAAGCGTACCGATTTCTCTATAACACATACCTTAAAGTCGGACCTACTACTCTTGAATCGATTGCGATGACAACGCCTAGTCAAATAGATGTTACTACGGATGTTAAACCGATCGTAGATATTCAGGTCCCTACATTGAGAATATCTGAAAAAGAGTCGGAATTAACCTATGGATTTGTAGGTACCAGCTCTTCACTTGACACTACAACAATGATGATGAGACAAGTTCTGCCTCATATATGTCGAGCTGCAGAAGCTGAAAACACTATCTTTCGACTTGCAAAAGAATTAGAAAAAACACAGAGACTCATAAACGCCTTAGAATATGTAATTATTCCAAGTTACAAAGATTCAATAAAATTCATAGCCTCCACTTTAGAAGAGAGAGAACGGGAAGACTTCGTAAAGCTTAAGCATTTGAAAGCGATAATGGAGCAACGAAAAGAGGTTACATTATAATGACTAAAAATGAAACAACAAAAAAGAATTTTTCTTACGCCCGTAAAGCATTAGATCAAAAAAAAAGTGACTTAGAAGAAGAAATTAATCGCTCGATAAGTAATCTGCTTGAGAAAACTTATAAGCAATTTGAAAAAACCTAGAGTGCTAATCCAAGGAGAAATAAAAATGAATCATTTAAAATTTCTAGTTATGTTATTGGTCTTAAGTATCTTTAGCGTTACACCAGCATTCGCGCAGGAAGAAACCTCAGATATATCTGATGTTAGTAAATTTCTCGGTGCTGCTGCCGCATTCTCTACTGCAGCGATTGGTGCAGGATTGGCTGTTGGTAAAGCTGGTTCAGCCGGTTTAGCAGCAGCTGCTGAAAAACCCGAGTTGAAAACTACAGCTATAATTATTACAGCTCTTGGTGAAGCTATCGCAATTTACGGCATCGTAGTAGCAATATTGATTCTTGGAACCTAGTCCCAGATATTTTCCTATTATTACTTGCGTTGTTTTAACCTTTACCCAAATTTGTATAAAATATTGTTATCTATGTTATCGTATTTCTATACGTTAATAGAATAAATTAATATGGTCTTTCATAATGATGCGAAAAACTTTTTTGTGCGCATTTTATCTGACTTTTGGCAAAAAATGAGTAAAAAAACATGTTCAAATTGTGGGTACATATATTGGGTGAATGTACAAATGGATAACGAATATGCGTGTTCGAATTGCGGTTATGTGGAAAATGAGAGGATAGTTGGTCAGCTAAAAGGGCGTAGGGCTATAGCTGACGAATAATTCTCAACCACGACACATAATATTCAAGCTAATTTTATTGCATTTTTTTATATCTGATACCAATCTAAATATAATGGAATGTACTGATTATCTAGCATCCTACAATAATTATATCTTCGAGATTGATATTGAGATTACTATTGAGATCACGAAACCTAGGGTTGTGAAAATTATGGGCCATGTTATCGGATCAGAAACTCCCCACATCTTCGATAATTGAATTCCAAGATAAGCTCCTCCTGCCATCAGCAAAGTAAAGATAATTGGCAGGATGAACAAATATCGTTGTTTTTTCTTCCTGATGGAATCACTCTTCATCATGCCCTCACTCCATAAACTATACTTGGGATTTAATATTTGGCTTACATGTGTGTATAAATTTATATCCAAGAATCGTAAATAACCCAATATTTTAAAGTAATTCATCAGGATTAAGTATCTTCATACAATATTTACATTGTAATTTAGGTGGATTTCTGTTTACTACATTTAAAATGGGTTTCAAAGGTTCACCTGAATTTGATATACAAGTTGGATTTGGACAGCTAAAAACATCTTCAAGAGCATCTGGAAGATATATTTTTCTCTTCTCTACTACTTTGAAATTCCTAATTATGTTAACCGTTGCATGAGACGCAATTAATGCTATCTTATTCGTCTCATTAGCTTCAAGAAACCGATTCTCTATCTTTATTACATCTTTTCCATTTAACTTACTTGATGAAGCATTCATCGCAATCGTTACAAGATTCCCATTATGACCTGTAACCCCAAGTGCGGAAAGTACTCTTAAAGCCTCCCCAGGGTCAATATGATCTATGACAGTTCCCTCTTTTATTCTCCTTACTGCTAGATGTTCCTCTGGCATTCTTGGTCGACCATAACCTGAGTAATGGTTGAATAACAACATTGTGCCTCAAATTTTTATATGTATCTGAATTGGTAGCTGAAGGGAATGTATTGATCAACCCCTTCTACGGTAGGGATATTATATCGATAAGAGATTTTTCAAAATTAGATCTTGAATATCTGTTTAGGATGTCTGATAAAATCCAGAAGTTATCTCATAAGGAATTGAAGGGATTGGCCCCAGGAAAACTCTTGGGTACATTGTTTTTCGAACCTAGTACGAGGACACGCCTAAGTTTTGAAGCAGCTATGCTATCCATTGGTGGTGGGTCTGTATCAATTGTAGAAGCTCAAACTTCTTCAATCGAGAAAGGAGAGAATCTTAATGATACAGTGAAGACGGTGGAATCATATGTCAACCTTATAGTTCTCAGGCATCATATGGAGGGCGCGGCACGATTTGCAGCCCAGATTGCACAGAAACCCATAATTAATGGAGGGAGTGGAATTGAAGAACATCCTACTCAGGCAATGTTGGATATTTACACTTTATTGAAAGTGAGGGGTCAAATAACAAACCTGAAAATTGCTGTTATTGGTGACCTGAAGTATGGGCGGACTGTTTATTCTCTCCTTTACGGTTTGGCAAACTTTAATCCACAGATCTTTTTAGTCTCGCCTCCTGATTTGAGGGTAAGAGACGAAGCACTTATTGACCTTGAGGGTAAAGCTAAGTTTTCCCAACACGAAGACATTGAAGAAATCATTGAGGATGTTGACGCTATTTACGTAACCAGAATACAGAAGGAGAGGTTCCCAGATCCTTTAGAATACGAAAAGGTTAAGGGCTCTTATGTAATTGATAACAAATTACTATCAAAGGGTCGAGAAGATCTTATGGTTCTTCATCCATTACCCCGTGCAACTGAAATAAAACCTGAAGTAGATAACACTCCCAACGCCAAATACTTCCTTCAGGCACATTACGGGAAGATTGTGCGATCTGCTCTGATTAATCTAATACTGAATGAGAAGAATTAAGCGCAGAGACCCCAACCACAATCAGGGCAGGTTGCGCATCCCTCTAAAAAGAAGATCTGGGAATCACAAATTGGACAAATGTCTCCATTCCCAATTTGGTTCTTGTACTCCATTACATATGTTTGATCGGTTGTATTTGATGTGCCAATTGTATATGGATTGTTATTATCATTTGAAGTTTCAGATGGGCCTTTCAGTTGTAACGATGCAATTGGTTGGGGGGTTTCTTCTGTTTTCTTTCTCTTGTTCGCTACTAAAACCTGGTCCTTTATTGATGAATCCCTAAAGACTGTAATATCCTTACAACCTAGCTTATATGCTAACAGGTAGCTTTCACGCATGGATTCAGCAGTTGCCTCAGCAGGAAAGTTATTTGTTTTAGAAATAGATGAATCAACCCATTTTTGAAGTGAAGATAACGCCTTTATATGGTCTTCAGGGGTAATGTCAAGCGAAGTCACAAACACATTCTTTAACTTAGGCGAAATATATGCTATTTTTTGTACACTTCCGCTTCTTTCACTTACCTCACGAATTAAATCATTATCATAAAGCCCCTCTGCAAGCATAACTCTCTCAAAAACTGGATCTACATAGTGGAATTTACCTATTTTTACATTCTTTTCGTAAACCAGACTATATACCGGCTCAATGCCGCTACTACAACCTGCTATCATTGATATGCTTCCAGTTGGTGCTACTACTGTGGTATACGCATTCCTCAAGCCAATATTCTTAATATTCATAATTATTTCGTTCCAATCGAAGAAGCATTTCTCCTTATTTTCGTATCCACTAAATGGGAGTTTACCTTCATTAAAGAAACTCTCTTCAAAGTATGGGAAACTTCCACGATTTCTTGCAATTTCAATTGATGCAATCTTAGAATAATAGTTTACAAATTCCATTAATTTTTCCATGAAACTTCTTCCATCTTCGCTATCGTAGGATATGCCTAAATCAAACATGAGATCTCCCAGACCCATTATTCCGAGACCTATTTTTCGAGTTGCTAAAGTCATGTCTTCAATATCTTGCAATGGAAAATTATTAATGTCAATTACATTATCAAGAAACTTGACAGCTGAGATAATGGTCTCCTTCAAACCCTCCCAATCGAAGAAACGTTCACCTCTATCATTGACTTTGCAGAATGCCCAGACATTTATACTTCCTAAATTGCAGGACTCATTAGGATAAAGTAGTACTTCACCACAGGGATTTGTACATTCTATGGGCCCCAAAGAATCCATAAACGGGTTATGCTTGTTTACATGATCTGAGAAAATCAGTCCTGGTTCAGCACTTTCCCACGCTTGATATATGATCATATCAAAGAGCATCCGTGGATTAACTTCCCTTATCACTTCGCCATTACGTGGATTCACGAGTGGATATGGTTCATTCTTCTCATAGTAATCCCAGAAATCAGGAGTTACTAACACAGATATGTTGAAGTTTCTCAGAGCGATATTGCCTTTCTTAGCGATTATGAATTTCTCTATATCTGGATGATTTATATTCATAATACCCATATTTGCTCCACGTCTTATCCCACCTTGTTTGATAACTTCCGTCATCATGTCAAAGAGTCGCATAAAGCTGAGAGGTCCAGAAGCTATTCCTGAAGTTGTGCTAACAATATCCCCTTCAGGTCTAATGTTTGAGAAGTTGTAACCCATCCCGCCACCAGACTTAAAGATTATGGATGCCTTCTTCAGAGTATCCATTATGCTCTCAATAGAATCATCCACTTTCATGACGAAACAGGCAGAACCCATCCCCAAAGGGTTCCCAAAGTTAGCTAAAACTGGCGTATTCGGCAAGAATTGCCTATTTATCATTAAATGATAAAAGTCGTCTGCGACCTTCTCATATTTATCAAATTCAGAGTTTTGAAGCAACATAAGGAATCTGCTCCAGCTTACTTTCATAAATCCCTTCACATTCATTCTGTCATAAAGATGCTTCAAAGATTCCAAGTGATATCTATTCAATCTATATTTTCCTATGCTGAACTTTTCTTCGTATTCTACAAAGTCGAAATCCTCATCCTTATGCGTTACAAGCCCGCCCTCTTGACTGTATATTCTTCCATCAAATATTAAATCAGATAAAACAACATTAGTCGTGACCCTCATAAATAGCTGTTTCGGGGTCTCTATTAGCCGTGAACCATCTTTTCTAAGATATCTTGCCTTCAAAACACGCAATGCATTGAGATCAAAATGTTTGTCAACTTCATCTATATCATCTTTCTCTAGAATTGCCTTCTTCTCTTCTCTTATCTCTGCCCTTTTCTGACGGTAAAGAATGTATGCTTTCGCTGCTTTAGATTGTCCCTGCTCCATCAGCACCTTTTCAACCATATCTTGAATATCTTCTACGGTTGGTATCTTAGATGATGAAAATTTCATATTCGTGAGCTCAACCAATCTTTCAGATAGTCGTATTGCCGAACTTCTATCCTTGCCACCTACAGATTGGATAGCTTTCCATATAGCTATCGTTATCTTCTCTTGGTCGAATTCGAGAATTCGATCGTCACGCTTCTTAATCTTAGTGATTTTATTAACTTCCAACATCATTCACCGAATCTCTTCAAATAAATGTAATGGATAATTGTTGTGGGGGCTTTTTTGTTATCGGTGAAACAGTCTTGACGCATATGAAGGTTCATAACTTCAACAACTTTGAAAAAAAGAGTTAATGAGACGCTTTTGGGTTAATAGCAGTTGACTTGAATACGAAAAGAATAACTCTCTCATGACCTTAAAAAACAGGATATCTCTCACCACTATCTCTAGCACTTTAACATCGATTTTCTATACAAAATATCGTGCCCCAACTGAAGACAAGTGTAATTAATTTGATATAATTAAAAAAAGAAGCTTTCTGACGAAAAAATGAAAAAAGAATTACTAAACAGTTGAATATTTTTTCATAGAAGTGGATTTACATGAGCCACATTTCACTGTTCCTTCAGGGAACTTCTCGCCACATGCCCGGCATACAGCCATTTTATACCAAAGATGATAAAATCCTATTGTTTTTTGTACTTTGCCAATTATTTCTGACAACATCTCAATCGATCCACCAGTTGGTACCTCTATTTCAACAGAAGAGCCTCCTGTCAAAGATTCGTATGATTTATGTAAATTTCGCAAATAATCCATCTTGGAAATCTCTGAATGAGTTACTATAGGAGTCTGACTATATTTACTCTTGCCGGATGGTATAGCTGTTGATGATCTACCATATTTTTCAAGGTCCATTGATGCGAATCGTTCTCCGGAATCTCCCTGTAGCACTGCTACAAATGCGTTCTCGTTAAGTTTCACACTTAATTCAGCAGCACTTTTTGTAGCTGTTCCAAGTATTTTTTCTAATAAAGACCACTTCTCTGCCATTGTTGCTTTTTCTCCTATCAGTTTGATGATTGCTTCATTAAACCCTGTTAGATTCACTATAAGTGGTACATATTCTTCTGACACCATCGTTGTTCCATTAATTAATACAGGGAGAAGATTTTTACGAGATAGATTGCTTATTATCTTCTTGCGATTATGGAGTGCACTTATTGATGTTTGTATCACCATAGTGAGTTTGGCTCTGAAGTATGCTTCATCTCTATTTGACTCATAAGAAAGTCTTGGTAAGTTAATAGCCAGTGAATGCAGGACTTTTACATTGTCTGCAGGAAATCTTTTTCCTCCATCTCTACGCAATCCAGAATAGGCAATAGTACTATTGAGTTGATTAGATATTCCAATTTTTCCTCCTAAATATATTGCTGATGCTATCATCCCTTTTAGCTTAGGGTCTATATCTGAATCATCTGTGAATACTAAGCTTATTGTAGGCTCCGGGACGTTCTTGACATAATCTTCATACGCTGCAAATGTAGCCTCTAAAACTCTTTTTATCAGGGCTTCATCAAATTTTGATGAACTACTATGTTTACCCACTTGTAAAGAGATAATAGGGCTGCCGTGTCCTCCACTTGTAATTGACGGTATAAGCATGAAAGCTCTTCGCACTGTTTCTTTGAGTTCGTGTTTAGTCTTCTCTTGCGCATATTCAGCTAAATAAGACGTGAAGTTCTCTAGTGATATTTCTGAGGAAACCTCTTTGCTTAGTAGAGCAGTAAGATTAACTAAAATACTCAGAGCTTCATCAAGCTTGGTTGGGGGGTCTATCTTTGGAATTGCAGAAAGTTTTCCTTTAAGGTTGATTCCATTGCTTCTTAACGCTTCAAGATCAAAAAAAACAGTATCAGGCATAAGTCCCCAGCTCCCACCATTCGTAATGTGTATCTCACCTGCTAGATGAGCATCGGTAACATCTCTAGGAAGCTGTGAGAGCATCAGATATTCGGAGAAGACAGCATTGGCTGTCTTTGAAAGAACTGTCCCAACATCGCCATCTCCAAAACCCGTATTGTTTACAAGTTCTGAAATATCGTAAATTGGAAGGCCGAGCCGAGTTAATTTGTGTCTATATTCTTCGAGACCATGCTCAACCAGTAATGCATTCACCATTTCCCTTATAAGAGGAGCTGTTAGATATATCGTCTGAAACTTGTAGAGTCTCGCTTCGGTTTCACTGGTGATTCGCTGTGCCAATTCGACCGGCATCCCTGCTTCTTTGACTAGGGATTGAAGTATCTTATCTGAGTTGAACTCCTCCATTGTCTGTCTTGATGTTCTAACGTAGAGCTTTCCACTTTCAACTACAGATTGTTCTTCTATTTGCCTTGTGACATTTAAAACTAGTCTTCCCAAACTTGTAACAGTATATTTTCGTTCTTGCCTGTTTAGAGCTATAAGCATTTGTCTTACAAGCTTGCGTAGATGATAGGCAAATTTTCCTGATTCTTTCTTTGATTTAAATCCAGCTAAAGTCTTAAGTTCAGAATAGCTTAAGGGTCCTTTTGTGTTGAGTATGCGGAGGATTTCCAGTCTATTTGAAGATGCTATAACTGAATAGATAGTCCTAACTCTTCTAGAAACTGGTTGCATATACTTACCCTCTTAATGTGAAGGTATTTTAATGTAATTAGCTCTAGATACATTTATTGCCTAAAGTTAATGGTCAAGGCTTATTGACATATATCGGATTCTTATCTATGGTAAAATGTAAAAATTAGTGCATTCTATTGCATCGATAATATTTTACGCATTGTTATAATTGACTGATAGATACTCTTAACTAATTCCTATTCTATCTTGTTTTTTGTTTTTAGGTTGAATGTAAATGTCTGCAATTGAGGGAATACTCTTTCTGGGTCTCCTAATAATTGGAGGCAAAGTCTTCGAAGAGTTATTTGTAAAAGTTAAGTTGCCAGGACTTTTGGGTAATGTTTTAGCAGGATTAATTCTTGGTCCAAGTTTTCTTTCTATTGTAAAACCTACAACTGAAATTGAATTATTCACAAGTCTAGGAATATTCTTTCTCTTTTTCTTGGTTGGTGTAGAAGAAATTGATCTTGCCGGTTTGTTATCTTCGCTTAGGCGGAGAGTCTTTTATACAGCTACAGTGAGTTTCTTAGTTCCTTTACTATTATCTTTTTACATGTCTCAAAGTATTGGACTGAATAATATTTCAAGTCTTGCTCTAGCCGGAGTAATTGGGTTATCCAGCCTTGGTGTAGTTGCTAAGACTCTCTCTGATTTGGGTCATCTTAGGGAGCCTGTTGGTTTAGAAATATTTAGCATTACTGCAATACTTGAATTTGTTGGTCTAATTACAATTAGCCTTATTCTGCAGTTATCAGCAGAATCATTATCATCTGCACCTTTTCAATTACTGGTGACTCTTGGTAGAATGACGCTTTTTTTCATCTTGGCGTCATTATTCAGCCTCAAAGTACTTCCAATTCTTCTTAGGTTTATTAGGCGTCATACAGAAGTTAAAGGAGTTTTCTTCGGAGTTTTGATAGGAATTGTCCTATTATTCGTCTATATCGGTGAGATCAACGGTGTTCATGGTGCAATAACATCTCTATTAATTGGGCTTGCACTTTCTCAGATGCCTAAAACAGATTACTATAAGAGCATCAGTGGGTTACGAAGTATAGCAAATGGAATATTCGTTCCAATATTTTTTGCAGGTGTGGGTCTTCAGATAACATTCAGATTTTTAGAGCTAGATTTGTCATTGATAATTGGTTTCATTTTAGTGGTTGTGGTAGGAAAATTTTCTGGAGCTTTTCTAGGTGCCATTGTAGGTCGAATGAAATACCCTCTTTGGATAAGCTCAGGGGTTATGGCGAAAGGATCCGTAGATTTAGCATTGATGCTTACTCTATTTAACCTGAATTTGATCGATCAAAAAATATTCTCTCTTGGTACCTTCTCAATTCTTCTTCTACTGGTATTGTCTCCACTGTCAATGCGTCTATTATTAAAGAAAGGAGATGAAGATGCAGAAAAAGTTGGTGAAGATCTGATTCCAACATATGCAAGACTTGCCTTAGAAGGTGTGAAAGTCAAAGACGTTATGTCCAATAATACTTTAACAGTAAGCGATAAAATGACTGTCAATGAATTTCATAGTAAACATCTTGAGAAGGGAGCACGCTTCTATAATGTCGTTGATAAAGAAGGAAAGCTAATTGGACATGTTTCGATAAAGAGCCTTAAGAAAATTCGGCGTAGGTATTGGGATACAAAGAAGATAACAGCGGTTATGCGAAAGCGAAGGACTCGAGTGTTCGAAGATGATGATATGTTCTCTATTGTTGTGAAAATGTCACGTAGCGGTGTTTCTCCAATACCTGTGGTGGATTCATCAGATACTTCTAAAATAATTGGAACTATTTCACGATCAGATATTATGTCTCTTTTAACTAAGCCAGAGACATAGATATGCATATATCCATTGCACTAAAACTTTTTTCTGGGGCATGAATTTTTGAGCAAAGATTGGATGTTGGCTTCAAAATGGATGCATAAGAAGACTGAAATTTCAGATAACATATCAGTGAGAAAAGCTATTGAAATTATGGTGGAGCTTGGTATAGGTTCCGTTATCGTATCTTCAAATGATGGGGAACCTGGAATGCTTACTGAACGAGACATATTGATTAAAGTCATAATGAAGGATCTCGATACTCGCAAAACTCTTGTAAAAGATATTGCTTCTAAACCACTTGTAACTATAGATGAAACTCAAACTCTTTGGTCAGCAGCTGAAATTATGTCAAATAACCATATACGAAGGTTACCAGTAAAAAGCAAACAAGAGGAAATAATTGGAGTTCTTTCAACTAGAGCAATAAGTGACGCCCTCCCAGTGATAAGTAGGTTCAAGGAAATGCAAGAAATCCTTTCCAACTTAAGAAAAATGAAACATCAAGACTAAAATCAAAAGAAAATTAGATAAATATTTTATCACTTTTTTTTTATACTCATCAAGCGAA
>Ga0187827_10008998_pt1 | contig 10684 bp, 9 predicted proteins | sample ETNtaG_39_FD_167969 | JGI IMG/M metagenome (GOLD analysis project Ga0187827, IMG submission 167969) | Marine microbial and viral communities from oxygen minimum zone, Eastern Pacific Ocean - ETNP2014_SV_150_PacBio MetaG (Illumina Assembly) | ecosystem: Environmental > Aquatic > Marine > Hypoxic... | reverse complement strand
CTAACGGTCAGTTCGATACCGAGCGCTATGAGCGACTGGTCGGCAACGCGGGTTTGTCGTTGGAAGGTTTCCAAGCCCAACAGCGTCAGCAGCTTGCGGTGGATCAAATGAGGACTAGTCTGGCTGAGACGGCATTCGTTAGCCAGAGAGAACTGGATTACGTTCTGAAACTCCTCAACCAGGAGCGTACTGCGGTGTATGCAGTCTTGGCCCTTGAGGACTTCCTCAAGGGCGTTAAGATCACTGATGAGGACATCAGTAACGAGTTCAATGCCAAGCGGGCTGTTTATGTTGAGCTACCCCAGGTGCGGGTAGCCTATGTGGAACTGTCGGTTTCACGCTTGGCGGCAGCCATCCGGATTGATGACAGTGAGGTGAAAAAACACTACGACGATGCGCCGCGTCGTTATTCAAAACCCGGTAGTCGCAGTGCGAGTCACATATTACTGCCGCTGGTAGCAGATGCGGGCGCGGCCGCCGAAGAGGCGGCTCGCGCTAAAGCGGCCCGCTTAGTGTCTGAGGCACGCGGAGGCGCTGACTTTGCCGAATTGGCACGGACGCATTCAAAAGACTCCGGTTCGGCCACTCGTGGCGGGGATCTCGGCGTGATTCAGAAAGGGGCAATGGTGCCTCCGTTTGAGAAGGCGGTATTTGCGCTTAGTGCAGGCGAGATCAGTGAGCCAGTGAAGACTGAGTTTGGTTATCATGTAATCAAAGTCACCCGCGTCTCGAAAACCGAGGCGATGCCGTTTGAGGACGTGCGCGAGGACATTGCGACAGCGCTTCGCCGGCGTGCGGGTGAAGCCGAGTTTGTGCAGTTAGCCGAACAGTTGGGCAATATTTCTTTTGAGCAGCCAGATAGTCTCGAACCCTTGACCGATCAATTGGGGTTAGCAATTCAGACCAGTGATTGGTTCAACGAAGCAAAGGGCACGGGTATTGCCGCCAATCCAAAAGTGCGGAAAGGCGCGTTCTCGGACGAAGTTCTGGTCGACGGGTTGAACAGTAGTTTGATCGAGATCGATCCAGACACGTTGATTGTATTTCGAAAACTAGAACACCGAGAGCGCCGTCCCATGCTGCTGGAAGAGGTAAGTCAGCAGATTAAAACTACGCTTGGAAATCGACAGGCAATACTGGCGCTGGAGCAGGCCGGTAATGCAATACTCACGGCGTTGACTGACGGGATACCCTGGTCCGAATTGCTTGCGCGATATGGTTTGGTCGAAGCATCCTTGCCGGCTGCTGTAGAGGAAATTACTGATCCGCAGGAGCAGGCGATTGCGGTGAAGGTGTTTGCCGCACCCCACCCGGGTGCCGGCGCACCGGTATTTGGCGGTGGTCAGATCAGTCCCGAAGTATTTGCTATCTACCGCCTGGATGCCGTGACGGTGGGTGATCTATCAGCCATCAAGCAAGAAGAACGGGAACGGGTTCGCACTGCCATATTACGTCGGCAGGGAGATCTATTGTTCGATGGTTTTCGGGCTGATTTGCGCAAAGCGGCCGATGTAACAATTTTCGACGATCGACTGTGACATGACAATGCGGCGAAGTATTTAGTTAGGCTGACCCTTCTTCTTCGGCAAAGTATGGACTGATGCCGACGCTGTTAAATCCCGCATCGACGTAACTGATCTCTCCAGTAATGCCCGAGGCAAGGTCAGAACATAGAAAAGCAGCCGCATTGCCGACTTCGTCTATGGTTACTCCGCGGCCAAGCGGCGCTGTTTTTTCGTAGAAAGACATCATTTTTCGAAAGCCGCGGATGCCCGCCGCGGCTAAGGTGCGTATCGGGCCTGCCGAAATACCATTAACCCGGATGCCTTCGGCCCCAAGGGATTGGGCGAGATAGCGCACGTTGGCTTCAAGACTCGCCTTGGCAAGCCCCATCACATTATATCCTGGCATGGAACGGAGTGACCCGATGTAGGTCAGCGTCAGGAGAGCACCGTTTCGACCGCGCATGAGTTCTCGGGCGCCCCGAGCGAGCGCTGCAAAACTATAAGAACTGATCTCATGGGCTGTTATAAAGCCCTCGCGGGTGACGGCATCGAGATATAGACCTTCGAGTTCTTCCCGTGGTGCATAGGCAATGGAGTGGACGACGATATCGAGCGCATCCCAGTGGGTTGCCAGCGTGCGAAATAGCCCGTCAATGGCACGATCATCTCCCACATCGCAAGGGAGGGCGATGGGGGATCCGAGTTCCGCGGCGAATTTTTCTACCCGTGGCTTGAGCTTCTCGTTCTGGTAAGTCAATGCGATTTCTGCCCCTTCGCGCTGCATTGCTTTTGCAATGCCCCAGGCGATAGATCGATTGCTGGCGAGTCCAGTGATGAGAGCGCGTTTTCCTTCCAGTAGTGCCATGGTGTTATCTTTCAGTGGTTACAATGGTTTGTAAGGTGCCTTGTATCCGAAGGGTAGAGTGGTGTCAAAAAACTGTCCAATGGGCGCGTGCGCGCCGCTTATATCGGTGATGGCCATGAGGCCGGCAGCCGTAGAACTGGCAGCTCAGCTGGCCGAAGATCTCGGTTTGATGATGTGTGACGGGCCATTGGCCGAGACGTCCCGTTTCGTCATCGAGGTGGATGACCGAGGCCTTGCCTTAAGGGACTGCCAACGTCCGGGCCTAAGAGCGCTTCGAATGCGAGACTTACCGAGACACCGGGGGGTGACAAGTCGTGGCCTACTCGGTCGCGCCTTAGGCAAGCGGAGCCACAGTGTGATGGATGCAACCGCGGGTTTTGGCACTGACGCCATACACTGTGCTGAATTAGGGCTTGAAGTGATTGCCATTGAACGTTCGCCAGTGGTTTGTGCGCTGTTAAAGGACCGCATTCAGGGTTTGCCAGTCGGTGAAACGCGATTGCGACTGTCTGTCAAGGCGGGGGACAGTCGGCACTGGTTGGTTGAGCTTCCGCCGCCTGACGTGGTGTATATCGACCCGATGTTTCCGGGTAAAGAAAACGCGAGCGCGAAGCCCAGCAAGGCCCAGCAGTTATTACGGGCATTGGTTGGCAAGGACAGTGACGCGGTCGAGGTGTTGCAACTGGCCTGTCGCCAGGCCAGGCACCGAGTCGTGGTGAAACGTCCTCGGCATGCTCCGCCACTTATAGGAGAAGTACACCACCAGGTGTTGGGACGCGCTGTGCGCTATGACGTTTACCTGGCGGTTCAATGAACGAACAAGACGCCTGGTTCTATTGCGATAGGGCATTCGGAGAAGGGGAGTTATTCGAGTTGCCATTGACTGAAGCCGCGCACCTCGCTCGTTCTCGACGTCTGCGTGTCGGTGCCTTAGTCACGATATTCGATGGGGTCGGCAACACGGCAGTGGCCGAGGTGCGAGAATTGGAATCACGTCCAGTTCGGGCGGTGCTGCGCGTGCGGGCGCGCACGATGCGCCCGCCACCAACGAGGAAAATTCATCTCGTTTCCGCTTTACCCAAGGGTGATCGCCAATCGGTCCTGATTGATATGGTGACCCAGTTGGGAGTGACTGATTTTACGCCGCTTCGCTGCGAACGCAGCGTGGCGGGTCAGGGCCAACGATCAGTTGAACGGTGGCAGCGCCTCATGCTGGAAGCATGTAAGCAGAGTCGACGGGCATGGCTACCACGGTTACACGCGGAAACCTCGCTCACCGAAGTGGTCGAAGATAAAGGGCTTGAGGCTTACACCAGATTAGTGGCTGACCCTAGCGGCGTTTCGATCAACGAATTGGGTAGTGCGCAGTGTGGAAAAACTAATTTTTTACTCCTGGTTGGGCCTGAAGGCGGCTTCAGCGACACTGAGACTGTAATTCTACGGAGCTCCAACGTCGTACCTATGCGTCTCGGTGACGGGATACTGCGTATAGAAACGGCAGCGGTTGCCCTAGTTACGCTCGTTGGTGTGATGTGACCTTGTGTTTTTTCTTTGGTCTATTTGGGGCACGGATCTGTGTGTCTATCGTCAGTGATGGGAGATCGCGTGGTTTGTCAATTAGGCAGTCGTCTATCTAGATGGAGATTATTGGCTGATTCACTTGTTCTCCATCAGTTTGGTCAGGGCGGTGATGTCTAAAATGAACAAACGATCGCGGTCTGTTCGTAGGATGTTGTTTTTTTTCAGCCGCGCCAGTTCGCGCGTTACGCTCTCACGGGTGGTGTTGGTCCGGCTGGCAAGATCAGCGTGTGTCAGTGTTGGCGAGATTTCAGCACTACCGTCAATTTGTCGGTGGCCTTTGGCAAGACGGAGGAGCTCGGCGTGGATTCTGTTGCTGGCAGTGAGTGTGCTGAATTCAAGAATTTTCTTATCAAGTAGCCGCACTCGCCCGGCCAATTCTGTCAGCAATGTTCGCATGACCGCAGGGTGAGTCTCCAGAAATGCATTAAACGCGCCAGCGTCGATTGAGGCGATTAGGCTTTCTTGCAAAGTGATGACGAAACTGACGTGAGGTTCGTTATCGAGTGCAGATAACTCTCCGAAGAATTCACCCACACCAAGTTCCGCATAGGTTACTTCCCGACCTTTTGGAGAATAGGTTTTTGCGCTTACTCGCCCCTGTGCAATGAAATAAACCCGATCACACGGCGTGTCTTGAACTACGACTTCATAGTGGGAATTATGCCGACTCCAACTGCAACTATCCGAGAATTCGGCCAATTCATCACTACTCAACGGTGACAAAATAGTGACCTGTCTCAGCAAGTCATAACTGATGTTTGTGGTTTCTTTAGGGCCTGTCATGGTCGGGGGTCCGCCGCGTTGCTACGATGGTCTTTTAATGAAATTGAGGGGATCTGTGGAGAACTGACCGTCATTTGCGCCCCCGTTAGGGGGACGTCCCCGTCAGGGGGGATGATATGACTTCAAATCGCGAAGCGCGCACTATTTGTCCGGCCACAAAAATTTCATATCTGTCAGCAGTCGCTTAATATTTTTGCGAGCTGTGGTTTCCCCGCGCGCGCGGAACCATGATGTGCCATAGATGTGAGGACGATCAAGCAAGCGATTAAAAAAATGACGTAGCCCGGCCTGAAATGTTGTGTTATCGATAGCTTCGTCTTCTTGGCGAAGCAGATGCGTGTCGGCAATAAAGGTATCCCACGGTTTGGCCAGGCCGTTTAGATCAACATCGCAGACAAACTGCTCGTCTAGATTGTCGGACAACGTCAGATGTTGTGTTGATCTGATCAGGCGTTCAACGGTCTCCATAAAGAGGGTTGTTAGTTGACCATTGCTGAGCGATCTGAACTGTTCTGCGCTACGTGCCTCATTGTCAACGTGCCCGGGCATATGCACCAGGTCATGGAACCACAAGGCCATTTCAACCGCATCGTTTGCGCCGAGTTCGAGGGCAACCTGGTCGTAGGTTCGAAGGCAATACTCAATGTGCTCCGCGGTGTGATAGGAGCGGTGTGATTCATTATAGTGGTCTGTAAGTATGTCGATAATCACCATCGCGCCGTCACTAGTACCGCCTGCACGTAGCCAGAGTGAGTCAAAGCGGGAGGTATTCATAGTTTTTCAAACAATATCCGGTCGGTCTCAGCCTAAGAGACTTTCGACCCGCTGACGTTGCTGAATTAGTTCGTCGATGGCGTTTACGGTTTGTTCGAGGCGATTTTTTTCTTTAACGACGACGACGTCAGGCGCGCGTTCGATAAACTGGCGATTTGCGAGCTTTCCTTCACACTTCGATCGTTCTGTTTCGAGCCGGTTGAGTTCCTTCTTTAATCGAGCGAGTTCCGCGTCACGGTCGATCAATGAGCCGAGCGGGACCATTACTCTTAACGTGTCGACCAGCGCTGTTGCGCATTCTGGCGTTGCGTCATCCGGTGTGCTCATGGCTAGGGGCTTGGTCCGCGCCAATTCACTGATCAAATCCTGGTACTGCTCAATGCGAGAAATGTCTGCTGAGTCTTCGCTTTGTAGAAGAATCGGGATGCGTTTTCGCGGCTCGATATCCATTTCTCCACGGATATTTCGCACAGCGGATACGACGGCTTTGACCCAGTCGAGATCGGCTACTGCGTCTTGGTTCTCGCGTAACGCGTCGGTTGCCGGAAAGGGTTGCGTCATGATGGTTGGGCCGGTCAGGCCGGTGAGGGGCGTGATCCGTTGCCACAATGCTTCTGTGATAAATGGCATCAATGGGTGTAACAGTCGAAGCGCGGTCTCTAAGACTGATAAGAGAGTCTGTCGGACCGCTTGTGCACGATCCTCATTGGGCTCGTTGGCAAGGCGAATTTTGGCAATTTCAAGATACCAGCTGCAATACTCATCCCACACAAAACTGTGCAGCGTCTGACAAACGAGATCCAATCGGTACTGCTCAGTCGAGGCAATCACTTCCCCGGTAACACTGTTGAGACGGGCCAGTATCCAGCGTTCAGGGCTGTCAAGATCCGTTGCCCGTTGAGTCCCAGGGTCGTGACCTTCAGTATTGATAATGACAAACCGGGTGGCATTCCATAACTTATTACAGAAATTTCTAAAGCCCTCGATGCGGCCAAAATCAAAACGAATGTCCCGTCCCTGCGTGGCCAGCGACGCAAAGGTAAAGCGCAGCGCATCGGTGCCGTAGGAGGCGATGCCATCGGGAAACTGTCGGCGGGTTGTCTTTTCAATTTGTTGCGCCATCTGGGGTTGCATCAACCCCGAGGTGCGTGTTTTGACCAGCTCTTCGAGTTCGATGCCATCGATTAGATCAAGCGGGTCGAGCACGTTACCCTTGGATTTCGACATTTTCTGTCCATCGGCGTCGCGCACTAGTCCATGGACATAGACATCATGAAACGGTACTTCACCCGTGAACTTGATTCCGAACATGATCATGCGGGCGACCCAGAAAAAGATGATGTCGAACCCCGTCACAAGTACGTTAGTAGGATACAACGCTTTCAGACTCGCGGTTTGCTCAGGCCATCCAAGGGTAGAAAAGGGCCACAGTGCGGATGAGAACCAGGTATCGAGGACGTCCTCATCCTGGTGCAAAGTGGTGTCGTGACCATGGTGTGCTCTGGCCTGTGCCGTCGCCTCCTCTTCAGTTCTGGCCACAAAAAAGTTGCCATCGTGATCGTACCAGGCAGGGATGCGATGGCCCCACCAGATCTGACGCGAGATGCACCAGTCCTGTATGTTACGCATCCATTCGAAGTAGGTTCTCTGCCAGTTATCCGGTACGAAACGAATCCGCCCATCTTCGACAGCGCGAATGGCCGGTGCAGCGAGCGGGGCGGCTCGCACGAACCATTGATCCGTCAGGTAAGGCTCCACCACGGCATTCGAGCGGTCGCCGCGGGGGACCATCATTTGGTGTTCGTCTATTTTCTCAATCAGGCCCTGTGTCTCTAGGTCGCTTACGATTTTTTCGCGGGCAATATAGCGGTCGAGTCCGTGATAGGGCGAAGTCGGCAGGTCGATCGCGGCGCTGTGGTCCAGCACATTGATCAGGGGCAGAGCATGGCGTTGGCCCACTTCGTAATCATTAAAATCGTGGGCTGGTGTGATTTTCAGGCATCCAGTACCAAACTCGCGGTCGACATAATCGTCGGCGACGATGGGGATCGTTCGTCCAGTCAATGGTAGTTCAACAGCCTGGCCAATCAAGCTGTGGTAACGGGGATCCTCCGGATGCACGGCTACTGCCGCATCGCCAAGAAGGGTCTCCGGGCGTGTAGTCGCGACCACAACATAGCCTTCACCGCTCATTAATGGGTAGCGAATGTGCCACAGGTGTCCGGACTCTTCCTCGGAAACAACTTCCAGGTCCGAAACCGCGGTATGCAATATGGGGTCCCAGTTGACCAGACGCTTGCCACGATAAATCAAGTCCTCCTCGTACAGGCGAACAAAAACTTCGCGTACAGCGCTGGACAGATCTTCGTCCATAGTGAAGCGTTCACGCGACCAAGCGAGTGACGTACCCATGCGACGCAGCTGGCGACTAATGGTCCCGCCCGACTCTTTCTTCCACTGCCAGATGCGCTCAATGAAAGCCTCTCGACCCAGGTCGTGACGAGTCAGATCCTCGCGTTCCAACTGTCGCTCAACCACCATTTGGGTCGCGATGCCGGCGTGATCGGTGCCAGGTTGCCACAAGGTGTTGCACCCCTGCATGCGGTGGTAACGCACTAGGGCATCCATGATGGTGTCCTGGAAAGCGTGTCCCATGTGCAGACTGCCGGTGACGTTGGGCGGTGGAATGACGATGCAGTAGCCGTCGCCGATACCGCTGGGCTCAAAGTAGCCGCTGCGTTCCCATGATGCGTAGATACTCTGCTCAAGGGTGTGAGGCTCGAAAGATTTGGCGAGTTCAGTCGTGGTCATGGTGAGGTGCGAACGAGTGAAGTCGGTTAGTCACGAAAGGCGACTGAGTATACGGCAAGCCATGTCGTTATCGACCCGGGCGAGCGGTGATTACGACGAGTGCTGCCAATCCTCGATGTGATTCATGACCACAACGATCAGTTCGTCACGCAGCGTATCATCAAGCTCCTCGCCAGTGCGGGCGCTGACTCGCTGCTCAATGAGACCAATCAACTCGCGCGCGAGCTCCTCGGTTGGTGAGTCGTTAGGCTCGACCTGATCGAGTGATAGCGCAGGTGCATCAGCAGGAGGTGATCGCGTGTCCGGCATTGCTTGTGTTCCTGAAACCATCTCGTTTTCTGGTGTCGATCCAAACATATCAAGTGTTGGAAAAGGCGTCTGGTTCGACGCCGCTGATGAGCTGCGTGTTGGAGTCTGATTCAACGATGATGCGGGCGTAGTTGCTGATGCTGAGATAGATTCGGGATTCCGAGTCGGTCTGTCCTCCAGTGAGCGAGAGGTCGCGGGTCTTGACTTGGCCCCAGTCTCGGGGTCAAGCAGTTTGCCCAGTGCCTGTAGATCGTCGATCAATGCCCGGCTGTTTTTCTTTTCCATGAGGGTCGTTCTATGGCTATGGAGTGGCGATGGTATGGGTGCTCGGGATCAGACCTTCGTCACGATAGAAGCGAAAATGCGTTCGACCAATGGCTTTGTCTTCAATCGTGGTGCCGACAACCTCCGCAATACGCGAAAACTGTGTGTAATTGATAATCGGTTCATTCGCTAAAGAAATCAGCGTATCGATGTTGGTGGAGTCGGGCAGGCAGTGGCTAACACGTACTGGTGGGGACGTTGCATCATCTTCAGCCGTGGTGGCCAAGGCATGTGGAATAAAACTGCTCTGGGAAAAAGTCCACAAGAGGTCATCGAGCACTCCGGCTTCTTCTTCGTCTCGGGTTAATACGTGAACTCGATGACCTGCCCGATAGGCTTTCTCAGTTACCCGGCAGGCCACTCGCAGTCGACCCTGTTCGTTGGAGTTCTCGAGCACGTAGAAGTCGATACGGGTCTCGTTGGCCACGGTCGTAATTTTGACTCAGGCTGTCGGCGTTTGGTTAATTAGATAGCGTGTCAGTAATGATACCGGTCGTCCGGTGCTGCCTTTGTTTTTGCCTCCTGCCCAGGCTGTTCCGGCAATATCGAGATGTGCCCACTTCATGGTTTCAGTAAAACGAGCCAGGAAACAGGCTGCCGTGACTGCCCCGGCACTGCGACCGCCGACATTGGCCATGTCGGCATAAGGACTCTTTAACTGTGCTTGGTAGTCATCCCATAGCGGCATTCGCCACGCACGGTCGCCACTTTCTGTGCCTGCGGTAAGCAGGTCGCCGGCCAATTCATCGTCATTGCTAAAAAGGCCACTGGCCGGGGAACCGAGTGCCACCACACAAGCTCCCGTTAGGGTAGCGATATCAATCACCGCAGCGGGCTTGTAGCGTTCGGCATAGGTTAGCGCATCGCACAGAATGAGCCGCCCTTCGGCATCGGTGTTAATAATCTCGATCGTCTTACCGGCCATGCTGGTGACAATGTCACCGGGCTTATTGGCGGCACCATCGGGGAGGTTTTCGCTGCTTGGCACGATACCCACCACATTGACTTTCAGTTTAAGTTCTGAGATGGCAAGTAATGTGCCAAAAACGCTGGCCCCACCGCACATGTCGAATTTCATTTCTTCCATGCCACCAGCGGGTTTAAGTGAAATGCCCCCGGCATCAAAAGTCAGCCCTTTGCCAACCAGAACGGTGGGCGCATCGCCTCGTTTTGCGCCCCGATATTCCATCACGATTAACTTGGCTGGTTGGCGAGAGCCCTGGGAAACGGACAACAAGGAACCCATCTTCAGAGTTTTCATCCGACCCTCGTCCAGTACCGTTACTTTCAGGGCGTGGCTTCGGCCTAGTTTGCGAGCTTGTTGTGCGAGGTAGGTGGGCGTGCAGATGTTGCCGGGCAGGTTACCGAGATCACGGGCTAGTTTTAAACCTGCGGCAATGGCGTTTCCTTCGCGAACGCCCTGCCGGGCGCTGGCCACTTGTTTGCCCTCGGCAACGGTTAATGTCATGCGTGCGAGTGTCGCCGGTCGTTTGTCTTTGTGACTCTTCATCTGATCAAATCGGTACTGCGCGTCGGAAAAGCCCTGTGCCACTAGTCGAGCCTGCTGACCGGTTTGTGTCACACGTCGACCAGAGGAGGTCAGTGCAAAGACCGCATTGCGCGAGCCGGAGTGCCCGAGGGTTTCAGCGGCTCCTCGAACAGCTGTCTCGAAGTCGCGTGCCGTGCTGGCTTTGCCAAGCCCAACCAAGAGCAGCCGCTGCGCGTTGACGCC
>Ga0187827_10008997_pt1 | contig 10684 bp, 12 predicted proteins | sample ETNtaG_39_FD_167969 | JGI IMG/M metagenome (GOLD analysis project Ga0187827, IMG submission 167969) | Marine microbial and viral communities from oxygen minimum zone, Eastern Pacific Ocean - ETNP2014_SV_150_PacBio MetaG (Illumina Assembly) | ecosystem: Environmental > Aquatic > Marine > Hypoxic... | reverse complement strand
GCCACAGTTGCTGGCTCAATTAGGTGCCGCCATCATCGCCGTCAGCACCACAGTGTTCATCGACCGCTTCACCAATCCTGTTTCCGGGGACGTGATCGAATTGCATCTCTGGCCAATCGTGGGCCCGGGGTTGGTCATCATACTTACCTGCTTCTGGATTGTCGGCATGATGAACACGGTTAACTGGCTTGATGGACTGGACGGGTTGGCCGCCGGGGTCGGAGTCATCGCGGCAATTCTGTTCGCCGTGCACATGCGCTCACTGGGGCAGCACCGCGTCTCCCTTTACGCCCTTGCGTTGGCGGGCGCGTGCCTAGGGGTGCTGCCATTCAATTTCAGCCCAGCCCGCGTCTTCCTTGGCGGCACCGGGGCAATGGTGCTGGGTTACAGCCTGGCCACACTGTCAATCCTAGCGCCCGCCCGCCTTGCGACGGCGTTGCTGGTGATGGCCGTGCCCATCACCGACACCGCCTGGCAGATTCTCGACCGCTACCGCCGGGGCGCGTCAATCCTGCATGGCGACCGCGGCCATTTGCACTTCCGCCTGATTGACCGCGGATATTCTCAGCGCCGCATCGTGGTGGGCTACTGGGTGGCCGCGGCAGCTTTCGGGGTACTCTCGCTGACGGAGGACTCGCAGTTAATCAAGCTGGTGGCATTGCTGCTCTTGATGACGGTCACGATTGTCTATCTCGCGCGCCTGTCTCGCAGACACCCTTTATCATAATCTCTCCAAACACCTCTCAGGACGCAATTGCCAGAGCAACCACTCTACACCCAAAATCGCGGGCAGCATTGCCAAATCCACTCCAATGGTTACTGTAAAAGCCGTCGCTATTACGCGCACCCCGGCCGCCATCCCTTCACCCAGGGCGCCCTGGATGACTGGTCCCACCCCCAGATAATACAAGCCTGCACCGAGAGCAAGAAGCAAACCCCCAACAAGTGGCCAGGCGCGCCGATCGCTCGCGCTGGGCATCATGGTATTGCTCAGCGCGAAGAGGACATACACCCAGATGAGCAAATCGGTGGACTGCACCACTTGCATCAGCCCGCGCGACGCGTTCGCCCAGTCGCCGCGCCCGAATGCCAGCGCCGCCTGATCCAATTCCAAAACACGCAACCCAATTGCCACTACCGCGGCACACCCGGCCAGCAGCGGCGCTGCACCCACCAGCGCCTCCCGCACGAAATCCACCTTCTGCGTGTGCACATACCCCAATCGCAGAGAGCCATCCTCCTGCCGCATGGCCCACACAGAGAAACCCATGGTGCGCACGCCCAGCAACCGCGCCAGCACCCAGTGGCTTAGTTCGTGCAGCAGCACCCCCGGAAGAAAGACCAGCTGATTCAACAGCATCGCCATTCCGGCGTGGCGGGTGAGCAACAATAAAATAATCTGCATGTGTCGGGACATCCAGCGCTGCAAAAAAAGAAGCAGCGGAAATGTGCCCAACAGCCAAACCCACGGCTCCAAGTACGCGCTGATTGTCATGGCTGGTAAATGGGGCGAAATGGCTCCAGGCGCCCCGGCGCCATCAGCGCGCGGAGCGGACGATGGCGCAGAAGCTCTCAGCGGAAAGGCTGGCGCCGCCAATCAGCGCGCCGTCGATGTCTGGCTCGGCCATGAACTCCGCTATATTGTCGGGTTTCACGCTGCCGCCATACTGCACACGCACCGCCTCCGCCACTCCGCCCCCGAACAGCGCGCATAGCGGCGCGCGGACGTGTGCCACGCAGACCGAGTTGGCTCCGCTGGGAGTGGCTGCCCGCCCGCTGCCGATGGCCCACACCGGCTCGTACGCTACCACAGCGCGCAGCGCTTCACCCTCGCTGAGGCCGCTAAAAGCAGCGTTTACCTGCCGAGCCACTACCTCCCCCGTACGCCCAGCCTCGTTTTCATCGAGATTCTCGCCCACGCATATGATCGGCTTCAGGCCGTGCGCGAGAGCCGCCTTCACCTTGCGCCTGACATTCTCATCGTTCTCGGCAAAATACTGCCTCCGCTCGGTGTGCCCAATAATCACGTAGTCGCACCAGCCTGCCAGCATCCTGGCCGAAATCTCGCCTGTGTACGCACCCTCGTTTTCCCAATGGATATTCTGCGCGCCCAGCCAGATTTCTGTTTCCCGCAGCTCTTCCGCGACAGCCGTCAGGGTGACGGCGGGCGGGCAAAGCACAGTTTCGACGGTCGGAATTCTACCCAGGATTTCCACAATCCCGCGCGCCAACATGGCTCCCTTCTCCGGCGACATGAACATTTTCCAGTTTCCAGCAATAATCGACCTTCGTCGCATAATCATTTTCCCGACCACATAGTCAATGCACAGGGTCCAATGCCGCCACACCCGGAAGCACCTTGCCCTGCAGGAATTCCAAGCTCGCGCCGCCACCGGTTGAGATGTGCGTGATTTCGCTCGCCAGTCCGGACTGGCGAACAGCGGCCACCGAGTCGCCGCCGCCCACAATGCTGGTGGCGTCGCTCTCAGCAACTAGCCGCGCGACAGCGTTTGTGCCGGCGGCAAATGGCGGCAACTCAAACACGCCCATCGGGCCATTCCAGAATATCATCCGTGCCACGCTCACGTGGATGGCAAAGCGCTCCACGCTGGCCGAGCCGATGTCGAGAATGCGCCAGCCAGCGGGCAGACCGGCGCTCACAGGAATACTCCGAAAGGCTGCATCGGCGTTGGAACCATCAGCTATGACCACTTCAGTCGGCAGCACCAGCGTGCCGCCGGCCTGCTGCAGCAGCGCCCGTGCCGTCTCAAGCGCCCCGTTTTCCACCAGCGAATCCGCCACCTCGATGCCCTGCGCTCTGAAAAACGTATTCGCCATACCGCCGCCAATGAGCACGCGATCAGCCCGTTCCAGCAAGTTCTCAATCGCGCCGATTTTGTCACAGATTTTCGCGCCGCCGAGAATAGCGACAAACGGCCGCCCTGGCCGGCTCAAGGCCCGCCCAAGGTAGTCCAGTTCCTTTTCCAGCAGCCGCCCGGCCACCGCCGGCAAATGCTGCGCCACACCCACCGTCGATGCATGCGCACGGTGCGCCGCGCCAAATGCATCGTTCACAAACACGTCCGCAAGCTCCGCCAGTTCACGCGCCATCCGTGCATCATTCCGCTGCTCCCCGGCGTGAAAGCGCGTGTTCTCCAGCAGCAGCAGCTCGCCGGGAAGCAGGCGTTCCGCCGCCGCGTGAGCTGCCTCGCCGAGGCAATTTTCCGCGAATTGCACCCCTCGGCCCAGAATGCCTTCCAGTGCCGTCGCAACCGGCCGCAGCGAAAGCGCAGGCACACATACCCCATTTGGCCGCCCAAGGTGCGAGCACAGAATCACCGCAGCCGACCCCTTGAGTAGGTCACGCAGCGTCGGCGCCGCCGCCCGAATGCGCGTGTCGTCAGCAACGCGACAATCTGCAATCGGCACGTTGAAATCAACGCGCACCAGCACGCGCCTATTGCGTACATCAACATCATGGATGGTCTTACAATCCATCCGTTACAGGGTCTGCGCCACTCTTGCGGTCAAATCTGCAGTGCGACAGGCATAGCCCCACTCATTGTCGTACCAGGCCACAACCTTCACCAGATGCCCACCCATCACCAGCGTGCAGCGGGCATCAATCGTCGAGGAGCGTGGGTCTCCCCGATAGTCCGAAGACACCAGCGGCTCATCGCTATAGCCGAGGATGCCGCGCATCGGCCCTTTCTGCGCGGCTGCCCTCAGCGCGCCGTTCACCGCGTCAACCGTCGCTTCGCGCTCGACCGCCACCACAAAATCGACAATTGACACCGTGGCGGTAGGAACGCGCAGCGCATATCCATCGATTCTCCCCCGCAATTCAGGAATCACCAGCGCCACCGCCCGCGCCGCACCAGTCGTGGTGGGGATGATGTTCTGGGCGGCAGCGCGCGCCCGGCGCATGTCTTTGTGAACCACATCGAGAATAGGTTGATCGTTTGTGTAGGCATGAATCGTGGTCATCACTCCGTGCTCGACGCCAAACGAGTCGTTGACAACTTTGGCCGGCGGCGCAAGGCAGTTGGTGGTGCACGACGCGTTGGAGAGCACGTGGTGGCTAGCAGGGTCGTATTGTTCGTCGTTAACGCCCAGCACAATCGTAATGTCCTCGTTTTTCGCAGGCGCAGAAATAATGACTTTCTTCGCGCCACCTCGCTCGATATGCACCCTAGCGCCCGGCTTGCCCGCATCCGCATCCCCCACAGCGTCGACAAATAGTCCAGTGGATTCAATCACCACCTCCACCCCGAGGTCGCTCCATGGAATGTCACCCGGATTGCGCTCCCTGAAAGCCCGTACCGGTTCCGAATCAATCACCAACTCTTCATCGCCCACTTCTACCGTGCCGGCATAACGCCCGTAAGTCGAATCGTAGCGGAAAAGATGCGCGTTCGCATTTGCGTCAGCGAGGTCGTTTATGGCCACCACCTGCAGCGTCTCGCCATGGCGCTCATTGATGGCCTTAAGGGCATGACGGCCGATGCGCCCAAACCCGTTGATTCCCACCTTTGTTCTTCTCATCTGTTTAGTCTCCTAGTTGATCATTGTTTTCTCTACATCCTTGGCGCCATTCCCACTGCCATCACAGCTTCGGGACCGGTTGGCCGTTTTTTAAAAGCCGCAGCAGCACCGTGGCCAGTTTCTCCGGGTCATGGCGCCACGAGGATTTTTCATCCACTACGTCAGCCGAAATTACCTGTCCCGCGCCGTTGATATTTTCCCCGCCCGTAACCCAATCCATACCGGGCAACAAGGCGCCATGACATTGATTATTGGCAAGTACGATTGGAAACAGGCTACCTTCAGTGTGCGCATTAAGGATTTGAATGTGCTGTCCCACAGAGAACCTATCGGTCTCACCTTGCTGGGTGGCCACGTTGCATACATACACACACAGCGCCCGGCTTGACTGGATAGCGGAAGCGATATCACGCACCAGAAGATTCGGCAGTACGCTGGTGAACAGGCTGCCCGGTCCGGCCACAATCAGGTCAGCACCCAATATCGCCTGCACCGCCTGCGGGTACGCCGAGGCCTGCTGCGGATGCAAGTATATGCGCTCGATCACGCCCTTCTTATCTGGAATGGCGGATTCTCCTCTTACCCGCAGCGCGGGTTCCTGATCGCTTTCACGCACATCCGCCGTCAGGCTCACGTTGTCAAGCGTGGATGGAAGCACTCGGCCACCAATAGCAAGCACCTGGCTGGAAACCGCAAGTGCCCGCTCGAACGAGCCGGTCACCTCCGTCATCGCGGTGATGAACAAATTGCCGAACGAGTGACCTTGCACCTCCTCGCCGGCGCCAAATCGAAATTGGAATAATTGCGTCAGCAGCGCTTCATCGTCTGCAAGGGCGGCCATGCAATTCCGGAGGTCACCGGGAGGGGGCACGCCCAGCTCTCTGCGCAACTTGCCGGAGGACCCACCGTCATCCGCAACCGTGACAATAGCGGCGATATTGGTTGTATGCTCCTTCAGCCCGCGCAGTAAGACCGCCATCCCGGTGCCCCCGCCAATCACCACAGCTCGCGGGCCGCGTCGCTTGCGCCGCCTCTCCGCCACTACGGCCGCCACCGAGCGCCCGACCGGTGCGAACGGCTCCAGCAGCTCCTTGCTCAGCCTTGCCACGGCATGGGCAGCTGCGGCCAGGCCGGCCGCGCCAAGAACGAACGCCCTCATCGGGCGCGGCACCGGCTGCAGGGTAAGCGCATCGAGCACTGGCGGTAGATAGCCGCCCTGGTAAACCTCCACGAGAACGAATGAAACCCCAACGCCCAGTAGCGTCACCCCAAGCAGCAGTAGCGCCAGCCAGCGCTTCACCCCTAGCCCAGGCAGCAGCCATTGCTGCCACGTTCTCCACCCGGATCGTTTTCTTTCAGGAGTTGATGCTTTTTCAGCCACGCAATGCCCTGCCCACCCGCGATTCTTTACATCCCACCGCCCATGCGCTATAATCACACACGCTCGGGGCGTGGCGCAGCCCGGCTAGCGCGCACCGTTCGGGTCGGTGAGGTCGGAGGTTCAAATCCTCTCGCCCCGACAGAAAGGGGTCATTCGCGAAGATGGCCCTTTTCCGTTCTTCTCCGTTATCACAATTACCATTGCCCACCGCACACATTATTATATCCATGGCGCAGTCTATTATGACTCTTGAATCTCCTTGACCCGCTCCCAGAGAGCATTAAATCTGGACGATGACCGCTCTCGTCCCTTGCCGCCCTGCTCTCCGATACGCGTTTCCATTGCCTCGAAACGGGGGCGGAAACGCGCGTTCGCCTCACGCAGCGCACTCTCGGCATCAACGTCCAGCCAACGCGCCAGATTAACTAGCGTGAACAGCAAGTCGCCCGTTTCGGCGGTCTTCTGTTCCGACCCGCGAGCTGCGAGCAGTTCTTCAATTTCCGCCTGGATTTTTTCGACTACCCCGTCCAGTTCAGGCCAGTCAAATCCCACACGAGCCGCGCGGCGCTGATAGGTTTGCGCTTGCGCAAGCGCCGGCAGCACAATTGGCACACCGGAAAGCGCGCCATCACCGCCTTCCCTAGCCTTGCTCCTGTTTTCGGCTGCCTTGATTTCATCCCAGTTGCGCAAAACGTCCTCAACGCCTTCGACCGGCAACCCGGCAAACACATGTGGATGTCGTCGCACCAGTTTCTTGTTAATTCCCCAAATCAGCGTTGCCACATTAAACTCTCCCTCGTCAACAGCAATTTGCGCGTGCAGCACCACCTGCAGCAGCAGGTCGCCGAGTTCCTCCACCAGCGCAGCACGATCGCCAGAGTCAATCGCCGCAAGCGTTTCGTATGCTTCCTCCAACAAATTGGCGCGCAGTGAACGGTGCGTTTGTTCCTGGTCCCACGGACAGCCATCCGGGCCACGCAGCTGCGCCACGGTGGCCTGCAGCCCAGCAAAGCCAGTCATTTCATCCCCCGGCGGGAGGAAAAGCGCGCTCGTGTGGCTGATGCGCGTGCTGGCGCTTAACTCTCCGAGTGCAACCCATTCGACCATTTCGTTCTCGCGGCCGGCGCAATGTGCGAGCGCCACCCGGAAGTCAGGCCAGTATTGATTTAGTAACGTCTTTTGGAGCGCGGCCAACGTAGAACTGGAGCGCAACTGCATAACCAGGGCGGGACAATCGGGTGCGAACGAAGGATGGGGCCTGGAAGCCTGCTGCGCCGCAGTGGTCAGATACAGACCCGGCAGCGCCGCGAAACCCAACGCAGTCAATACCGGTGAGACCAGACTCACTCCAGACACGCGCCGGGCGACAATGCCCAGCGGCGCAGCCAGCTCATCCATTTCCTGCAGCAGCGCCAGCCAATCAGTCGGGTCGCCCGGAACACCGAGTGTCACGTCGGCGCCTTTTTTCGCCCGCTCCACCACATGGGCCGCTAGAGCAGCCGCGTCAACGTCCGGTGATTGCGGACAGCGATGCGCCCCCGCGCCCGTGTCGCAACCGGGTTCGCACTCCCCGGAAAGATGCAATTCCACCGCTTGCAGCACGGCCTCACCAGCCTCACGCGTGAGCGCTTCGGAAGGGCCCGGCCCCAGTCCAACTATGATAATCGATGCCATACTTTTCTCGTGAAGAACTAAAAAGGGCCAGGGAATGCCCCGGCCCTTGTGTGGCGCCTACCGCTTGGTGTAGGTAGGCGCCTTGCGTGCCCTTTTCAGACCTGGTTTCTTTCGTTCCTTTACACGTGCGTCTCGCGTCAACAACCCAGCGCCGCGAAGCGCAGGGCGCACATCCGGGTCAAACTTTAGCAAAGCGCGCGAGATGGCATGCACGCTGGCATCTACCTGCCCAGTCACTCCGCCCCCGGAGACCAGCACACTTACATCCACCTGCCCGTCACAGCCGGCTATCCCAAGCGGGTTGAAGATTTTATCAATGTCGCCCGTGCGCGGGAAATATTTCTGTGCCGGCTTTTGATTCACCACCACATCGCCACTGCCGCCAGGATACACGCGCGCCCGCGCCGTGCTTTCCTTTCGTCGTCCCACGCCTTCGTGATATTCTCGAGATTCCATAATACCCTGTGTTTCAGTTTTCAAGTGTTCGCGGTTGTTGCGCCACGTGCGGATGCTCTGCGCCCGCATAAATCTTAAGCTTCTTCAGCATCTGCCGTCCCAACTTGTTCTTCGGCAGCATTCCCTTCACCGCGAACCGAATCACGCGCTCCGGATGTTTCTCAAGCATCCGTCGCAGCGTAGTCTCCTTCAGTCCGCCGGGGTAGCCCGTGTGCCGCCGATACAATTTGTCATCCAGTCGATTGCCTGTCACCGCAATCTTGCCGCTGTTCACCACTACCACGAAATCGCCGGTATCCAGATTGGGCGCATATAGCGGTTTATGCTTCCCGCGCAGCATGGTGGCAATGCGCGTCGCCAGCCTGCCAAGTCTCTGCCCGGACGCGTCCAACAGGATCCATTCCTGTTCAATATCACCCGCTTTCGTTACGTAAGTCTTTTCCACAATCTACCCTCTCAGTACTTCACTTCCACCAATGTCAGGCCCTGCGGCGGGGCAAGCGTCCCACATCTGGCGCGGTCTCCGGCTGCCAGCACTTCCGCCATCATTTCAGCCTTCCACTCCCCCGACCCGACCATGCACAGCGTCCCGACAATACTGCGCGCCATGTGATAGAGGAAGGCGTTCGCCTCAATCGCAAACACCAGCAGCCTCCCCTCCGCGCTCCATTTCACTTCTTGCACAATACGCACCGTGTGCCCGCGTTTATCAGGAGCGCTCCCAAAGGTGGCAAAGTCATGCTCACCCAGCAGATGGCGCGCGCCCGCCCGCATCGCTTCCACATCTAATCTGGGCCACACGTGCCAGCTCACGCGCGCCTGCAATGGAGACCTGACGGGAGCACTATGAATACGGTATTCGTACCTGCGCCAACGTGCCGCTCTCCGTGGATTGAAATCATTTTCCGCGTGCTCCAGCGCGCGCAAGCTGGCGTCCGCCGGGAGCTGAGCGTTAAGCGCGCGGAGCAGCCTTTCATCTCCGTGTCGCCATTCCAGGTCAAACGCGACCACCTGCCCACTCGCGTGTACCCCGCTGTCAGTCCGACCGGCCGCACTGACGGGCGTCCTACCACCGCCGGCAATGCGCCCGACGGCAGTCTCCAGCTCCTCCTGCACAGTGCGCTGCCCCGCCTGTCGTTGGAAACCATGAAATTCCGTTCCATCATATTCCAGAATCCCCCGGAAGCGTCCCACTCGCACACGCTCGCACAGTCACCTTACACAAACCATCCGGTTAATCCTCAACCAGCTCCAGCATCACCATCCGGGCTGCATCACCAGAACGCGCGCCTAATTTCAACATACGCGTATAACCACCCGGCCTATTCTCAAACCGAGGTGCGATTTCATCGAACACCTTCGCGGCCATGCCTTTGTTGTTCAAACGCCGCAAAAGCGTCCGTCGCGCATGCACCTGCGCGGCCGCGCCTTCCTTGCGCAGCCCCCTTTTCGCGATTGAAATGATCCGCTCAGCCTCACCCCGAATCGACCGTGCTTTTGCCTCGGTCGTCCGAATCCTCTCATGCCGCAGCAACTCGTTTATCAGATTACGCCTGAGGGCGAGCCGATGCCCACCGGAGCGATTCAGCCGCTGCCCGAATGTGCGATGTCTCATTCAACCAGCTCCTCTTCCGGCTCAATCCCCTCCGAATCGCGCTCTTCCCCCGCCTCCACATAGCCGCCCTCAATCATCTTCTCGCGCAGCTCCACCAATGATTTGTCCCCGAAATTTCGAATCGCCACCATGGCTTCGTCCCCGCGCGCCATATGCTCCAACACCCCGCCCACCGAAGTGATACCGGTACGTTTTAACGAATTAAATACGCGCACGGAAAGGTCTAATTGCTCGATAGGAATCTCGAACACCTCGCTCGAGACAGCCTCTTCCGGCTCTTCCACCTCGGAATCAGACAGCATTTCCTCCGTCACGCCGGCAATGCCGTGCAGGTGATGCATCAATATCGTCGCACTCCCGCTCAGCGCTTCTTCCGGCGCTATGGTGCCATCTGTCCAGATTTCCATAATCAGTTTGTCGAAGTCCGTGTCTTGTCCCACGCGGGCGCGTTCCACATCCCAGTTCACCCTTCTCACCGGACTGAAAATAGCATCGGTCGGCATCTCGCCAACCGGCAGCCGGCCTCGATCCTCAGCCGGAGAGTATCCCCGACCCCTTTGCACCGTCATTTCCATCTCGCCCGCCGCCGACTCAGAATCCATGGTGAAGAGATACAAGTCCGGGTTCACCACCTCCACCTCTGCCGGGCACTCAAGGTCGGCCGCCGTTACAGTGCCCTCGCCACGAACATTCAAGGTTATTCTAGCCGTTGAACCTTCGTGCAGTTTCATGCGCAGCTTTTTAACCTGCAGCAATATCTGCGTCATGTCCTCCCTAATCCCGGGAAGATCAGTGAATTCATGATATATGTCCGCCACCCGGATAGAAATGACTGCTACGCCCTCCAAAGAGGAAAGCAATACCCGCCGCAGCCCGTTTCCCAGCGTCACGCCGTACCCAGTTTGAAGAGGGCTAATGAAGAATCGGCCATAATTGCGCGAGACCGCATCTCGCTCAATCTTTGGCGACACCATGCCTGTCATCGAAATCAAATGTCATTCCTCCTAGCGTTA
>Ga0187827_10008996_pt1 | contig 10685 bp, 7 predicted proteins | sample ETNtaG_39_FD_167969 | JGI IMG/M metagenome (GOLD analysis project Ga0187827, IMG submission 167969) | Marine microbial and viral communities from oxygen minimum zone, Eastern Pacific Ocean - ETNP2014_SV_150_PacBio MetaG (Illumina Assembly) | ecosystem: Environmental > Aquatic > Marine > Hypoxic... | reverse complement strand
ATTTCTTTTTGGTCGAAAGATGATTCACATATAACAGTTGTTTCTTCCATCACAATTAAGGTTGCAATTGAATAATATAAAAAAATTACTGACACTTTTGCCTCTGTTTTACTTCATTGTTGGAGGAACTGTACAAGCTCAGCAAAAATCTTCATCAGCTGAGGAAACGGCTCAGTTGCTTAAACTTGTAACCTTAAAAACAGTTGACGGCAGGCAAATGGCGGAAGTTTCTCTTAAGCTGGTGCTGCAAATGGCCCTTGAGCGCAGTATTTTACTGCAGGCATCAAAACTGGGAAATGCTGCAGCACAACGTGCTGTGGTGGCTGCACAGGAAAGGAACACTCCCAGCGTGAGCACCAGTTTTGGATACGCTAAATCACCGTCTATTTCTGCTTCTACTAGCTGTTCACCTTCAGAACTATGCGGGAGCAGCACAAGCAGCACGTCATTTTCTTCTGCTTATAGCCTAAAAACGGACAGTGGCCTCACTTACGGTCTCACTTATTCAGAACAAAGTAAAAAGTCTACAAGTCTCTCTCTTTTAGAAATGGGTGGTGATGTCAGTTCCGGAACTACAGGAGATCCACTAAGCAGTGTAAGTTTGACCAGCTCAGTGTCAATTCCTTTTTTTCAGGATTCTGGAACTGATTATAACGAGATACCTGTAAGGTTGGCGGAAATCAGTGTGACAACAGGCCAGCTGAATTCAAAGCAGACAGAATTGTCACTGCTGAAACAGGTGGCTTCTACTTATTGGGATTTAGTCGGAATTTTGGAAACAATTGTGGTTAAAAAGAAAGCGGTTGATCTTTCGGAAAAACTTTTACGTGACAATCAGGCACGTCTGGAAGCAGGACTTTTGAGTTTAACCGAAGTTAGAATTACTGAAACGCAATTGATGCGTAACCGTCAGAGTTTGCTCTCGTCCCGCTTAGATGCCCTGCGTATTGAAGACCAGGTTCGTGCTGCGCTTAATTTGAAAAACCTGCCGGTAGGATTGTATCCGGTGGATAGACCCGCAGCACAAGCTGCTGTGACAGAAAATCCGGCAGACTTGCTGGAAAAAATCTACGCAAATGATTCGCAGATTGGTTTGAAAAAAGCTTCTCTGGAACAAAATCGTTATCAGCTAGAGCAGGAACTGAACAAACAGAAAACTAATCTTGATCTGAGTCTGTCCTATGTTTTAAATGGCTACAGCAAAAGTCAATTTGGCGGAATTGCAGATTTCAGCAAAAGCGATCTCCATGGAATGAACGTAACTTTAACCTGGAAAGTTCCACTGGGCGATCAAGTTACCATAGAAAATATTGAACGTAAACGTTTAGAACAGCAGCAGTTAAGTTTGCAAATTGAAGATCGCAAATCTCAACTGAACGTGAGTTTTCAATCCCTGCTTCGTTCTTTGAGTTTAATCAAACAGGAAAAACAGACTGCGGCTGCAGTGAGCAAACTTTCGAAGGATCAGTTGCGCAATGAAATAGAGCGCTTCAAGTTAGGAAAAAGCACGAGTTACCAAATTTCCCAATATCAACAGGATGTCGTGGAAGCGGAACAGCAGGAGATTCTAATCCGGATACGGCAAGAAAATATCCGGATGGAACTCCTGACTTTAACCGGAGAATTTGATGAAAAATATGAATTGAATCAACAGTGAAATATTAATACATGAATCTAATCTTGTGCGTACAAAAAAGAACCTTATAAAAAACTGTGTTCGTCTGTACATACGGATTCTAATTTAAAACTTAATCCAGGAGATAACGTGTTTAATCAACTAAAATATAGCAAAATCTTTTTTGGCATATTACTTTTTTTGCCTTTAAACGGAATAACGGCAACGCAGGCTGTTGAAATGTCAAGTGTATATAAAATACCAATTTCTCTTTCAGGACCAATTAATCCAGCAAAAATACTGAAGGTCCAAGCCAGTGGGGGTGGTCGGGTGGAAGTGCTGCATGTGAAAGAAAATCAGCATGTCAGCAAAGACCAGTTATTATTAACTCTCAATAATGACACGCAGAAACGGCAACTTAAACAGGCTGAGATTCAAATTAAATTGGCTGAGAGTCAAATCAAACAGGCTGAGAGTCAAATCAAATTGGCTGAGACTCAAATTGAAGTAAGCAGTAATAATGTCAAAGATCAGGAAGCAAATTTGAAAGACATTAAGCGCAGGCTCAAAGATGAAGAGACATTATTTGAGCAGGGTTCGTCTACACGTTCACAAATGGACGTTCTGCAGCTGCAGTACAGTCGTGGAGAAATTGCTCTAAAAAATGCCATACTTGGATTGGAAAATGCCAACCTTGGATTGGAAAATGCCAACCTTGGATTGGAAAATGCCAACCTTGGATTGGAGCGATCCAAACATGATGTTGAACTGCGTGAAGATGCTCTTGAAGATACTTTGATCAAAGCAAAGATTGGAGGAATTATTACTGCTAAATCATTTGAAGAAGGAGAAGTTATCAGCGGAGGTGCTGTGCTTTTCCAAATCATCGATATCAAGCAGGTTGAAATCGAGGTTCAAATGGCAGAAGAAGATTTGCCTATGATAAGCGTCGGCCAAGCAGTTTTATTTACGACACCAAGTTATCGTGACGTAGAATTTACCGGAAAAATTGAACGCATCTCATGGACTGCAGATCCTGAAACAGGACGTTTTCCACTATATGTAATAGCCACAAATCCGGGACTAAAATTAAGAGCAGGTATGAGTGCCAAAGTTTATTTGTTGAAGAAAAAATAATTTTTATCCGGCTAACTGTTGCCGGATAATTGAGGTCAGAGTATGAACCCATTCAGGATGGTCATTTAGTGATGGGATCAGTTTCAGCTCTTCTCCTCCATGTTTGCGGAAATGTTCTGCCGCGCGGATTCCGATCTCCTCTAATGTTTCCAAACAGTCTGAGACAAATGCAGGGCAAAAAACGACAACTCTCTTAACTCCATTTTCTGCAAGTCTGGCGAGATGCTTTTCAGTGTCAGGTTTGATCCACTCCTCTCGTCCAAATCTTGACTGAAAACTTACAGACCATTTCTCTTCAGATAGATTGCATCGTTCAGCGATTAATTTTGCAGTATGGAAACACTGTGCGCTGTAGCAGTTACGATTCTCATTTACCAATTCGATACAGCATTCGTGATTATTTTTGCACCAGTTTCCGCTGGGGTCACTTTTTTCCAAATGTCTTATTGGAAGGCTATGGAAACTGAACAGCACATGATCAGGTTTATTTTCTATGAAAGGTGATCCAACTTTTGCCCACGCCTCTATAAAACGTGAATCTGAAAAAAAAGGTGGAATAATCTGCAACTGAGGCATATTCCAGTCATGCAAAATTTCTTTATAAAGATCTTCAACTGCAGAACCGTAGGTACTGGATGAATACTGTGGATACATCGGTAAAACGATAATCCTGTCACATTCTTCTTTGCGCAGACGTTCCACTGCACTTTTTATAGAAGGATTTCCGCATTGCATACCTAATTCAACGGAAATGTTCTCTTCAGAAAAATGTTCTATGAGGGCATCTTTTAATTTCTGACTATAGACTAACAGCGGAGAACCGTCTTCCATCCAGATTTCTCGGTAGGCTTTTGCAGACTTCCGGGGTCGGAAAGGGAGTATAATCAGGTTAAGCAATAACCAGCGTCCGACGGGATTTATATCCAAAACTCTATCAGAGGAAAGCAGTGCTCTTAAATATGCACGAACCTCAGGCGTACGCGGAGCGTCTGGTGTGCCGAGATTGATCAGTAAAATTCCGGTTCTGGACTTGTTGGCTGCTGTTTGCTCGTTGCTGTTTGGCAAATTATTATTCATGAATTATACTTACTGGTTTTGAGGTAGGTCTGAATTCCGCGCATTGCCTTCCGGCCGATAATTGCTGAATCAGCCTGTTGTTAAGTTGTGTAAAAAGCATTCTCATCAATATAGCCTTTTGTTAAATCACAACCCCAAACTGTTTCAGAAAAATTTCCGCTACCAACTACAACTTCTATAAAGATTTCCTGATTTTGGAGAAGCGCTGAAATCGCATCCAAATCAACTTCATCTGCATCGAGGATTTCCGCATTAACCGTTAAAATCTGAGCGCCTTTTTTAAAATGAATTGACAAATCCGCTAAAGACACAGGATATTCAAAGACCTTTCCGACCGCCATCACAAAACGTCCCCAGTTAGGATCTGCGCCGTGAATTGCCGTTTTGACCAGTGGGGAGTTGATAATTGACTTGGCAATCTGCAAAGCCATTGGCTGAGATTCCGCGCCTGAAACTGTGAGTTCGATCAGCTTAGTAGCACCTTCGCCGTCACGGGCAATTTCTTTTGCTAACTGCATAGCACTGTTTGTAAAAGCTGCTTCAAATTTTTCAGTGTCTACCGGTCCTGCAAGTCCATTGGCCATGATGACTACAGTGTCACTTGTAGAGGTATCAGTATCAATTGAAATACGGTTGAAGGATTTATTAACAACTCGTCGGAGAATAGCCTGCAGTTCTTCAGAATTCAGTTGGGCATCGGTCACAAAATAACTGAGCATGGTTGCCATGTTAGGTTCTACCATCCCTGCACCTTTTGCAACTCCAAGGATTGTTGCATTGCCAACGCTGCAGGAGCTCCATTTTGGATGTGAGTCTGTAGTCATGATTGCACGTGCAAACTTTTCAATATGTTCAGGAGATGAAGCTAGATTTTCAGCAATTGATTTACAGCCTTCGTGAATTTTTTTGATAGGCAGCCGTTGACCAATGACACCTGTTGAAGAGGGCAATACCAGCTCCGGAGCAATATTCAAAGCTTCTCCGGTCCAAAGGCACATGTTTTTAGCATCCTCAATTCCTGCCTTGCCGGTGGCGACATTGGCTGTTTTTGAATTAACCACAATTGCCTGCAGACGCCCATTTTCTATATTTTCTTTGCCTACAATTACAGGTGCCCCCGGAAGATTGTTGCGTGTAAAAACACCTGCTGCGGAACATTCGCACTCTGATGCAATTACGCCAAAATCTAATGTTTCGTCCTTAATTCCAAGATTTATACCCAGCCATGAAAATCCGCTAATACTTCTCAATGAAGGATAGTCCATTGCCATATTAAACTCCTTGTGTATAATTAATGTGATTGGCAGTCTCTAGTTTACGGTTAGAACTGCCAACCGTCAACAGTTAAGCGAAAACCTTATTTCCCTGTCTAAAATGGCTGTCAGCATTCCCGAAGAGTTACGTGCATTTGGAATAACTTCCAAAGAGTTTGTAGAAAAAAAGAGAGGACTTGCTAAATCTGCAGAGACTGAAGTTAATGATAATGATGTCATTTGGGAGCTTTTTCAAGATCTAACAAAAAAGGCTCTCAGCTATGAAATGTTACAGATGCTCTTTTGGAACATGGCAATCTTTAAGGATAAACTTGGTCAGAATTCCTTTGAATACCAACAAAAATCACACAAATCACGTTTGCTGGATCTTGAGCAAAAAGGGAAAACGAAGGTTAAAATAAACGCCACCGGCTGTTCTGCTTCCTGCAGGAAAATGCACAACCTCGTCCTGCCGCTTGAAAAAGCATTACAAAATTTACCTGTACCAAATCCAAAGTGTGAAGCAACTTTATATTCTGCAAACACCTGGTGTACTTCCATTTATCTCGTTGCAAAAGAGAGTGAGAAGGAATCACCAAAATTACCACTGGCAGTAGAGAACGTCCCTGAACTTCCGCCCTTAGTGAAAAGTATCAATAACAATGCAAGTGACTCTGCCGACGAAACTGCAGAACAGCATTCAGAACAAACCGAAGATAATACGATGGGTTGGGCTATAGCAACATTAACATTGTGTCTTGGCCTCGGCTTGCTATTTTTTTCACCCTGGGCAGGAGGGCTGCTTGTCGCGTGGAGCATTCCGTTTTTTCCTCCGCTGATGCTGCGTTTGCGTCGTTCTTTACCTTTTTTAAAACACCGCTGGGAACGCTGGAGTTTGCTCGGAATTGGATTCCTGCTGGCACTGCTGCTGTTATTGTTGACTCAGTTGGCTGACCGGAAAATAAATAATTCCAGCACTAAAAGCGTAATTCCGCCTTACGAGGTGTTGTTGATTGAGGATCAAAGCAGTTCTACACGGTCACGTTTGCGGGTAAGTATTGTTGCTCCGGAAGCACTGACCGCTCGCGATCGTGCCCGTGTTGCGATGAATGCTGCTAAACAAATTCAAGCCAGCCAGGTATCGGATGATCCAGACAATCCGCAATATGAGTATGTTTCTGTAGTTTTAGAAGCAAGTACAAAAAGCGCCGGTCAGGGATATGCACTGGCAGAAGCGGAATACGCACCTGATGGACGTGGACAGCAGGGGATCATGAGTGAAGATCCTGATAATCAATGGAAATGGAATGTGAGCTCATCAAAAGCTCGTGTGAATCCTGACGACACCAATTCCCTGCAAAATGTGAAAGGGACACTCGAGACTTTTTTGAAGCAATAACTGGAAATGCCAATTTACAACTACCAGGCCTTTGATGGAGAAGGCACTTTACACAAAGGCACAAAGGATGCGGCAACAGAGACAGAGGTGCGTCAATATTTACGCAGCAAAGATCTTTTCCCTAAAGAAATCCGTACCAGTCGTTTTACAGGTGTAAAACTTCCCGGAGGTGAAAAATCTACTAAAATAAAAATACCGAAATTTTCTTTTCGGAAAGGTGTTTCCGGGAAAGCTCTCACTCAATTCACAAGACAGTTGGAAATTTTGCTTGACGCAGCTATTCCTTATGACAAAGCTTTTCAACTGATTATTCCACAAACTGGGGATTCCGGATTTCAAAGTATTCTTTCGGATGTACGTGGACGTGTGGTGGAAGGCGGATCACTTGCGGGAGCAATGGAAAGGTATCCTCATGTTTTTCCGACCATGTATGTCAGTATGGTACGCTCCGGAGAAAACGCAGGAAATCTGGGTTTAATAATGAGACGCCTTGCGGACTACTATGAATCGCAGGAACGTATGCTCTCCAAACTAAAGGGCGCGCTTATCTATCCTGCTTTCATGATGGTTTTTGGTTTGGCTGTTGTCATTTTTATGGTCACGTCGATCGTACCTAAAATCACTCGCATTTTTGAAAGTCAGGAAGAAGCACTGCCTTTGCCAACCCGTATTCTAATGGGGGTCAGCGATTTTGTGGTGGATCACTGGTTTCTGCTGTTGCTCATAACTTCAGGAATTATGGTTGGAATCATCTCATTTTTCCGGAGCAGCCGCGGAAGTTTGTGGAAAGACAGGATTGAACTTGAACTGCCACTGCTGAGTCGTTTGCGGGTTAAAGTAATGGTTGCTCGTTACTGTCAGACTTTAGGTACTTTGCTTAAAAGCGGGGTTGATTTAAAAACTGCTCTTGAAATTTCGAAACACGTTGTCGCCAATAAAATATTCATCAGCAAGTTGGATCAACTGATTACTGATGTTAACAACAAAGGTGTTCCTCTTTCCGCGGCTATGGCACGGATTGATTATTTCCCTGAATATGTGCGTCACGTCGTTTCAATCGGAGAAGAAGCCGCACGTGTGGATGAACTGCTGGAAAAAGTTGCTGACCGGATGCAGGAAGAAGTAAGCTCGCTGCTCGAGGCCCTCACAACACTCTTACAACCGGCCTTGATTATGATTCTCGGCGGAGCTGTAGGCTTTATCGCCCTCGCGGTTCTGCTGCCGATGCTTAACATGAGCCAGATCCTGCAATAGAAATTAAAACACGACTAATAATATGATATAATACGTATATTTATCAATTACTTGCTCTTTATTATTATTACTTTGTGTTACTTTGTATTTTTTGCTCTACGCCATTAAAACGCTATTCATGAGCGAACGAATACTGAGCCTGCCCTATCTTGTAGCTGCAGAATATTCTTTGCAAATCATTAGTCTGCAAATCAGAGGTTGGAGCAAACTCATATTCAGTAATGGATGTAGAAATATTACCAGTGTCTGAACCAGGAAAATTCGTTGAACTATTTGTATTACTCTTCAAAACGTACGAACAAAAAATATTCCATGCAACAGATTCAAGAAAGGTTGTGCTAACGTTATCAAAGCTGCCGGTTGAGGACTGTCTGTAGAATTTCAAATTAATTGAAGTCAGCTTTCCACTACTGTTATCAGAGTTCACTTTTAAACTGGGGATAAAAGCTTTAAATTTACTTGCATTATCAAATGGATCAGCACCAACAAATTCGAAATTGCCAATTGAAGTATTATCTGTATATGTTAACCTCCAATCTCCTGCAGGTAGAGAATCTACTTGTGGCCCATAGACTCCAATAGTTTTTCCATCATTACTCCACCAGACTGTATCTCGGGAACGCAATCCAATCGGCGTTGAATTGTCAGCATCATAGCTCAGATTATCAGTCTCAAACTGTGATGGCTGTTTATTACTATGCTTTATTGCAGATGGTGGATACCAATATGCGGTGATAGGACTTCCTTGAAAACAAAGATTGCTGGAGACACAAGCACCGGTATCAGTAAATGGTGTGCTATTATCTGTATATAAACTGCCCGCACTATCAAGATCACCAGTAATTTTTGGTCCCATCCCATAGAAATTATTCGTCTTACTGAAATTATCAATATTACCGTAATTATTGATAACATTAGTTAAATTATCTAAAGAAAATGAGAATAATAATTGCGCGTCTAAATTTGGATACCTCCAATTATTTGAAAATAAAGCCACAGCATCATCGCTTCTCGAGATATTTTGCAAATTATCCAGCTCACTGCTTTTGAATGAAGTTGTGGTGGAGAGTGTCTCCGTAGAAGAGCAGTTGTCGGCAGAATTAACTTCCCCTAATTCTAGGTCTTTCTCCATTTTAGATGTATCAAGCAATTCAAGCTTTTCATCATTGGAAGCTTCCAAATTCAGGTGACCGAAAATCGTTTTGCTGGTACTGTTGACGACAAAAACAACCAGATCATCTTTGTTCAATAGGGATGTGTCAACTTCAAAACTTCCGTCACTTTGAATTGTAAACTCTTTGCTGGATTGCCCATGATTATACATGGCCACAATCGTGTCCGGAGTGCTTGTAGAAGAAGTTGCAAAAGTACTCCTCGAAGAGGCCCCGCTGCCGGTAATTTTGCCTGTTATTTTATATGATGCAGATGAACTACTACTGCTTGAACTGTCTTTTTTGGCACACGAAATTATGGTGAGACAAAAAATGGATAATAATATAATGTGTAAAATCTTATGCATCCTAATAACTATATCTCACTTGAATTTCTGAACTGTAAAAACCATATGCAATAGTGACTGATGGATTTGTCATTGGCTTTGTTAAAGTTACTTCTGTTTTGTTGCTACCAATTATATTATGTGTTTCGCCATATGAGAGGTCTTGCTCATTAACACCTACTGTTACTACTGAAGCATTAGCCCAAAAAGAAGTTAAATCGGTAACTTCGTAATATGAAGTTCCATTGTGTAAATACCACTTTAGATGCACCTTAGAAACTTTAGAATCAGAATTTGTTTCCAGTTTGATAGATGGCACATATGTATTACTAAAATTGTCACTTCCAATAGGATTGGTTAGACTTAGGTCATAGTAACCAAGAGTAGAACTGTTATTATCTGTAAGAATCCAATCTCCTTCTGGAATAGTTGACAAATAATATTTGTTGCCATCAAGTGCAACTCTGATACTATTAGAATTGTTGTCTAAAGACCCCCAACCTGTATAAGAGTCAACATCAAGAACAAATGGATTTGATGAATTGTATTCAACACTAGTATCTACAGTACCATTATCATAAATATGCCTCATATAAGTTGAGCCAGGCGGTGTCAGGGTGTATGACATCGTACCATCGGTTGTCAAGGTGTTCGCACTCCTTAAACCAATAACCACCTGAGCGCCCAGATATGAAGCATTATCGAAATCTGTAAACACATCATTTACAACTGTTGATAAATATTTGTATCCAACTCCTGCCATATCGTACTCAGAGAAATCAGAAGTTGAATTTACATACATGTTTTTTAATATTTTTACATAGTCATCAGCTGAAGCACGAATTTTTAATTGATCAGAAGTAAATGTTGCAAATTTATCTGCTGTTTCATCAATTGTTTTGCCAATGGCTTCATCACTTGAATTATCTCCAGTTTCATTATCATAGCTACCTTGATTTACAGTGCCCATATCCAGATTATCTTTGAGGTCTGAAACAGGTATTGAGATCAGGCTGTCAGTACCACCAAGAGATAAAAATCCTATGATGTGATCTTTTTTTTCTGTTTTAGTTGTGTCCACCAGAACAAAAACATAACCTAAACACTCCATTGTACTCGATGTGATACAGTTTAGATGAACATCTAAAGCAAATGTGCCGTCACTTGCTATATTAAAAATCTGTCTGCCGATTTTACTGGCATGCCCCTCTTGAAGCATCAGATTGTAGTTAAGCGACACATTTGAAGTTCCCTCATAGGGTTTTGTTCTTGAAATAGGGATTGCCCAGACTTGATTTGCCGTTTGAGATGAATTATCAGATGACGAGCTGGCGAATCTGGAAGATGCACTCCTATTTACCGAATATCCTGTTCCTAAAGTTCCAGTTATTATTTTTGGATCACTGCTGCTACTGCTTGTGGTTGAAGAAGAACTATCTTTTTTGGCACACG
>Ga0187827_10008995_pt1 | contig 10686 bp, 8 predicted proteins | sample ETNtaG_39_FD_167969 | JGI IMG/M metagenome (GOLD analysis project Ga0187827, IMG submission 167969) | Marine microbial and viral communities from oxygen minimum zone, Eastern Pacific Ocean - ETNP2014_SV_150_PacBio MetaG (Illumina Assembly) | ecosystem: Environmental > Aquatic > Marine > Hypoxic... | reverse complement strand
GCCATGTCATTAGCTAGTGAGATAATTCTGTCCACCTTGACCCTTGTCTTGGATATCTCCTCCAGCCTGATCCTGGCATTTCCGGCCTCGTCTTTTTCCCTTACCTCCTTAAACTTTCTGTCCCAGCCAGGTTCTACTCCAAACTGTGTGACGGTTGGGCCGGCGTTTATCTGTACCACCTTGGCTTCCACCCCGTAACTGCCCAGGGCCTCTTCAATAAGCTTGGCTCTCTGTATATTGTCAGCCTGACTAAACTCAACCTCGGGAGTACTATCCAAGATATCGATCGGCGGCAATCGCCAGCCATCAACGGTAACCAGCGAGGGTGCTTTCCCGTATTTCTTCCATACCTCCTCGGCCACCTGCCTTAATCCCTCCCGAACCTGGGTAGGCGTAATCGCCGGGGTAGAAGCAACAGACGGAGTAACCGCCTCTCTTGACGGCATTATATCTCCAGGTTTAGGCGTTTCTGCAACAGGAGGAAGTTCTGGCTCCTGCGGACACACTGGCCTGGGAACAGACTTTCTTTCAAACTGCTTCCCCAGCCAGGAGACGAAATTCCTGGCCAAGCGGAAAAAAGTCCTGGGCGATACTAAAATAATACCCAGAATAACCAGTCCCACCAGTCGAAGGATACCGGCATAATCTTGGTCGCCGATGATACCGAGCCCTATACTGCCTCCCTCGCCATAGAAAGCCAGTACCCACCAGATAGCCAGAACGAAGACAATGCCGCTCAGCCAGCGATTCCAGCGATAGATAAGTGCAGATTGTTTCCGCCAGCGTATGAGCCCGGCCAGAATGCCGAGAGCCATTACTATGAAGACCATCCCCCAACCAAACAGCTCCCCAGCGCCATCCACGATACTGCTGGTCCAGGAGGTTATTTTCGGCCAGAACCAGAATACAAGAATTGCGATGATAGCCAGCAGCATCAAAGACAGCAACGCAATACGGAGAAACCGGTCCATCCGTGACCTGCCTTCGGACATTCCTCTGGACTTACGCCTGTCATCGGCTTTTCTATTAGCCATATCACCCCTCGGTGAGTTGCAATGTTTTGAAGCTACACCTTTACCATAATTGGAAGAATCATAGGGCGGCGTTTTGTCTGCTCATAGTAAAACTTATTCAGTACGTCTCTAACTTTGGTGCGGACAAAACTCCACTCAGCCGAGCGGCCACCACTATGGCCAAGAACACGGGCTACCACATCTCGACTCTCATCCAACAAATTATTGGATTCCATGTTACCAACGAAACCCCGTGATACAATATCGGGACGGCCCACTAGTTTACCTGTTTGCCGGTTAATCGCGATAACTACCATGACTATTCCATCCCGTGACAACATCCGTCTATCACGGAGAACAACACCACCAACGTCTCCAACACTCAACCCGTCTACATACACATTGCCTGTAGTAACCCTGCCCGCCTTCTTAGCCTCCTGCGGGCCGAGCTCGAGTACATCACCATCCTCTAATACAAAGATGTTTTCTTTTGGAATGCCCACTGACTCAGCTAATTTAGCGTGAAGACTTAAGTGGCGATATTCACCATGAATAGGCATAAAGAACCTCGGTTTGACCAGACTCATCAGCAGTTTTAGCTCTTCCGCACTGCCGTGCCCGTGAACATGAACCGATGCCACCCTATCGTACAGTACCTGAGCTCCCTGCTTAAAAAGGCTGTCCAGTGCCCTGTTGACCAGCGCTTCATTGCCGGGCACAGGTGTCGCCGAAATGACCACCGTATCACCGCGAAGTACATGAAGCTGACGGTGATCGCGGTTTGCCATGCGTACCAGAGCCGAAGTAGGCTCCCCCTGGCTTCCGGTGGTAACTAAGGCAATTCTATCAGGAGGCATACCGCGAAGTTCATCAATCCGAGCAAATGTCCCGTCCGGGGCAGTAAGATAGCCCAACTCCAACGCCATGCGAACTGTATTGCGCATACTGCGCCCAACAACACAGACACGGCGCTGATGCCTGACAGCTGCGTCAATAACCTGCTGAATACGGGAAACCAGCGACGCGAAAGTAGCTACAATCACCCTGCCTGGTGCATCTGCCATGACACGGTCCAGAGCCTCACCGACCACCTTCTCCGAGGGGGTATAACCAGGTAGCTCAGCATAGGTGGAATCAGAGAGGAGCAGCAAAACCCCCTGGACGCCCAGCTGAGCCAGCCGGGACAGATCAGTTGGTTTACCATCAGCAGGTGTATGGTCAAGTTTAAAATCGCCACTGTGAACTACGATGCCTGCTGGCGTATGTATGATTAACCCTACTGCATCGGGTATGCTGTGACAAACCGAGAAGAACTCAACCTTGAACTTCCCCAGTGTAAATCGCTCACCGGGCAACCTCACATTAAGTTCGGCCTTTGAAAGTGCTTTCCTCTCTTTAAGCTTGACCGAGATAAGCCCCCGGGTAAGCTTGGTGGAATAGACAGGCACATCAAGCTGAGGCAGCAGATAGGGCAAGGCACCAACATGGTCTTCATGGCCATGGGTAATGATTATACCCCTTATCTTGTCCCGCTTCTCCAGCAGATAAGTGATATCAGGAATTACCAGGTCAATGCCCAGCATTCCCGCCTCGGGAAACATAAGCCCGGCATCAATGACAATGATGTCGTCTGCATATTCCATCATCATCATATTCTTGCCGATATCGCCTAACCCACCGAGAGGGACTATTCTTAATCTTGGCTTGATCACTACTCTAAGCCTCAAACATATTCAATTGCTGTGGCTTCTGTTTGGCTTCAGGTACATTTTCCAGTTGAGCCATCAGTGATGGTATCTTGAGCATATCAGCCTCTATTGTCTGGCGCAGGCTCTGTTGATGAAGAGCAGCCGCTGGGTGATACATGGCATAGTAAATGACATCATCTCGTTTTTGGGCCGTACCATGAATCTTACTTATGATCCTGCCCGGGAAGAACATTGCCATGGAATAGCGCCCCAGGGTTACAACCATCCTGGGACGAATCAACTCAATCTGGCGCTCAAGCCATGGGTGGCAGTTCTGTATTTCGTGAGGTAATGGGTCGCGGTTTGTCGGCGGTCTACATTTAATTATATTCGTTATGTAAACCTGCTCGCGACTCAAATCGATAGAGGTTATCAACTGGTCCAGGTATTGTCCTGCCGGACCAACAAATGGGCGTCCCTGCTGGTCCTCATGCCAGCCCGGTGCCTCACCAATGAACATAATATCAGTATCTTCAGCACCGTCACCAGGCACCACTTTGGTTCGATTATTAACTAATACTTCACACTTTTTACAGGTTGCAATTTGCTGACAAAGCTCACCGAATACTGACATTTTCCCGTTAACCCCGATAGAAAAGTTCAATCAGTCAATTCTTGATTATGATAACATGAGCAATATGTCAAGTCAATTTAGTGTCAGAGGATTCTACAAGACTGGTGTTTACTTAAAAGCCTGACGGCACTGCCGGTAACCGAGGTCAAAAGCCTTGAGATTAAGCGGGGCTAGCTTGACTGAGAAACGAGCCCGGATAGCTCCTCTTATTGCTTCCGCCTTGATAGGGACCCGCCCGGTAGCAAATAGTGCCCCCAAGAGCACTATATTGGCAACCAACGGGCTTCCTGCCTCCGAAGCAATCCGAGCTGCATCCAGCGCAACTACTCTATTGGCAACCCCGTTTAGCCTTTCAACAATTTTATCAGAGTCGGGATACTCACTCTGGCCCAGAGAGACGGTGAAGGGGATAACGGCTTCTGTATGAAGTATAACTATGCCAGATTTTGAAAGATAAGCGATGTTTCTCAGCGCCTCAGTGGGTTCCATTCCTACGATAATATCGCCTTTCCCCCTAGGAATGAGAGGCCCGTACACCTCGCTTCCAATCCTGATAGTACTCACCACCGAGCCACCTCTAACTGCCATCCCCAGCACCTCAGAGCCTCTAACATTCAGACCGCTATCAACTACAGCCTGTCCCAGAAGCTCTGACATCGAAATCACACCCTGCCCACCGACACCCACGATTAGAATATTGACTTCCTTTACTATTTGCTTCACTCCTGTATTATAGCTTTATGGGGGCAAACCATAGCACAAACCTCACAACCGGTGCATAAGGAACCATTTATTATCACTTTACCATTTTCTTTTACTATAGCCGGGCAAGCAAGAAGCTGGATGCACGCCTCGCATTTTACCCTGCACCTTTCCTGATCTATATAATAAGGAACGGTTTTCTCCCCCCTCACCTGCTTCTCCCTCTGTTCTATAATAGCACACGGGCTTCTTGCAATTACGACTGATGGACCATCATATTCGATAGCCTTTTCGAAGGTTTCAATAGCCTTTTCGAGATCAAATGGGTCTATGACCTCGACGAATCTTACCCCGCAGGCTCTGGCTATATTTTCAGGCCGCACCGATTCAGTTTCTTCTCCAACAGCGGTGTAACCGGTGCCGGGATGTGGCTGAAATCCAGTCATAGCTGTAGCCGAGTTATCCAAGATTACCATCGTTATGTTCGCCTTATTATAGACAGCATTTATCATGGCTGGTAGGCCGGAATGGAAGAAGGTCGAGTCACCTATCTGAGCTATGATTGGGACATCAACCACATGAGCCAGACCGTTGGCAATGCCGAAGCCACCGCCCATACAAATGTTAATGTCCATCGATTCTATCGGCGGGAGGTAGGATAAGGTATAGCAACCAATATCGCCCGGATATATAGGCTCCATATCCTTGCCATATTCCTTAGCTACCCTTCTGCCAGCCACCTTCATTGCATATTGAGAGGCTCGATGAGGACAGCCTGGGCACAAAGCAGGAGGCCTTGGCGGCAAAATAGAAGCCATTTCCTGCTCGAGTTTATCCAACTCACCGAAGTCAACTGGAGACCGGGAGTTGGTTAATCTAGCAATAGCTTCGGTAACCTTTCCCGCAGATAGTTCTCCGACCGCCGGAACCAAGTCTTTGCCATGAATTCTAACCGGTATATTGGCTTCTCCAGCAATGGCTCTAACATGGAGTTCAACAAATGGCTCCAGTTCTTCTACCACGAGCACCTCTTCTACCGAATTCAGCAGTCTTTTCACCAAGTCCTCGGGCAGTGGGTGGGGTGTACCAATCTTCAGTACTGAAATCTCTCCATCAACCCGCAACCACTTTATTGCTTCTAGCGTATAACTATATGAGAGACCACAGGCAATTATACCCTGTCTAGCTCCGTCTACAAGTTTTAACTGGTTGTATGGAAATGTATTAACCGCCTTTTTTATCTTTTCAAACCTCTCAAGCATTAAGACCCTGTTCTTCCTGGCTACAACTGGAGTATAGACCAGCCATGAACGATCCTTTTCAAAAGAACCCTTCTTCATCTCTTTTGATATTTCGCCCAGCGCCACATCACTTCGCCCGTGCCCTATTCTGGTCACGGACCTGACCATGAAAAGGTGTTTGAATTCCTCAGAGAGTCCGAAGGCATCAGCCATCATATCCTTGGCTTCTTGAACAGAAGAAGGCTCAAGGACGGGTATATAAGCCTGCTCAGCAATATATCGAGTATCCTGCTCATTCTGGGAACTCCATGCCCAAGGGTCATCGGCGGAGAGCAAAACCAGGCCACCTTTGGCACCTATATAGCCAGCCGTCATTAACGGGTCGTGGGCTACATTTACACCAACATGTTTCATCGATGCCATGGCACGCACACCACATAAAGAGGCAGCTAGGGCAACCTCAAATGCAACCTTTTCATTAATTGACCACTCGACATAGATGCCAAGCGTTTCGGCCACCCCGGCTAAGGTCTCCAAGATTTCAGTCGACGGAGTTCCTGGATAAGCTGCCGCCACCTGAACCCCAGCCTCTATCGCTCCTCTGGCTATGGCTTCATTGCCAAGCATAAAAAATCTTTCCCCAGGCGAATCAGAACCAATAGTTAACCCCTCCATTCCGGCACCCCCTAATATTTAATAATACAGGGCAATGATAAAGTGACTCGGGGAAAAGCGAACAGTATAATGGCAACAAACAGCGTTCTTAGAAAATTATATATTCCCTGTGTTCGAAGATAGTTTCCGGATGAATATCCGCAACAATCCCTTTGATGGCGTAAGCATTCCCCTCCTGTATCACCGGCTTCAAATCTTAAAGCTTTCTTTCGCACCCGTATATTTTTGTCTCATCCTGGGTTTCTCTATCTTACCGGTGGGATTTCGCGGCACCTCATCAAATATGACCTGCCGCGGCCTCTTATATTTAGGCAAGTCTCTTTCACAGAATTCGTTTACCTCTCTTCTGGTGAGAGTCTCCCCCTGCTTAACCTGAACTACGGCAGCAACTGTTTCCCCCAATCTTTCATCGTGAAGCCCAATCACTCCCACATCATGAATTTTGGGATGGTTCCGAAGAACCTCTTCTACTTCCACAGGGTAGATATTCTCTCCCCCACTGATGACAACATCCTTCTTCCTATCTACAATATAGATAAATTCGTCGCCATCCTCCCTGACCATGTCCCCAGTATATAGCCAACCATCTTTAATGATTTCCGCCGTCAACTCCTGGTTCTTGTAGTACCCCTGCATTACACCATCACCCTTGACCAGCAGTTCGCCAACCCCTCCCCGAGGAACATCCTTTCCCTCCTCATTCACAATGCGTGTCGCCCAACCAAAGCCAGCTTTCCCAATAGCGCCCACTTTTTGCGCATTCTCTATGCCTAAATGGACACATCCCGGACCCGAAGCTTCACTCAATCCGTAGTTGGTATCATACTGCATATTGGGGAAGTATTCCCTCCACCGTTTGATCAGTTGCGGGGGAACCGGCTGAGCCCCGATATGCATCAGCCGCCAGCAGCTCAGGTCATAATCCTCCTTTTTGAGATCTCCTCTGTCTAACATTCCGAGGATATCCTGAACCCAAGGCACCAGCAACCACACTATTGTTCCCCTCTCTTTACTAACAGTCTCAAATATAGATTGAGGGTCTACTCCCGCTAATAGCACGGCTCGCCCGCCAACAAGTAAACTGCCATACCAGTGCATCTTGGCACCGCAGTGATATAAGGGCGGGATAAGAATAAAAATGTCATCCTGCCGTTGACTATGGTGCGTATATTCAGTGAGGGTCGCCGCCTCCATATTCTTATGTGTAAGCAGTATTGGCTTAGGCGCTCCGGTAGTGCCAGAAGTAAAATACAACCCGCATCCATCTTCCCCATTCAGCTGCACCGGTATCGGTTTAGAGGAAGACTGGTCTACTACACCTTCAAAATCCTCCATATCATCGGGCAGATTATGACCGGAAAAGATATATTTTTCTATCGCAGACAACTGCGAGCGGATAGCCTCTACCCTGTCCGTAAATTCCTCACCTAAAATCATCACCTTGGATTCAGCTATATCAACACAATATTGAATCTCCCTGCTGGTGAATCTAAAATTGAGTGGCACCACCCATGCCCCAGTTCTGAGAATACCAAAATAAGTCTCAAGCCAGGTGATAGAATTCCGCATTAGATGTATAACTTTGTCTTCCTTCTTGACACCCCTATCCACCAAAGCATTGGCTATACGGTTTGCTCTCTCATCGAACTCTCTCCAAGTAATTTCCTTTCTTAATTCCTCACAGGGATTGATCTCGACAAGAGCTGGCTCATCGGGATACAGTTCGGCATTTCTAGCGAGTATCTCAGATATATTCATCGTCCCTCTCCAACCCGAGCCACTACCTTATCAATCCACAAGACTATCATTCCCGCTTCCCCCTCCCCAGTCTATGATACCTGTAAATAAGAATCCTCCCACCTGGGAGGATTCCATTTCAACTTTTGCTGCTTTAGATTTGCTCCAAGCTAATTTATTCATATAAGGGACGGTGAGCGATATTGGTTAACATGCTCTATATACCCACTTCGTTGGCGAAAATTTTATCATAATGAATAATACTATGTCAATACCGATGGCTACGTAAAATCAACATTATGATACGAGATATACAGCTAGAATGATTTGGCTGTTACGGTGTTTTCTCTAAGGACAGGCTTACTGTTCAGCAGTGATTGAGCTTCTTTCACCCGGAGCTCGCGCATCTCTCCCTCTTTGAGGTCGCCAAGGCTAAGACTACCGATTCTAATTCGCTTCAGTGCCATAACACGATAACCAAGGCTTTCGAACATACGGCGCACCTGGCGCTTTCTACCCTCATGTATGGTTATACTATAGCTGAATGAGGGTAGAGCTTCTACTTCCCGGACAATGGCAGGATAGGTCATACCATCCTCAAGCTCAATACCCTGCTCCAGTTTTTGTCTTCCGCCTGGATGCAATCTCTTATCAAGCAGGACCAGATACACCTTCTCATACCCGAATTTTGGGTGTGTAAGTTGATAGGTAAATCCACCATCATTGGTCAGTAATAAAAGCCCCGTGCTGTTTTTGTCCAATCGACCCACCGGGTACAACCTTAAACGACGATATATCTCGGGCAATATATCCATGACCGTCCTGCGCCCCCTCTCATCACTGGTAGTCGATAAAATACCCCTCGGCTTATTTAGCATCAGGTAAACTGCCTTCCTCGATTTAAGGTCAGCCAACCGTCCATTTACCAAAACTTTGTCTTTTTCCACATTCACCGGATGACGAAAGTCTTCCGCCACTTTCCCATTTATCTTCACTCTGCCCTGCCGTATGGCATCAGCAAGCCGCCTCCGCGACCCCATTCCAGCCTCGGTCAACGCTTTGATTAGAGGAATTGATGACATACCCGATGACTCCCAACGTCAGTTTCAACCAGAGCCCATCATCTGGCTAAGCACACTTCCTTATATATCTCCAGTATAAACGCTTTAATTATCTAAAGCCAGTAAGGTCAGTATTTAAGGAAGCTATTGAGCATATCATCATCGCCGTAATAACGGCACAGACCGATGCCGGTAACGTCGTCACTCTGGTGGGAGCCGGAGATGGTGGTGGCGATGTAGACATCAGTGATGGTAGCACTATCAGCGCCGTAGAACTCCTTGAAACCCACGGCCGTATAGCAATGAACCTCACAGTAGGCGGAACGACCTATTAACATATCAGGCTGGACTCCGGCATAATGATACAGAGCAGCAGGAGAATATCCAGAGAGTCGTTGATAGATTCTGCTGCCAGTCAAAATATCGTCAAGGCAGGGTGAAAGTACTTCCTGATTCATGGCAACGGCAGCCATGGCATCCATAACCCCAACTTCACCTGAACGTATTAAACGCCTCACTTGATACCCTGAAGTAAGAGCAAATAACGCTGCACAGGCTAAGAAACCGACGGGTCTCTTTCAAGGGGCCGGCCGGCAAACATGTTTACGAGGCTACACTGTGTTAATAGATAAAATTGTCTAGTTTGTTCTAAGAATCCAGCAATATTTCCAAAGGGAGAAGCTCCGGTATTACTAACTCACCCCTTTATTTGCAATCCAATACTCACGTATATTACAATTTAACTCGGTGGTATGTGCTATTTCTAATAGATACATTTCCCCAGAATCCCTGAAATTTCAACCGGGGACAGGGGGTGACTAGTGCCGAAGACGAGAAAGTTCATTATCAGTGGAATGATTGTAATCCTGGCCATAGCCTACCTCGCCTATGCGGGCTTCACGAGTTCCGCGACTTATTACTACACGGTTAATGAACTCCTTGAACAGGGAAACTCAATCTATAACGAGAATGTGCGCGTGAATGGGCAGGTTGCTCCCGGCTCCGTAGAGCAGGAGTCTACGGGACGCGTACTGAGATTCGTCATCGTTGATGTCGAGGAGGAAGGAAGCTTGCCCGTGTCTTACCAAGGCGTTGTTCCCGATACCTTCAAGGTAGGCAATGAAGTTGTTGTTGAGGGCCGCCTCAATTCAGATGGCGTTTTCCAGGCATCTACCCTGATGCCGAAGTGTCCATCCAAATATGTACCCGAAGTATGAAAATCGGCTCAGGAAAATAATTTATGGCAGATATAGGCTATATTGCTCTGTTTCTGGCACTGGTAGCCGCGGTCTACTCAGCCGTCGCCTTCATACACGGTAAGAGAAAAGGACACCTTTCACTGACTGAAAGCGCCAGGAATAGTCTCCTTGCTGTGTTTGGATTGCTTTCTATATCGATAGCGATTCTAATCTATGCACTGGTTACACATAATTTCCAGATAGAATACGTTGCCTCATATACCAGCCGTGACCTCCCATTCACTTATCTGGTAAGCGCTTTATGGGCAGGTAATGATGGCTCCTTATTATTATGGGCGTGGCTCCTTTCCCTGATTGCCACCATAATGCTGCTTCAAAAGCGAGACGTCGGTAAGGAGCTGGTACCTTATGCGGCTTCAATCGTCATGATTACCCAGGCCTTCTTTATATTTCTCCTGCTCACGGTAGCAAATCCTTTCCAAAAACTCGCCTTCGTCCCCGCCGATGGCATAGGTCTTAACCCCCTGCTTGAGAACCCGGGCATGATAATGCACCCGCCGACCTTATTGGCTGGATACGTTGGCTTTACCATCCCCTTTGCCTTCGCCATAGCCGCCCTGCTGAGCAGAAAGCTCGGTGACGAGTGGCTAATAACCGTAAGGAGATGGACGCTTCTGGCCTGGCTCCTCCTCGGGATTGGTAATCTTATCGGTGCCTGGTGGGCGTATGTCGAGCT
>Ga0187827_10008994_pt1 | contig 10686 bp, 7 predicted proteins | sample ETNtaG_39_FD_167969 | JGI IMG/M metagenome (GOLD analysis project Ga0187827, IMG submission 167969) | Marine microbial and viral communities from oxygen minimum zone, Eastern Pacific Ocean - ETNP2014_SV_150_PacBio MetaG (Illumina Assembly) | ecosystem: Environmental > Aquatic > Marine > Hypoxic... | reverse complement strand
AGCCGTATCCAGGTGGAGATGTCGGATCACCTGTCCATCGGGGGAGCTTACTGGGCTGGCTCTGGAGATCAACCCGGTACGCCGAATGTAGATGAAGGGTTTCAGCAATTCGGATATCGGAATACGCTGGAAAAGGCTGCTTTTTTTTATCGTCCCGGCCTGCGGAATCTAAGACGTCTATCCGCTCACCTGGAGGGACGCCTGCCCCGATTGACAGTCCGACTCCAACTGGCACGAATTGGGGAAGGCACACCGGGTCGTACCCTCGGTACGGAAATCGGATTGACCCTTGATTATGCCTATTCAAAACACGCCCACCTGAGATGGCAGTGGGGCATAACCACTAACGGCCAGCGTATGCAGATATTCGAACTGGTCTCCCACCTCGGGAACTAAGGACCGGCAATTAAATAAGCGCAAATTTATCCGGCCCTGCGACGCCACCTTTCCTACGTTGCCCTGCATCAGCCCTCCCTATGTCACCCTGTCCCATTGACTGGTTGCCCAATTGGCTGATGGCATGTGTCCTGCAGACACGATACGAGCGGTTCGAGGTTGACTGATGGTTGTCTGGTTTTACTTTTCAATCACCAAATCACTTGGATCTCCCCCGCCCTCCCGCACCTCCCTCATCCCCCAATGACAGAGGGCAAAATCATATTTCACAGGATCATCAGGATCGTAGACGCCCAATACTTTCGTCACTTCTTCCGCCATTTTCCAATCCGCCTGCCGCCTTTTCGTTAACCCCAGCTTACGGGATATACGAGCCACGTGGGTATCTATAGGCATAATCAGTTTGGCCGGTGAAATGCCCTGCCAGTGTCCCAGGTCGATCAAATCATGACGGACCATCCAGCGCAGGTACAAATTCAACCGTTTACAGGCGCTGCCGGAGCGAGGGGAGGGTAAAAAATAGCGTACACCCGCCTTCTGGGGAATGCGGGCATCCGGGTATAGTGGGCAAGGGTAATCAAGCAAGGTCTCCACAAAACGGATCAGCGCCGGCCCGGTATGCGGATCGGATGCATGATACCCGGCGGCAAAAAGGCCGCCAAGGCTCCCATAGCCTCGCAGGGCCTGTTGCATAAGGGTTAAAAGCGCGACAATATCCTGCCCACGTGAAAAGCGATACACAAATGAATCAAAACGTCTACCATCTCGTTCGAAGTCAAAATGACAGATAAACTCATACGGCGCATGATCCATTAAATGAAATAGATGTTCAACAGCGTAGACAATGCGTTCCACCCGTCCATAAGCCAGCACCGCTGCAATCAAGCCGGCCGTCTCCTGATCCGCCGGTTCAGAAAACCGACGGACGACCTCAAGTGGATCAGGAGATAACATGGATAGGTCGAAGGTATGATACAGTGCCTCCAACCGCTTGAACAGCACACTATTATATGCCATCCGATATATCCTTCATAATGTGCCCTTCACCTGCCGCTTCCCACTGACCGATTGACTGATGGCCGCCTGCAAAAATTCACACCCATCCGTGATATAGATCACCGTAGAGAACGGGCATTAGTGTACAGTGTCGGTATCGCCCCGGTACGTAAAACGGTGTAACTCCAGCCGGTAATTTACATCAACGTTTTGAAATATGCTATTCTATCTTGACATGAATATCTATTTTATATAGCATTCACTCGGGCACACCTGATTAGAAATAAATTCTTTGCTTTTTTGAAATTTGGAAGGGATCACAATGATAAAGGTGCTTGTTGTTGATGATGAGGTGCTCTTGTGCGATTTATTAGATGACATGTTGACCGAAATGGGATACGACATCGAAGTGGCGATGAGCGCAGATGAAGCACTGGAAACCCTTCGAAAAACGCAATTCGATGTGGTCCTGCTGGATTTGATGCTGGGCCCTGTAAGCGGGTTCACGGTGTTGGAGAAAATCCGCCAGATGTATCATCCACCCATGGTCCTGGTCATGACGGGGTACGGGTCACCGGATGTAGCTATAGAAGCGATGAAGAAGGGAGCTGCCGATTTCATTGTGAAACCGGTGGTGCCGAATTTGCTCGATATCCGCATCCGTAAAGTGATGGATGAACGCCGTTCCCAACATCTGGCTATTACAGATGGGTTGACCGGTTTGCATAACCGCCGTTATTTTGAAGAACGGCTCGATGAAGAGATCCACCGGTCACGCCGGTATGATCGACCCGTGTCGATTATTATGATAGACATTGATTTTTTTAAACAGTTCAACGATACTTGCGGCCATTTAAAAGGGGATGATGTCCTGAGTAAACTCTCTCACATATTACAGGATCATACACGTGAGACAGACATTACCGCCCGGTATGGAGGCGAAGAGTTCGTCATGATCCTCCCGGAAACCAGTTTGGAAAGCTCCAGAATGCTTGGCGAACGAATCCGGAAAGCAGTAGACGATGCGGTTTTCAAGGGAGAAGAGCGGATCCCGGCAAAAAAAATCACCGTCAGCCTCGGTGTCAGTTGTCTGACAGGTGATGAAGGCGGATATGATACCCTGGATCGAGCGGACCGGGCCCTGTACAAATCGAAGCAGGCAGGCAAAAACCTTGTAACTGTGCTGACGAAAGAAGGCTTGTCGCAGGAGTGAAACCTGAAGAATTAACGAAGCGACTGGAAAAAAACAAAGTTGATTCTGTTTATTTTTTTTCCGGAGATGAAAACTTCTTAAAAGAGGAAGCGATTCGGCAACTGACTGCTGCCATTATCGAACCCGGCACGGAAGAATTCTGCCTGGATAGTATGAATGGGGACAATACGGATGCCACCACCGTTTTAACCCTTGCAGTCACCATACCAATGATGGCGGAACGACGCATCATCGTCGTGAGGGATTTCCACCGATTGCCTCAGAAAGACCGGGAAGTCGTTGCCGACTATGCCGAACATCCTTCCGCCAGCACCTGCCTCGTATTGGTCACCCCCAAAGTCGACCTGAAAACAAAATTATACAGTCGTTTGAGTAAGGCGGCCACATCGGTGGTCTTCTATGCCCTGTACCCTGAGCGTATTCCGGGGTGGTTACAGCAGCATGTGCGCCCCTTTAAAAAACGCCTGTCCAATGAAGCCGGCCATCAGCTTCAGGCCATTGTGGGCACCGATTTAGGAGAATTGGCAAGCGAACTGGAAAAACTGGTCGTTTTCGTGGGAAACCGGCGCACCATTGAGGCGGCGGATGTAGAAGCCATCATGGGTCCATCAAGGGCCGGTACGGTTTTTGACCTGGCACAAGCCATCGGAGAGAAAGACCTGACCCAGGCGCATAAAGCCTATATGCGTGCCATGGACGCGGGAGAATCTCCCCTTGCCCTCGTGGCCATCCTGGTCCGCCACTTGAGTATTCTGTGGAAAATCCGTTTGATGAAGCGGGAACGGCAATCGGATGAAGAAATCAAAAGATCGTTAAAACTCGGCTGGGGATTTAATAAGTTTTTTGCACAATATGCGGCCCAGGCCGGATTGTTGACCGTCCGGGATCTTCATGGCGGATTTGAAGCACTATATCAGGCAGACATGTCGCTGAAAACCAGCGCCCGTTCGCCCCATCTGATTATGAAGAAACTGCTGTATGATCTGTGTGTAGGATGAGGGATGCTATGATCAATGATGAAGGAACTGTTGTCCGCGAACACCGCAATGCATTCGATGTCGAAACGGACACAGGCGTCGTGGCCTGCACCTTGCGTAGCAAGTTGAGAAAAACCCTGGTCTATCCAGAAAGGGACGACCGATATCATACCGTCGAAAATGTGGGTCAAATCCGGGTGATAAACCCTGTGACCATTGGAGATCGGGTACGTATCAGTAAACAGGAAAATGATAATTCAGGGGCTATCGAAGAGGTGCTGCCACGCCGGTCTAAATTATCACGCAAGGCATCGGGACGCCGGCAGGTGGAACGGATCATGATCGCCAATGCGGATTATTTGATCATCGTCCTGGCAGTAAAAAATCCCGTGCCCAACATCCGCCTGTTGAATCGGCTGCTTGTGGCTGCGGAGGCTGGAACCCTGACGCCGATCATCTGCCTGAACAAAATGGATCTCTGGACCTTAGAGAGTCCGGATATTCAAGAGACCTATAAACAGGTCGGCTACCGAATTATCCCAACGAGCGCTCTGACAGGACTGGGTATCGACGAGCTTCGTAAACTCCTGTCTCGGAAGATATCTGCCATTGCCGGCCCTTCAGGGGTAGGCAAAACGTCTCTATTAAACGCGCTCCAACCCGGCCTTGGCCTTAAAGTACGCGAAGTCAACCGGTCTACAGGCCAAGGTCGTCATACCACATCCTACCTGGCAGGGCACAAGTTAGATGTTGGCGGCCTGGTTATTGATACACCCGGCATCCGTGAATTCAGCCTGTGGGATATCACGCCCGAAGAGTTACCGGGGATGTTTCCCGACCTGTCGAAATATATCCATACCTGTAAATTTCATGATTGCGCCCATATACATGAGCCGGGCTGCGGTGTTAAACAAGCCGTAGAGGAGGGCCTCATATCGCATGGCCGCTATGACAATTTCGTGGCGCTCTACGAGGAACTGAAGGGGAATTGGTGAACTGTAAACGCACCATTTTCTAGAATCCAATTTTTAGATTTCGATCTTCCTGAATACCGGCGAATAGGCACAGCGTATCTAAAGTCAAATCCATCTCCCGGCCGGTCTTAGGCTCGTCAACGCGAAGAACCACGTTCAGGTGGTTAGGCATATGGGTCTCATCAAAGCCGATCAGGTCGGCGATCTCTTCTTCTCCGATCTTTACCCTGTCCCCACTGACCAGCAGGCCCGTTTCTCCCATTTCAATGAATCCGACATAAGCTACGCGATTGATCGTATCACCAGGTTGGGCGTCTTTTTCATCGGTGAGGATAATTTCAAGGACCTCGCCACGCCGTATGGCCCGGGATAGGTGGGGGATCAAAGTTAAATTCCGGTCTGTTACCTGCCAGTCCAATATAGCAAATAGCCGTCCGGCCAGCTCTGTTTTCTGATAGTAGTGGTCGCGTGTTACCCGTTTTTGTTCATGTGGATCAGACATGGCAAGTCCTTCTAATGAATGATTGTTGAATTATGAACCGCGTAGCGTTCGCCGGAGCCCGAAGGGATCAGAAATTGTAATTGAAAAGGCGTTCATTTTCAACGAGTTATTAAGATCTTTCAATCACAACTCACTACTCACAAACAATAACAATCAAAATCAGGATCATTTTCTGCTGAATCCAGCGAGCACAGCACCAATCTCATCCTGGGCGCGTCGCGCGGTCGCTGATGATCCAACGTAGTTATTCATCATAATCGAAAAAACGAGCGGCTCGCCATCCTGCGTATATACAAACCCGCTCAGACAACTGGCGCCCGATAGCGTCCCTGTTTTTGCGCGCAATATGCCTTCTGCCTCAGTACCCTTCATGCGATTTTTCAGATTGCCATCCATTCCGGCGATCGGTAGGGCTTCCATCAGCGACGTTCTGAGCGTCGTGTCTTGATAAACGGCCGCGAGCAGTGCAATCGTTTGATCGGGGGTGACCAGATTATAAAAGGACAGTCCTGATCCATCGGCAAATCGATAGGATAACGTATCCAGGCCGACATATTCAGTTAAAACTTGCCGAACAGCGCGCAACCCACCCTGGCTCGTCCCTGTCTCACCCGATCGATGCTGTCCCATCGTTTTGATGAGGAGCTCCGCCGACAGATTATCACTGTTTTTCAACATTTTCGTGACCGTTGTCGTTAACGGTTCCGACTTATGTGTGGCAAGCGCCCTCGCTCGGTAGGGCGTTTTGCCGCGGCGCACCCTCCCGGTGACGTACACCCCTCGGGCATGCAGTTGCTCTTTGAGCAATCGGGCGGCGTATAAACCCGGTTCTTCCACGGTTCGGATAAAGCGGCGTTCACCGGCGCCAAGCGGAAGAGCTCCGGTAATGGTGATGATGTTGCGTCGCGTCTGCCAGTGGCGTTGTACGCGTAGCGGCGCAATGGACTCCGAGCCTGCCGACATCGTGGTGGCCTTTACATCAAAGGTCAAATACGCCGTAGAAGGAGAAATACGTACCGCAACCGGTGCGCCGACCGCATCTCCCGGCTTGATATTCACCTGTACGGAGTTGCTGTTGATCGTCATCGCACTGAGTTGGGCGGAGTAGCCGTATTGCACATCATCCCACATCCAGCCCTCACCGAGGGGCACGGTATCGAAGTACGAATCGTCCAGGATGACATCTCCCGCGATCACAACCGGATAGAATGCGGCGATGGTCCCGGCCAGGCGATCCAGGTCATCCGTGCTAAAGAACGGATCTCCCCGACCGTAAAGATAGAGATTGGTCGACAGCGTATCTCCCCGGATACCGAGGTCAGGATCTGCAAAGATCGTTGTAAGAAATCGGTAATCCGGGCCCAGAACACGCAAGGCGCTGACGGCGGTAAACAATTTTGTATTGGACGCCGGATGAAAAAGACCGGCCGATCGATGGGCGAAGAGCGTATCGGCCGTAGCCAGAGAGACGACTTTAAGACCGATGGTCATAGGACGCAGCGTCGGCTGATTGAGGATAGCCTGGAGACTAAATTGTAAACGCGGCTCAAAACGTTTATCCGAATCACGTGACCTGCCTGGACCGCCACAAGCGCAGAAGCATACCGTCATGCTTAACAGAAAAAACAGGATATCATGAGATCGGTTCATAGGTCGTTATACTCCCAGCATCTTATCCAGAACACGCGCGACATCATCATACCGGGCCGGCAGCTCTACGGGTTGATGGTTATACCGGGCCGTTACATCTTCCAGTCGGCCTTCGTGATAGTCTACTTTGAAGTCGGTGAATTTCAGGCCGTTGGCTGTGGAAATAATGATTACCCGGTCCTTCTGTTGAATTTCGCCCCGGGCGGCCATTTTAAACAGAACGGCCAGTGCCACGCCCGTATGCGGACAGTTATACAGGCCGGTCAGGTCGCCCCGGGCGGCCGCATTGGCGATTTCATCTTCTGTGGCCTGTTCGACGGTGCCGTTGAATGCTTTTAAAACGCGAATCGCCCGTTGGATGCTGAGGGGATTGCCGATCTGTATGGCGCTGGCTACGGTCTTTTGAGCAGTTACGGGTTCATATTCTGCAAAACCGGTCAGATAGCTTTGATACAGCGGGTTAGCCCTGGCGGCCTGGGCACAGACGATGCGGGGACGTTTGTTGATCAGGCCAAGTTCTTCCATCATAAGGAAGCCCTTACCCAGCGCAGACACATTACCCAGATTGCCGCCGGGTATAATAATGATTTCCGGTACCTCCCAATCAAACTGCTGAACAATCTCCACGCTGATGGTTTTCTGGCCTTCTATGCGTAACGAATTCATGGAATTGGCCAGATAAATATGTTCATTTTCCGCTACCTGTTGTACGATTTCCATGCAGCCATCGAAATCGGTGTCGAGAGACAGGGTCAGAGCGCCGTTGGATATGGGTTGAATAAGTTGCGTGATGGATACTTTGTCTTTAGGAAGAAACACAATGGCCGGAATGCCGATATAAGCGCAATAAGCGGCCAGAGATGCCGACGTATCGCCTGTAGACGCACAGGCAATTCCCCGGATATCTCTGCCCTCTTTGATCATTTGATTGACCATCGAGACCAGAACGGTCATCCCCAGATCTTTAAATGATCCGGTATGATTGTTACCGCTCTGCTTGATCCACAGGTCGTCCAGGCCGATCTCTTTTCCTAATCTTTCTGCCCAGAACAGGTTGCTGCCTCCTTCATAGATGGAGACGATGTTGTCATCATCGACCGCTGGACAGACCCATTCCTTTTTGCCCCATACCGAGCTGCCGTAGGGATATTCATTCCGCCTGTAACGGTCGTCGAACAGACGCATCCAGGCGGCGGCACTTCGGGTCTTCAATTGGTCCATATCGTGAACGACCTCCAGCAGACCACCGCAAGAATGACAACGATACACCACTTCGTTCAACCGATATGTTTCATCACAGCCGCTGATACATTGAAACCGGGCCCGATATTCCATGTTATTCTTTCTCCTGGGTATTCACGCTTGTCTTTGAATCCACATCTATATTTTGATATTTTTTGAAATAATCTATTGACTATTCATCCGTTTCGCTGTATACTGGCCTTTCGCTCATTCAAAATGCGTTGCCTATATCACTTGATTCCTGCCTGTGACGACGCACTTTACAATATCTTGGAACGGAATGCGTTGTCAAGAACGTTTTTCGGTATATGTACGCCGATGACGGCCTGCTTTGAAGTTTCAAATGAATGAAGTGTGATGCAGATCACAAAATGATGCAATTCGTTTCGGTATGAAACATGAAAATTATTTCGCACCTTCGTACCTGGCAGACGATTTTTGAAAGACCGTGATCGGAAAAAACAATAATTTGCAGGACGTGTTTCCCAAGAGCCGCAGCGACTTTAAAACAATAATCTTTGAAAAACATATAATCCGTATGTAAGTTGGCACGTTGTTTGCAACAAGAATGCCGTTACTATTTATCGATCAAAGTTACGCTCTGCTGTAAAGCGGTACGGTGCCATTCTTATTGCTGGTAGTTAATGAGGTTTAATCAAGCGTGTTATCGGCCATCTATTCGCAATCAGGTGACCGACATATAATTGGGTGTTAATTAACGTAATAATCACTTTAATCAATTCAAGCCCCACTGTTGTTTCATAAAAAGGAGGTGAGTTGAGAAACGTATTTCGAACAATTAATTCATATGGTTGAGATGACGACACGGTCAGCAAGCGGGGCGCGCTGACAGTCCCTTTTAGAAAGGTGTCTGACTGCAAAGAGGAGTAAATCGAATGTTTATCACAATCTCACGAGCGCTACGCGTTGCATTCGTTTTCGCGGTAGTGCTCAGTATCTCGTCAAGCACATTAGCCCAGACGGTTGGAAAAATTTCCGGTGTCGTGGTTGATAAAGCTTCTCGGGAACCGTTGCCGGCCGCCAGTGTCCGTGTTGAAGGGACAGTGATGGGCGCGATGGCAAATGAGAACGGCGAGTACTTTATATTAAATGTACCGCCTGGTGAATACACACTCGTGGTTAATGTGATCGGCTTTGTTCCCTTGCGTGTTGTTAATGCGAGCGTGAATGCCGATGTAACCACGCGTTTGGATTTTTCACTGGAATCCACGATTCTCGAAGCCGCCGAAGCTGTAGAGGTGGTGGCCGAGCGTGCGTTGGTGGAGAAGAGTCTGACCTCCAGCCGGACTATTGTGGATACCGAAGAAATTAAAGCCCTGCCAATAGTCAGCATCGCTGAAATAGTGTTGACGACGGCTGGTAGTTTTGCCGGTAATCTGCGCGGTGGTCGCTCCCAGGATCAACAGACGACTGTGGACGGATCTACCGTGACGTCCCAGCGTGGCAATACGGGCCAGGCGTTTGCCGTCAACCCGTTTATGATTCAGGAGCTGGAAGTTAAGACCGGTACCTTTAATGCAGAATATGTAAACGCTCTGTCCGGCATAGTCTCTGTGGTGACCAAGGACGGAGGCGCTCAATTTACCGGGAACATGGAGTTCCGCACACTCGGTCAAAAAGGTCTCAATTGGGTCACGCCACCAGATCTCGATTTGGCTACGGCGCTTGCAGCCGGTGAGATCAACGACGCCGATATGCGGGCTTTGATCAATGGCGCTATAACGGCGACCAATGATTTCAACAACGACGCTGCACGGCTCGAAGATGGTCTCGAGATGAAAAATCCGTTCTCCAAACTGGATACGTCGGGTTCGGTTTCCAATTGGACCGCGAGTTTCAGTCGCGAAAATTATTATTGGGATTATGATCATATCATACCGGAAGCTGATGCGGCTGCCTGGTCGTACCTGACTGAAGGCCGCTCGGTTGCTCTACTGAACAGTGGTGAGGTAGATCGTTCATGGCATCCCGATAAATACAATCAGTTTGCTCGTAACAACCGAACTGAAAAACGCCCGACCCAGTTTGACTGGGGCATGGGTGGACCGCTCGGCAGTAAGCTGAACTGGTTCACTTCCGGTCGTTTTTCCGAAAGTTGGGGACGTGATCCTAACGACTACAGCCGTCTGCTCAACTTCTTCACGAAGATGACATATCGGCCACGTTCCAGCATGAAACTTTCATTCTCAGGTCTCATTCAGGATGCGGGCTTCTTCAGCAAGAAGGGTCAACGAAACGGAACCTATGCTGACAAGTACAATGAGGAAGGTCGCAATCAGTCTTTTAACGGACAGTTGCACTTCAACTTAGGCTTCTCGCATACCCTCAGTCCGAGTACGTTTTACGAAATCCGTATGAGTCATCTGCGTGAGTACAACCAGTCTTATAACCCGAAGTTTGGGAAGGCTCCGTTGCCCGATCGTAACTTGGCTGCTGCTTCCCTCGGTTATACGCCGCTGGAAGCAGCCGGGCGTCCGAATGTTGGTTACAGGGTTTATGGGGATGTAGCATATAGCGATATCCTCAGTGGTAATTATGCAGACATTCGTCCCTTCAAAACGGACATCTCTTTTGCCATTACCAGCCAGTTCACCTCGAACCACCAGGTCAAGGCCGGTGTAGGCGTAAATCTGTATGACTATCACGAAAGCCGTCGCGGTACCGCTTCAGGTAACGCGCCTGCGTTGTTCAACGATCTGAATGTGGTTGCAACCG
>Ga0187827_10008993_pt1 | contig 10688 bp, 7 predicted proteins | sample ETNtaG_39_FD_167969 | JGI IMG/M metagenome (GOLD analysis project Ga0187827, IMG submission 167969) | Marine microbial and viral communities from oxygen minimum zone, Eastern Pacific Ocean - ETNP2014_SV_150_PacBio MetaG (Illumina Assembly) | ecosystem: Environmental > Aquatic > Marine > Hypoxic... | reverse complement strand
ACAACTCCAGGTAATGTCTATCTTTTCCTTTGCGAGTTTATTGCAAAAGTCCTCCACCCAGCGCTTACTCAACCCCCATATATCGTCCCAAAAAGTTATCTCCTTAACACCAAACCTCTCCTTTAAATAAATTATCTCCTCTATAACATTGTCAACTGATCGGAGAAGATACTTCCTTTTAAACATCTCACTAGAACTGCAAAAAGTACAACTAAAGGGACACCCTCTACTCGTAACCATAGAAGCAACAGGCAATCTCTTGTATTGGTGAGGTGTCGGTTTATATCGATTTATGTCTATCAGGTGGTATGCAGGAAACTTTAAATTATCAAGATCCCTGATACGTTCACTTTGTTCCGTTATGATAACTTTACCATTGTTTTTATACCCAATCCCTTTTATTTTTGAAATCTGTTCCACTGGGCTATCAGAATTAAGAGCGTTTATCATATCTACAGTACTATACTCACCTTCACCTATAACAACATAATCAATGTAATTATGACTGAGAACTTCTTCTGGAAGGAGTGTTGGGTGTGGACCACCAAAAACAATTGGAATATTAAGGGAATTTTTTATTTTTTCAGAAAAAAGAGCACTGCGTTTCATATTAGGTGTCTCAGTTGTTATTCCAATAATGTCCGGAGATATCTTAACAACCTCATTCAATGCCTTATCTATATCATGCCCTTCCAGGACTGAATCAAGAAATTGGACCTTGTATCCAGCACTTTCAAGTGCACTGGCTATATATAGCATTCCCAATTTTGGTGTAAGAGTGCCTACGCTTCTGAAGCTTTTGCAATACCTTTCCAACATTGGAAAAGGCGGGCTAATTAAAAGAATGTTTTTTATCATTCGTATTATCTCCTTACATTCGTATTGCTTTTATGACTTCCAGAGATAAAAGTGTGGGATGAATACCACTAAATACAGGTGACATATCCAGGCGTAGTATTATGTTTTCAGCCAATTGAGTACTATGATGGCTTATGATGGACAAAAACGTCTAAATATCGATTTTACACATAACACAAAAAACAGGAACATAGCTATATACGATGCCATATCACGAAACCATCCACAATTCTCATGCAGATCTAGCACCTGAATCGTTTTTTGATCGACAAATATTCCTCGAATTGATATTACGCCACATTTTAATGGAAGCTGTCCCGTCAAATCCAATTCCTCACCTGCAAATGTAAACAATTTTCCACCACTTTGGTTTGGAGCATATAATGCCCTGTCAAAATGAATTTCTCTGCCTACTCTTTTATCTTTTTCTCGAAGAGTGTTTACATAATGATTATCAGATTTCGCTGGACCATCTAACAATATAATTGGCAAAATAAAATAAGCAACAAGCAATATTGATGATAACAAAATGTTTCTGATCGAGAAAGTACTCAGTCTTATTGGGCTTCTAATACCCTTTAACACAAAAAATATTGTGTAACTCAAACCAACTATTGTCAGCAGGGTAACAACAACATGTTCAGGCCATATTAAACCTAACCGAACCAGTTCCCAGCTAAAAGGTGCTATTAAGTGTACGCCTGCGGCTGTTTTAATCTCCAAAGCGTCTAGCAAAAGATGGGCAAAGGAATTCAACGATAATATCAAAATACTGTCTTAGGTTTTTCGGAAATGGAAGCGAATACAGCTGACAATATCACGCAAAACACAAAGGATGCTTGAATGATCACATATAATCGAAGTGTGTACGGATCAATTTGTGGTAACATTACCCGTGACATTCTCTGAATAATCCATGGTACGTCCGGAATGATACAGCCAAGGAACACCCATTTGATATCTGCATCACGAAGCACTGATCTCGTAACTACACCCTGAACTGCGAAATGAACCAAAGAATTTGGCATATTACAGAACTCGACTATAATCCTCTAGTAAAACCATAACCTACACCCGTTCTTTGTACCGCCTTTATAAGTAAGTCTAGGTCAAGACAACCATCTCTAATAAGGCCGTTATCCAACGCTGCAACTGAAATAATTGAAATGGCCCTTTCTGCTGCACCTCCTGATAGTGATGATATTATCAATGTGATTCGCACTGAGCTCATTCTGCTATACCAAGGAGGGTATCGTATACATTCTCTAATTTTTTCTGATATGTCTCATTACGGAATCTTGAGTTTATGGTTTCATAACCTCCCTGGATTATTCTTAATCTTAAAGATTCATCTTTTAGTATCGCGATTATTGATTGCTTTAGGTTATCGACATCTCCATAATTGACAAGGAGACCATTTACCTCATTTTCTATAATTTCAGGTATACCGCCTATTCTTGTTCCAATAACTGGTATTCCAACATCCATCGCTTCTAAGAGAACCCTACCGAAGCCCTCTTCGCTAGATGGAAGCACTAATAAATCTGCTTTCCTTATAAACGCCTGAGGATTAGTTTTATAGCCAAGAAAAACTACATGCTGTTTTAGATTTAGATCAGAAATATATTCTTTTAATTTATTCTCTTCTTCACCGTCACCCACTAAAAACAGCTTTGCATTAATATTATTATTTATAATTTGCTCAAAGCCTTTTACTAAAAATGGTATCCCTTTACATTCTATTAACCTTCCAACAAAAAATATTTTGTATCCATCATATTCCGATATAGATGGAATATCATTATCCGGTAATGCGTCATCATCGCTGGATTGATAGACATTGTATATAACATCTATTTTTTTAGTATCCAGTCCCTTCTCAACCCAATGTTGTTTAATCTGCGTAGATATTGCTATGTAATTAATCATTATTTTCTTTGTATATAATATTTTGCCGTTGTTTAGACCATAAGAATTAAATGTCCTTAAATGAGACACACATGGGATACTCAAGAACTTTGCAACAAAAATACCCATAAAATTCAGCACCATCTGATTATTGAGATGAATCAGGTCAATGTTTTTCCTCCTGGCGATTTTTATTATCTTCAAGATTGTGTTACGATGTATAATGTAATCACACCACACACTTAATAGAGGTAAGTACCTGAGCAAAAAGCCATTCAGCTTTCCGAGCATGTACTTCTGCCACCTTCTGCCATCGCTGAATATTACATCATTAATATAATAACATTCAGTTCCAATCCCGGCTAACTTTTCATAGAAAACTGTTTTATTAAAAAAAACAACGTTGCATTTATATTTTTTTTGATTCAGGTTTCTTATTGTAATGTAGAGGCTTTGAAACGAGCCTCCATACCCAGATCGTCCACACTCAATAAACAAAACCGATTTCATGATCAATATCAAAAACTTAATCCAGACACAGATTGCCCAGCTTTACTAGACAATGTCTTGGCATTGATTAAGAAAAACAAATTCTTTCATTTCTAAAAACAAAGTCTGTGGTTGATACTTGTTTGACTTGCACTAAGGATGCTTAATCATTAACACTTCAGAAAAAGCTTCTCAACTCTTGAAACATTGTAAAATCTTATAAAACGTTTTAAATTCCCACGTCGCAAATTAATTGAATTATTTTTATGAAGATACTCATATTTATTTTTTAATTCCCGCAGAAGATTACTTTCCATAATCGACCTATTCATTCTATCTAAGATATCTCCTCTTAACCATTCCTCTAGAGGCATCGGCCAACCTACTTTATCCCTCCGCCATGTTATCGTGTCCGGAAGTCTATCTTTAAAAGCAATTCTTGATATATATTTAGTCCACCCTCCATGCATTTTATATACATCTGGGATATCATTTAATAATTCAACTATCCTGTAATCCATAAACGGCTGCCGTGACTCAACGCTCCATGCCATGGAATTGCTATCAATCTGTCTCAATAATGCCTTCAGACTGTTGTTTGTACTCCAGTGAGTAGCAGTATTAACATCAGTAAAGTAATCTTTGGGGAATAAAATATTTCTCGAATCTCTATAACTCTCTCCATTCAGCTCATCAATTGTCATAGCATGATTCTCTGATTGCTTTATAATAAACTTTTTATTAAGAAAACCATAATATAATGCCGTTCTTAACGATAAATTGCTCCTGAACAAACTAACAAAATATTCCAACCTCAATTTAGATCGTGAGTGAAAATAATTGTACCAGAACCTTCCATAGCCAGCAAGTTGCTCATCTGCACCCTGACCATCAAGAGTTACCTTTATGCCATTCTTATTGCTAACAAAATACGTATTGAAGGCTGCAACATTAAAACTTCTATAACAGTTCTCCTCATACCATAACCCCCTGTCATTTAGTAAAAGCACATCCTTATCATCAGGAGCACCACGAAATGATTTTACACCTAAATACTTCACCATAATGTCTATGTATTTCGATTCATCACAATACTTTTTATCTTCCTCCGTGTAAACATTTGAGACTGTCACAACCTCACCTGATTTGCCATTCTCATTTACAATCCTATCAGCAAGATAACTGATTGAGGAACTATCCAAGCCACCTGAAAGCGCACAACCAACCTTCACATCGGCATAAAGCCTTATTCTTACAGCATCTTCTAACAGGCAATAATACTGTTCTGCATACTCTTCAAGTTTTGTTGCTGAAAAACTATGATCTTTATTAGATATCCCAAGTTCCCAAAACATCTTGAACTTCAACGTTCTTTCATTTTTCTCAGGATGATATACAGCACTGCAACCTGAAGGAAACCTGAAAACTCCTTTGAAAAATGTTTCAGGATGTGATTCACTCTGCCCATCAACTAGATAAGCACACATTTCACGATAGTTTGGCTCGATACTGAATATCGGAAGGACACTTTTCACCTCCGAGCAAACAACAAAGAAGTTATCAGTAAATAAATAATATAGAGGTTTCACCCCCAACCTGTCTCTTGATATCCATAGTTTCTTCTCATGATTGTCCCAGATTGTTATAGCCCACATACCATTGAACTTTTCCTGGCAGTTGTCAGCCCATTCAATATACGCTTTTAGTATTACCTCAGTATCGCTGTTGCTAAAGAAAGAATGCCCCTTTTTGACCAGATCCGACCTTAAATCTTTAAAGTTATAAACCTCTCCGTTATACGCAATCCAGTACCTTCCTGACTCGTCACACATTGGCTGATGTCCTGCATCTGATAAATCAATGATAGACAACCTCCTGTGAGCAAGACCTATTGTAAAATCTTCAGATGGATATTGATATTTAACTTTGGGTGCAAATCTTAATTTAGAACCAATAACATTTTGAGGAGTATCATCTCCGTAAAATATCTTATAATTATCTGACTTAACATCAAAAAGGATATAACCCTCATCATCAGGGCCTCGATGTTTTATCAACTCAGCCATCTCATCTAGTCTTGATAGATTATGCTTATGATTCCTGAAACTTACAATAGCTATAATTCCACACATATATTATATTTGCATATAAACTCTAAAGTTCAAATGTCAATGACTAAGAATCTTACGACTTGAGCATATTGACTCATAACTGCCAGTTCAGACTCAAAGGAAAAAAACACAGGACATGTCGTTAATCAACACTAAACTATCAGACAAACTAATATATATCTTCAACCTATTTACCATCATCGACAGATATTGGAGAGATGCTTTTTAGTTTCTGGATTAACAACATAATCAAAAACTTCTAACAATAAAGAGCTTTCAATGGCAGTGTATCACAATTATTCCCCATGACAGCAATGAACTTTTAGCCAAGTTTTCAATACAAAAGATATCTCATATACCTTTTTATTACTTGTTTATGATTTTTATTATAAAATTCACTAAGAGGCTTATACCGCTGGCATCCCTGGCACATTTCTGGAACAGTACCATTAAACCACCTATCTCTTAAATAATTCAACCTCTCCCCTTTCCAAATGTCAGACAAACTATCATGATGAATATTGCCTATTTCAAAATCAGCATTTAAGTCTCTGCATACACAAAAATTGACTCTCCCGTCATATAAAACATGTATCCTCCTAAACAGCTCATAACAAGGTTCTTTTTTAATATCATAATGAATTTGATAGATATTATTACCAAAAGGAAGATCTTCCTCCGTTATCTTCCCACCCCAAGAATCATACGCATCATCATATATATGGATATCTTTTGGATCAAACAATTTTGATATTAGCTTATAATCTTTGCTCTTGCGTGTATTTTCGATTGGTTTTGGAACACGAAGATAGAGTTTTATTTTCACAGGAAAACCTAATTTGGCATTTTCCTCACAAACGCTAACAATATTATTTATGACTTGCTTGTATTTATTAACTTTATATACTTTCTCGTATGTTTTACTATCTTTGATGCAGGTTGAGATACGTAAAGTAGAAAGGCCTGACAGAAGCAGGCCCCTAACAGTAATAGAGGATAATTCTATCAGGTTAGTATAAAACCATATCTTTGCTATATTCTTCTTGCTCCTTGCATATTCAATTTTTTCTACAAGTGTTTTATCAAGCAACGGCTCACCAACTGTTGGAGTAAAATTAATGTCTCCCCCTCCAATCCTGGAATAATCGTCAATGGCTTTTTTAAAGGTATGATTATCCATTACGCCCTTTCTACGCTGCTGAAATCTGTATCCACAAAAGCGACAAGTAGCATTGCAGATATTTGTCACTTCAACCCCAAAATGTGTCGGCAAGCTTCTTGATATTTTATTTAAGCTTTTTCTTTTTATTACCTCCGGACACAATCTATATAATATATCGTACACGCTTGTTTTAGATGACATTATAATATTTATTAACCATCACTATCGAAAACGCTGCCTTGATAATAACGATCGTAAAGCAGGCACTGTTTCATTATGAATACCAATACGTAATATGGCACCATTAATGCCTGGTGTTTGGTTGATACCACCATTGCATGAAAAATAATGCTGAGCAGTGTATGAGGCAATATATTCAGAACAATAGTCACGATGATGTAATTTGCCAAATGGGAATGAAAAATAAGGTATAGATGTATTTAGCAACCTCTCTATTGCCTTATGTGATTCATAAATCTTCTTATATTGGATTTCATAGTCTATGTCAGATAACTGAATATGATCTGAAGTATGTGAACCGATTTCTACTTTATTTTCGTATATCATTTGCCGAAGCGACTCCTTACTTAAATATGCGTTTGACACAAATTCAACAAATTCATCTTTACAATTTGCGGTCTTATAACCCTCTCTTAAAAGCAATTGATACTTGTTTCTCAACATTTTTGTGTCTACAGACTTGCAGTATTTACTATAACGCGAGCAAAACAATTCTTGGTGATTGATTAATGGCTTCATTTTTAACAACGGTTCAGAGCTTACAAATATAGTTGGCTTAACACCAATAGCATTAATATATGGCAACACATCTTTTACTGACGACAAACCATCATCAAATGTAATAACCAAATAACGGTTTTTTTGCACCTTGCCTTGCTGTAGCAATTTTAACCCGTCGGACATGGATACTGTTTCAAAATCATTAGTGTAAGATTTTAAGTGAAGCATGAATTTTTCAATACTAGTAAAAATACTTGGTATTTTATAGTCACTCTTCAAATCATCATGATTTATAATTTCGTGATAATTAACAATATATAAACCTGGCTGCAAGGCATATCGTTCTTCACGTTTCTGTAGATATCGATTCACTATATGAAAAAGCCGCCCTTCACCCCCATCCCTTTCATTAATTACATATCGCCTAAAATCATTACTTTCATATTCACGTTTCGCATGAATACTAAAGCCTTCCGCTTTTTCTTTATGACGATAATTATGACAGGAAACATTGTCAGGCTGAGGCACGGGTTTAATAGTCTGTAAATTTTGACAAACATGCAACATGATTTCATCACCGAACAACTTTATACGGCATTTAAAGCTATCATAATTTTCAAATAAATACGGTTTTATTTGTTCTTCTGCATAAATTGGCCCACTATCTAGAGCAGTAACTGCTTCATGCACTGTCACGTAATAATAATCAAAATTTCTTTGAAAACTTACCCAATCCGTGCTGGAAACACCTCGATAATAAGGTACAAACCCATGATGTAAGTTTAGGCAAAGCTTCGCTAACTTAAGGATGCGATCACTGACGATCTTTGTACCTGAAATACATATTAAATCAGGACTGAAGTTTTTTATATTGTTATAAACAATCTCAGCATTTATATCGTCAGAACAAATCACACCAGAAAAAGAAGGCGGTTGGACTGGCAAGTAGTTTTTTTGACCCAACAAGATATAGCGTAAAATAATCTTTATGGTTAGTTTAACACTATGTATGAAGAAACTAAGTCTCTGTTTATAACTAGGAGGATTCCTGGTAATGATGATTAGAACTTGCGGAAATTGCTGCGTTAGCTTACGCATCAAATACCAGGAATTCTCATACGCCCCAGTAGTCAGTAATGCAATTTTGTTAATAGATTGTAACATTGTAGTTTTTACAGCATATTAGCCACCGTTGGTTTTAAAGTTTATATCTGTGGGATATTATTGCAATAATACTCACCCTTTAAAAGATTGATGCTCCCCATAGTAACAGTGGCCTCACCTTCATAAATTCTGTGCCTGGCACATACTGTAAAAACTGGAATTTTCGTTTCCGTACAACTCATCAAAACTACCTTCCTCTACTATCCGCCCTTCCTTTAAAACATAAATATAATCACAATTCCTTACAGTTGATAACCTGTGCGCAATTATCACAATTGTACGTTCGCCCTTCAAAGAATTGATGCTCCGCTGAATGAGCAACTCCGATTCAGTATCAAGTGATGAGGTTGCCTCATCAAATACCATTATCTCTGGTTCCTTAAATAATTCTCTTGCAATAGCAATCCTTTGACGCTGCCCTCCTGACAATTTGACCCCCCTATCTCCTATTATTGTAGCATATCCCATTTCAGCCTCATTGATGAATCTATCGCAATTTGCCAATATTGCAGCATCTTTAATCCTTTTTTTGCAGACATCTTCCTGTCCATCACACTGCCAGAAAGAAATATTGTTTGCGATTGTATCGTTGAATATAACTGGCTCCTGAGTCACATAACCAATGATTTTCCTGAGACTTGAAAGCTCTAATTCCGAATAATCTATACCATCAATACTGATTTCACCGGACTGTGGTGTTAACAAACCCGTAATAATATCAAATAGAGTAGTTTTTCCTGCTCCAGATTCACCAACAATACCTATGGATTTATTTTTTTGTATTGTAAGGTTTATATCAAGAAACACCTGTTTTGAATCATAGCTAAAATTAACATTCCTAAGTTCTATTGTTCTACTAAAAGTATTTATCTGACAGCCCTCTGCCTTTTCAACGTTATTATTGAGGTCACGGTTAGCCTTAATCATCACCTCTAATCCTCCCAAACCTGCATTAAATTTCTGCCAGCTTGCCTGAAAACGAAAAACATAACTAAATGCCTTATAAAAAAAGATTACAAGCACTAATACTCCTACCATTGGTTTTCCCTGAAAACCCACATAATAAAGCACAAGCCCTGATACAAAAAGAACAGTTACAGGTTCTATTATTGATGAAGGAATAAAGGTCAATATACTACCTTTAAAGCTATAACTGTAATTTTTATTAATTTTCGCAAAAAGGTGCTTTAATATATGAATAAAACTATCTGTAGCTTTAACATATTTATAATTATAAATTGTCTGAATAAGCAGTGATTGGATCTGGGCATTTGTCTCTGATACAAGTAGAGACATCTTTCTTGATAACTGAAAAAGACTTTTCATCAATAAGAACAATAATAAACTCAAAAAAAGCACCAAAAAGGCCATCTTATAATTAATAATAATAGCAAAAGATATATAGATAAGTATAAATATCAAGTTTCCAATCACAACAGTGTACCTGATCAACGCGTTTACACCCCTGTCAATTTCTGTCGTAATTATATTATTCAGATAGCCAATATTTGTGTTAGTGTAATAACTATATTTCATGTTCTTATACTTATGGCAAAAATCAAACCTTATATCTTTAATAAGATTACACCTTATATATGAGGCATACGTTTTCTGAAGAAAAAGTAAAGCCCCTTTGAATAGAAAAGCAATTATAAGAAGCATTAATAATGAATACAGGGAGACATTAACACCTATTGATTCGAGGAAATTATAAATAGTTTTTGTGTATTGGCCCTGATCACTCACATCCTTATCAATATTCAGGATCGGAAGCAGCATCGAAATCCCAATACTTTCAGATATACCACCAAAAAGAAACAGCAATATTAAAATATATAGCTTTTTCCCGGTGTAACTATAAACGACTTTGAAGTAATGGACTAGGGAAGTAATTAGAGGGATTTGCATTAATAATTATAGTATTGGAGCCGTCAATTCGTATTTGGTATTTGCAAACTGGTATCCAAATTGCCGAGATATGCGGCGTGTAAGGAATGTAACTATGGCAACTTCGTGGCTTTTCATCTCAGTACTCCATCGATTTAGTGGTATTTTGCTAACACCTTCGTACCTTTCATCACGATTGTTTGTTGCTCCGCCTCCCACTTGTTTAAGATTAGATCTTAATCCATTTTTATCAATATTTATACTGCCGACAAAGTTAAAAGCTCTGCACGTCTCGAATTCAGGATTATCAATAAAGTCTTCATATCTAATTAAAATAGTATCTTCTGGGTAATTCTTAAGAAAATAAA
>Ga0187827_10008992_pt1 | contig 10688 bp, 3 predicted proteins | sample ETNtaG_39_FD_167969 | JGI IMG/M metagenome (GOLD analysis project Ga0187827, IMG submission 167969) | Marine microbial and viral communities from oxygen minimum zone, Eastern Pacific Ocean - ETNP2014_SV_150_PacBio MetaG (Illumina Assembly) | ecosystem: Environmental > Aquatic > Marine > Hypoxic... | reverse complement strand
GGCGAAGCTGTCTGATAAAGACCCGCGCACATCAGCGGCCAGAAGAGGGCTCGCCATCCGGCGCGTGATCCGCGAGGGCGACTCGCTGCTCAAAACCTATCCGAAGGCGCCCAACCGCTTCCAGGTACTTGGAATTCTGTTTCGCTGCCGGCGGGAGTTGTTAAGTCTGGACAAAACGGCCAGTAATCGTGAAGCCCTTCTGGAGACGTGCCGTCGACTCGCCGGCGCTCCCGATGAGTATGCGGCCATTCGACTCGATGCCGACCTGTTGCTTTCGCAAACGGAGCTCGCACGTAGGGGCGCGGACCTGAAGGCGCGTGGAGATGCCCTCCCGGCTCTGGTCGAGCGCTACCGAGACACAGAGGTGGAAACCAAGGTGCTCCGAATCGTCATGATCATGGCGCTCGAATTCGGCGACACTGGATTGGTCAATCATATTCGCCAGACGATAGCGGAACGTTTTCCCGGCGATCTCGAATTAGTCAATTTCCTGCGGGACAAGCTGGCGGGGCAAGTGTTTGGTGCCCCGTTCATCGGCACTTTTACACGTGCCGATGGCAAGGTCGTTCGCTTTCCAATGGATGGCCTGGGGCGGACGAGCGCTCTCTATTTCTGGTCGAAGGAGGGCGGCGGTGAAGAAGATCTCAAACAACTTGCGGCCGCCTGGAAGGAGAAGAAAGACGACCTTCCGGGCCGGCTCGAGTCTGTCAGTTTCAACCTGGACGATTTGCCTGATGCGGGCGAGAAGATCCTGCGCATGCTGGGGGTCGATTGGCCTGCGATTCGGCTTCCCGGCGGTAGGAATAATCCGATTTACCGCGCCTACGTGAGAAGAGATCCGAAGATTGTCACGGTGAGTCCGACCGGTTACGCCGCCATGAGCATGGCGGGAACAGGAACACGGTCGGCACGTCCGAGGGATTATTCTCGCTGGCTGAACTCCTCTCTGGCGCGACGTTGGACCAGGCCTCGCTACAGCAGTCAGCTGCAGTCGCTCTTCGCGGGAGAATTCCTCATCCTCGACCCCGTGCACCCCTTCGATCCTGCTTTCCCACCCGAACTGAAAGCGGTCTCCACGAATAATTCAAAGACCGACCGCGCTCTGACCCGGACAGAGTCCTCGCTTCCCGCAGAGAAACTGCGCGCTATTCAGGAATGTTTCGTCGCGCTGCCCTTGCGTTACCGGATGCCGCGTGAGCAGGTGCGTGCAAACTACGAGAAAGCCGATTCATTGTGTCGCAAGGCAATCGCAGAGCACCCGCAGGCCCCGGATCTCTGGATGGTGCGCAATCGTCGTATGATCGCCTTGCTGGGATTGTGGAAGCTCGATTCCGATCAAGACTACCTTGAACGCGCTGTCGGCGAGGCCAAACGCGCGGTTGCCAAAGAGACCCCGCCCGGCGCGGATGTCGTGGCCCGATTCTGTCTCGCAAGAGAAGCCTTCCGCGCTGGCACCGATCCCAAGGCAGTCATCGCGGACTTTATCGAGGCTGCGGGCGGACAGCAGGCGCCAGGTTCGGCCCTGGCAGCGGCGGCCATCCTGGCGCTGGACGTTGGTGAACGCCCGCTGCATGAGCGCTACCGCCGGGCCATTCTCGAGAAACACATCGAGAACCCGATGATGTGGACGGCGAACTCGTTTCTGCTCGACCGGTTCCACCGCTACTGGCTGTTCAGGGCTCCCTACGTGGCCGGCTGGTCATTCGGACGGCGCGAATCGCACTTCCTCTCGTGGGGCAAGCCAGACGATGCCCATCGTGTCCTGCACGCCGAGCTGAAAACCCTCGATGGGAACGCATTCCGGATTCCTGAAGACACCTCTGGCAAGTGGACAGCCATCGCCTTCATGAGTCGTCCGCACCAGGGGATTCCCAGAGGCACCATCGAATTCGCTGAGGCACGCCCCTTCAAAGACGTCAACATCGTCGCTGCTATTCTGGATGATGATGCCGAAGGCATTCATGCGCTCTTGAAGGAGAAGCCTCATAACTGTCCGACGGTTGTCGTTCCCGGTGGCATACGAAATCCTCTTGTGCACAGGCTGGGCATTCTTGCCGAGGACGAACGAACCAATTTCGCGATCCTCCGGCCCGACGGCAGCATCGCGGTGTGTCTATCCGGACTTGCACAGACGAAGGGGAACGTCATTCAGAATGTGGTCGAATGGCACGACGAGAAGGTCGTCGATGACGCGCTGAAACGCGGCGATCTTGAAAAGGCCAAGCGTCTCACTTTCTCGCTGGCTCCGCTCGAAGAACCGGTACCGCCGGATAAAAAGAAACGCGCAAAGAAGCCCAAACCGATCAGCCTCCCCCATCTACGCAGCAGGGCCAAGGTGTACATGGCAATGAAGGACTGGAAGGCGGCCCTGGCAGACGCCCAGGAAGTCTTTTCCAGGCTGACAAGAAGGGACGGCTCCATGAGCATGCGAACAGCGGAATTGGACGCCGCCGAAAAGTTGAAAGACACGATACTCAGTGCCCTCGCGCAGTTGGAGTCTGGCAAGTAAGTCATGCGAATCAGCGAACATTGGAAACGCTCCGCGACGGATATGTTGTCTGCCGCATTTAAGCACCAAAGTTGGCGCAACCAGACACTTCAGCGCACGGGCACGCGGGCTGCTGAGGGATAGACTTTCTCCCGATGGTTCCTCCCACACTTACCAAAGACCTCACGGGAAGCGCCGCTCTCCAGGGGTGAGACCCAGAAACTTCATCGTGACCCAAAAGGATTACACGAAGCCATGCGAGTGAAGACAATGACAGCCATTTGTGTGACGATGATCGTTACGGCGTTCGCAGAACCGAACGAACCCACGTCGATCATCCTGTCGCGATACAGCGCGATGCTTGTGGAAGGCGAAGTGAAGGACGCGCAAACCGTCCGAAGACACATGGCGGCTCTCAAGCAGGACGGGAGCTGGCCTGATGTCAATTACAGAGGCAGAGACCGTAGCGACTGGGAGCCTTTCTACCATATGTTTCGGACTCTTGACATAGCCAGGGCCTATGCCAGGAAAGGGCACCCATTGCACGGTAACAAGGAGTTGCTGGGGAATATCCTTCTTGCCCTGGATCACTGGCTTGCGAAAGGTTACCGGTGCCCGAACTCGTGGTACAACACGATCGCGACGCCAAGATGGATGGGCAATATTGCCGCGCTGATCAATGAAGAGCTGACGGGTGACCGGCGCAAGGCGGTCATAGAGATTGTCGGCATCCAGGGAAAGGGGCGCAGAAGATGGGGGACGGGCGCGAACCTGATGGATGTGGCCCAGACCGCCATCGTTAAGGCGGCTCTGACCGGCGACACGGCGTTGTTGACCGAAGCGTCCAAACGCGTCGCAGGCGAAATCAAGGTAAGCGCCGGCGAAGGCATCAAGGACGATTGGAGCTTCCACCAGCACGGGGCCTGCGCTCAGCTTGGCTATGGCACGGTCTATCTCCATGGCGTCAGCAAGGTGGGAACGTTGCTGCAAGGCACTCCGTATGAGATCCCGAAGGAGAAGCGAGCGATCGTCAGCCGTTACATCCTGAACGGAGTACAATGGATGATCCGGGGACCTTACCAGGCGCCGTCTGTCCAGGACCGGCAAGTCAGTCGCCCCGGTTGCCTGGGACCCAGCGGAGGCGTACGTGGTCAGCACAAGGTCGGTGGCTTTGTCGGTGTCGCGGAGAAATGGATGGCGGTTGATCCGGACAATGCAGCGGTGCTCAAGGAATTCGTGGCGCGCCAGAATGGGAAGGCCGCGCCGCTGGTCGGTTTCAAGCATTTCCCCCGTTCAGACACCAGCGCCTATCATCGGCCTGACTTCTCGTTCTTCATAAGGACGCGATCCCCGCGGGTAAAAGGCACGGAAGGCATTAACAACGAGAACCGGAAAGGCAGACCCTATCTGCATACCGGGGATCACTATATCCTCATGGACACATCCGAGTACACGGACATGCCGCCGGTATGGGATTGGACACGACTCCCGGGACTGACGATGTTTGAGGGGATCGGCAGGATCCAACCCCAGCCCTTCGTCGGCGGGGTCGGCAACGGCACCAGCGGCCTGACCGCTATGGACTACAAACGGACGTTGGGCGTTTGGAAGCTCTGGGCGTATCACGGCGATCTTGTGGTCTGTCTGCTGGGTGGCTGGCAGGAGGCCAACGCGAAGAAGAGCCTTCGCACTACGCTGGACCAGTGCGCTCTGAAAGGCACGGTGCAGGCTAACGTCGGCGGGAAGACCTCGTCGCTGAAACCCGGTACGCAAGAACTCCAGAATGTGCGTTGGGTCCTGCACAATCAGATCGGCTATGTCCCGCTGAGCCCGTCTGCCATGTCCCTGAAACTGGGAGAAGTAGAAGGTAACTGGCACAGCATCAACGGCTCGCAGTCGAAGGAGACGGTCAAAGAGAATGTGTTTCTCTGCGATCTGCTACACGGAGACTCGCCTGAGGCGGGAGGCTTCATCCTGGCGCCCGGGAGCACGGCCAAGACGCTGGACAGGCTGACAAAAACGCTGCCCTTCGAGGTGGTTCAAAACGACCGGGACGTGCAGTGCATTCGTTTCGAGGACGGGACGTTGATGGCCGCATTCCATGCGCCGGGCGAAGTGGCCTTGAACGGGAAGCCAGTCCTGTCGGTCGACAAACCATGCCTCGTGCTGGGGGCCGAAAAAGAGCTTCGCCTCTGCGATCCCACCAATCCCAAACAAGGCGTCCCGGTCAAGGTGATGTGGCGCGGCAAGACGCACGCGGCCACGCTGCCGGGAGGCGGCAAGGTGAGGGAATTGATGATGATTGATAAAACGTATCGAGAGAGAAGAGGAGTTCGGAATGAATAGGAAACGAAGAATGAAGACAGTGCGGGAATTCACTTTGGCCCCGGTGGCAATTGTGCTCTGCATGTCGGTTCACTCGACAGCGGCATCCGCTGCGGAGCCGCCCGAGGCGTTGGTCGAGCGATACACCGGTATGCTCAACCAACTGCGTGCCGAACTGACCGCCAAGGTCCCAAAGATCGACTTGGAGAAAGCCAAGACACCCGGGAGCCCGGAAGAGGGCCGGCTGAAGAAGTTCCTGGCCAGCGACGCGCAGGATGCAAAACTCGCAAAATTCGTTGTCCTGCATGAGGCTACGCCGAAAGGCCTGGCGGAGTTCGTACAGCAGGGCAAGGAGCAGGAGGCGCTGGTCAAACGGCTGCTGGCTGACGACGAGCTGATGAAGCAGATGCTGGTGGCGGACGGCGCCAGTACCACGGGAAGAGGCGGGCCGGCACAGTACGGCCCGGCGATGCGTATTTACACAGACATTCAGAAAGCGAGCGAAAAGGCGAAGGACGGCGTGCTGCAGCGGCTGGCGATGGCTGTCAGCCTGGGCCATGCGGGGTCGGTTGCGAAGAAAATCGCGGAAGCGGAGACCGATGCATCGGTAACGGAAGATGCGCTGAATCGATACTTGGACTACGAAAAAGCGTACCTGGGCGGCGAACTGGACCCGGCGTTCGGGACGTTCACGGTCTGGGAACTTAAATTCTTGTTTGGCTGGGGCGATCCGGACGGGGCCTTGGTCTGGGGGCGCGAAATGCTGCGGAACCTCCGGCCGGACCACATCTACGCCGTGCCCGATGGGGTGCGTTACTCGGTGATCGTCAATACCTGCGTGAAGTATGGTTCGGGACATGTTGTGTTCGACAGGCCCGGGTTGTATGCCGGTCAGAACATCATCATGAACGGCGGGGTCTGCGGCCGTCGCGCGGCCATGGGGCGTTTCATGTGTCGCAGCTTCGGCATCCCGGCCACGGCCCGTCCCAGCCCCAGGCATGGCGCACTGGTCCGCTGGTCGCCGAAAGGCTGGTGGCCCAACCTGGGCCCGGGCTGGGGTGCAGGCAGTGTGTGGGGAAGCAAGGACCTCTGGTTCCGCGCGTATACGCAGGCTCGCGAGAACAGGGAGGCCTTCCTGCAGGTCAAGCGGGCCTACTGGATCGGCGACGTCCTGGGAGAGAAACGGACCTACCGGACCTACCACGCCGATCCTCCCGAAGGCTGGAATGGCGCGGCCCTCCGTCTCCAGCGGGCGATCATAGAAGAGGCCAAAGCCGCGGCGCCCGAAGCGCCCGGCGAATACATTGACGAAGCCATAGGCCCCACGTTAGCGCAGAAGGTCATGGCCACTCCGATCACGCCCGCGGACAGGGAGATCACCTACGGCGAGGACGGTTCCATATCGATACCGGCCGCCGCATGCACCCCGCGCAACGCCACACCATGCGTCACTCCGATGAAGAGCTTTACCGGTGGTCTGCAGATCTTTCTCCCGCGTTTTTCCACAAGGGGCAAAGGCAGAACGATCGTGCGTGGGGGCGGTTTCGGACAGGAGGCCAAGTTCTGCAAGCCCGGGTGGCGCATGAAAGACGGCAACAGGGACCCCAGCCGCTACTCCTACGGTAACTGGGGTCTCCGCGCGGCGATGACACCCCAAGCCGATCAGACCTCGCGCGAACTCACGCTCGACCTCGGCGATGGCGTGAAGCTGGAGCTGGTCTACATCAAGCCGGGCACGTTTGTGATGGGCGGTGAAAACACGTGGGATAACAGGTTTGGGTGCGTTGAGGTGCCGAAACACGAGGTCACCATCACCAAGGGCTTCTACCTTGGTAAGTACGAAGTGACGTGGGAGCAATACGAGGCCATCATGGGGGCCAACCCCAACGGAGCAACCAAGGAGCCGAACCATCCGGCCGGGGGGATCACCGTGGGTAACGCCCGGAAGTTCTGTGATAAGGTCGCTGATATTACCGGGCGGGATGTACGACTTCCGACCGAGGCCGAATGGGAATACGCCTGCCGTGCGGGCAGTGACACAAAGTGGTTCTTCGGCGACGACTCCTCGAAGCTTGGCGACTATGCCTGGTACAAGGACAACGATAACAAGAAGGCGCATCCGGTGGGGCAGAAGAAGCCGAATCCGTGGGGCCTCTACGACATCTGCGGCAACGTCTTTGAGCGAGTAGCGGACGTGTACGTCGCAGGTTACTACAAGAATAGCCCGAAGGAGGACCCGACGGGGCCGATGCAGGGCGACGGGAGCGGGACCTCTTTCAAATACAGCATCACCGTCCCGGAAGCGAGGAGCTACACATTGTCTGCGCGTGCGGTAACGGTCAATTACAATCAGAATCTCCATGTCTCGGTCAATGGCGGGGAATCCGAGGCCCCGGTGATGATCCCCTATACGTACGGGAAGTGGCAGGACACCGACGCGGTCACGATCGCCCTCAAGAAGGGGCAGAACACGTTGCTGTTCAAGCGCAGCAATCCGGCTTCGCCGCAGCCGCACCCGGTCGGCGGGAAGGGTACATTGCACTTCCAGCGCGGGATGGCTATCAAATCGTTCACGTTGAAGCCGCAAATCACAAAGGCTGAGTAAAAAAATGCGGATAGCATTTGTCGCAGCGGCGTTTTTATTTCACTGCCTTCCTGCTGGAGCCGCACCGAAAACGTATCCGCCGAATTCTAAAGGCAATCCGCTTGCCCCCACGTTTGCTGATGTCCCGTACGGCAAACACCAACGGAACAAGCTCGACTTCTGGCAGGCCAAGTCGGAGACGCCGACACCGGTCATCATGATCCTTCACGGTGGTGGTTGGATCGCCGGCAGTAAAGGGAATGTTTCAAGAAGCCCTAGATTTCCCAATCTCCGGGTCATTCTGGGGGAGGGCATTTCGGTCGTGGCGATAAACTATCGCTTGATCGGGAAGCACACCGAGGGTGTCATGCCGCCGGTTAAAGGACCGCTGCACGACGCCGCTCGGGCGTTGCAGTTCGTCCGCAGCATGGCCCGCGAATGGAACATCAACAAAGAGCGGATTGGTGCGTATGGGAATTCGGCAGGCGGCTGTTCAAGCCTGTGGCTGGCCTACCATGACGATATGGCCGATCCAAAGAGCGAGGATCCGGTCGCCCGTGAATCAACCCGGCTTTGGTGCGCCGCTGGTTCCGGTGCGCAGACGACGCTTGACCCCAGGCAGTTGAAAAAGTGGTTTGTCAACCCCGGCTATGGTGGCCATGCCTTTGGCAATTATGAATACGGCAAGGAGTTTGCAAAGTTCCTGGCTGACAGGGAGAAGCTGCTTCCGTGGATTGCCGAGTACTCGCCATTCGCACTTGTCAGCGCCGGGGACCCACCCGTCTACCTGTCCTATGGAAATAAGCCGCCCGCTCAGGGTCTCGGTCCAGACTCGACCCATGGCGTCACCTTTGGCATTTGCCTGCAAAAGCGCTGCATCGAGTTGGGCGTCGAGTGCCAAGTTGTCTATACCGGCGCTCCGAATGTGAAATACCGAACGCCCCTCAATTACCTGATTGCAACACTCAAGGCGCCGGCCGCTCCGAACGACTCCGCGCAACGCGCGGAGTCCAGACTCATTCCTCATGATTCCTGGTTCAATCCGCAGTCGGCGTTCTTGAAAGAGCAGAAGTGTTTTCCCGAAATCAGACTGGTCAAGCCGACGCTGCCGAAATCGGTCGCCGGGAAGAGCAATATTGTTTACTCGGTATTGAAGGACACGCCTTACGCTGACCGCTCGTTGCATCTCGATGTTTTCCATCCCACGGCAAAGAAAGCGAAGGGGTCTCCGGCGGTGGTGTTGATTCACGGCGGCGGCTGGTCGTCGGGCAGCAGGAGTCATCTCGTTCCCATGGCGCAGCAAATGGCGGCGGTGGGATATATCGGTGTGACGTTGGAGTATCGACTGGCCTTGGAAGCAAAGTATCCGGCGAGCCTCCAGGACATTCGGGCAGCCTTGCGTTGGCTGCGAAGACACGCGTCGGAATACCGGATCGATCCCGAGAAAATCGCCGTGCTGGGTTGTTCGTCCGGAGCCCATCTCGCGACATTGATTGGCGTCACGAATGGCAAGGACCTGTTTTCGGAGCAGCAGAGCGATCGCAAGCCGTCTAGCGACGTGCAGGCGATCATCAACATCGATGGCGTGGTGTCGTTCATCCACCCGGAGGCCAAGGGGGAGATCAGGGGCAAGGGGGCCCGCACCTGGTTGGGCGCGCGATACGAGGAGAATCCGGCGCTTTGGAAGCAGGCCTCGCCGTTGGAGCATGTTGGGTCGAAGTCGCCGCCGATCCTCTTTGTTAACAGCTCGATCCCCCGGTTTCATGCTGGCCGCAATGACCTCATCAAGGTGCTGGACCGCTACGGAATCTTTAGCCAGGTGCACACGTTCGACAAGTCACCGCATCCATTCTGGCTGTTCCATCCCTGGTTCGAGCCGACCGTTCAAAAGGTACGCGGATTTCTCGATCGCGTCTTCAAGCAGGCGGAGTAATGACAGTAATATCGATACACAAAGTTATCCTTGTCCTGCTGCTGTCTGCGGCAAGCGTTGGCACAGCCGAATTCAGTGTTGCGAATGTGTTCCAGGACCACATGGTCCTGCAGCGGGGCAAGCCAATCAAGATCTGGGGATGGACGACAACGGGGGACAAAGTTACGGTCTCCCTGGCTGGCCAGAGGAAGATTGCCACGGCCGACAAGGACGGCAAGTGGATGGTGACGCTCGATCCGATGCCGGCATCGAGCGAGGGGCGGACGATGACGGTTGCATCTTCATCCGGCAGGCAAAAGGTCGAAATCAAAGACGTCCTCGTAGGAGAAGTCTGGCTCTGCTCCGGCCAGTCGAACATGTCCTACAACATGAGCCGCTTCCGTAACTGCGCCGACGAAGTGCCGCAGATGAAATACCCCATGATCCGCGAATTCAAAACTTTCAGCGTTCGCACCGCGACCCCGCAGCCGGATGCGCTCGGCGCCTGGGCGGTCTGTTCGCCCGATACCGCGGCGCGGTTCTCGGCAACGGCACTGTACTATGCGGTTGAACTGCACCAGGCCCTGAACGTGCCTATCGGCCTGCTCAACAGCAGCGCGGGAGGAACCAGGGTCGAGCAGTGGACCGATACCAGCACTCTCCACGCGGATCTCGACGAGCAATCACGCGCCGGGAAGCAGGCTGAGGCGACTGCCGACGCGGACGCCAGTGCCGGGACGCTGGCGACCTATGCGAAGGAGGTGAAGGAATTTTTGGCGAAAGTCGGCGTCAATCCCTCGGTGATCATCGGTGACACGGAGGACGCCTTCATCAAGCCCAATCTCACCGATGAGGCCTGGACACCGATCGAGCTTCCTGCGAGAAGCCGCAGCGGCGTCACCTGGTTTGCCCGGGAGGTGGCGCTTCCCAACGAGATGGTTGGCAAAGAACTCATCCTGAATCTGGGGACGGTCAACAAGGAGGAGATTACGTTTTGGAATGGTGTCAGAGTGGGATCCCAACATTTCTATTCGGATGGCAGCGTTCATACGATTCCCGCAAAGCAGGTGAAGGCGAAGAACATCCTCTCCGTCCGCTGCACCGCATACCGGGGCGGGGGAATGAGCGACGGGCAATCACTGAGCGTCGCCGGCGGACAGCCCTTCTCCATTGCCGGCGAGGGGTGGAAGCAGCAGACCTACGCGACCAAGCCGCATCTGCCGCGGGCCGTTCGCGGAACGCTCTACAACGGCATGATCCACCCCCTCATCCCCTACACCATCCGCGGTGTGATCTGGTACCAGGGCGAAAACAACACAAATAACCCCCATGAGTACCGGAAGCGGTTCCCCGAGATGCTCAAGGGTTGGCGCAAGAAT
>Ga0187827_10008991_pt1 | contig 10688 bp, 13 predicted proteins | sample ETNtaG_39_FD_167969 | JGI IMG/M metagenome (GOLD analysis project Ga0187827, IMG submission 167969) | Marine microbial and viral communities from oxygen minimum zone, Eastern Pacific Ocean - ETNP2014_SV_150_PacBio MetaG (Illumina Assembly) | ecosystem: Environmental > Aquatic > Marine > Hypoxic... | reverse complement strand
GCACAGTTGACATCAACTGGCAATCTCTGATTATATCAAATTCACTTTAGATCGGGGGATTGTTTTTTCTGCAGTCCTAAAAGTCAAAGATCCAATCTGTACCAAAAACAGCAATCCGGAAATGAAAGAAATCCGGACTATCTTCAGCTACGGTGTCATTTCGAGCAGAGGGAGAAATCTTAAAGATATTAGAGTAGCCGCTTATACAAGATTTTCTGTTTCGAAAGCAATGACGAGGTTTCAGAGCTTTTACAAGGAAGTGGTTTTAAGTTTTTTTAACAGGACTTTTTTAATTATCAAACAAAAATTTCTCAGAGGATACCAAGGCTTCGCAAACCTTTTCGATAAGCTTTTCGTTTCCAGGGCACAACTAATTTTAAACCTCTCCGCGGAGAAATCCATTGGAACGCGTCAAATTCAACAGGTAGATGGGTGAAAGAAATTTGCTCAGTCTCACAATTCAGTTTTACAAGATACCAGCGTTGCTGTTGTCCGCGGAAGGGTTTCCAAATAGGCTGTTGATGAAGTATGTACAGCATTTTGCGCGGATAATGGTAACGTATCCGCGTTTTGGATGAACGGATGATGTTGACATCCCGTGTGCCGATTTCTTCTTCCAGTTCACGAAAAAGGGTTTCCTCTTCATTTTCTCCAGGGTCAACACCGCCTTGAGGAAACTGCCAGTTCCAGCGTAACTGACCTCCGTCGGACAGTGGTTTTTCTGCTTCACTCTTTTTGGGAACACGCCGGAACATCAGTACTTTGTTTTTCACAGGATCAAAGATTACCGCGGCTACGTTCGGCCTGAATTTTTTTGAGCTCATTTGTTTTTCGCTCTCAGCTCAAAATGTCGTTCACGAATTTTTCTCACTACATCAAGCACGGGGATATCTGGAAAGTCCTGCCAATCCATCAGTTTGAACAAGTATTTTTTCAAGCGTCCACGTGACAATCCGCGGTTTTCCCAGTTTAGATAAATTTCATCGTAACCAGCAGGCAAAGGTCGTCCATCCAAACTTTTACGCAGCAGAAATTTAATTGTGCTGTCAGGATAATTACTAACAAATTTAGTCATCGAATTTTGTTCAATGCGGCCGTCGCCAAAAACGACATCGCTGTCATCATCAATGGCTCCTTGTAATCCGCCTGTGTCAAAGTCAAATTCTTCATCCTGCTCTTCCTCTACCTCAATTTCATCAAATAATGAGGCAGCAGAAATTCCGGATTTTGCTGATTTAGATTTAGTAGATTCTTCCGTCTCTGCCTGTGTTTGCTCATCAGTACTTTCTACTGCTAATTCTTCTGCGCTTTCTTCAGAACTTTCTTCAGCAGGTATCGGCTTAAGCGCGGATATTTCTGTGTCACCAGCAGAGTCTTGTACTATCTCTTCAACATCTGTAAGCGCTTCCACGTCTTCCGCAGAAGGGATTTCGAGACTTTCGTCAGTTGATGAGGTGTTTTTTTCCGGAAGAGGCATTTCCGGAGTTTGCTCCTGCAAAGCATCATTTTCGCGGAGGGCTTTAGTGTGATCACTGACCAGCGGAAAGGAGGGCGGCGGATTTTCAGGTACGTAAGCCGGAATAACAAAACGTCCCGCTCGGCTCTGTTGAACATGCTCAACCACAGGATCATAAACTGTCTGATCTTCAACCAGTGCCTTTATGTCACCGGGAGCAATCCAGGCTAAAGCATGGTTTTTCGGAGTCCGCGCATATTGCCGCGCGCCCTGAATGGCATCTTCAGATAGACTCATAGTTTCGCTGACGGATTTATCTATAGGAAAAATTTTCTGTTGAATATCTTCCAACAACGACTCTATCTGGTAAGCTGAAAAAAGCATGGTTAATTAATATAACAGTGTTGTTCAGGTCATCATGTTTTTGATTTTAGCTCTCTGCTGAACCGGTTCTTTCCGATACTGCATTTGCCGACTTAACTCTTCAATTTGTAATGAAACAGCTTTTTTTTCTCGTCCAACCACTTTCTCAAAACCCTGCTCTGAAAGCAGAATTTTTTCCAGTAAATCCTGCAGTGTCTGTTCAAGGATTTGCTCATCGGGCTTTAAATCTCTGTCAAATTGTGTATACCATTTTTCAAGCAGTGAATCTACTTTCTGCATTTCTTCAAAACAACGATCCTTTTGTAACAATAGTCCGTCCAGCGCAATTGGGTCAGTTTCGGCGAATTGGCGTTGTGAAAAGTCCAATAACCTCTTCAGAAGTGATTCCTGTTTTCCTAGCAGCAGTTTTAAGTCACTGTCTGTCAACTTTTTATTTGCCAATACAAAACTCCGAAAAAATCTGGCCGAGCAAATCATCGGGCGTTGTTTCTCCGACTATTTCACCAAGGGCATTTAAGCAGGAGCGTAAATCAACGGCCAGGAATTCTTCTCCATCAGAATTTTCGAAAATCTCCCGCGCCTGTTGTAAGGCAGCCAGCGCATTTTTGGCGGCCTGTTGCTGCCTGCGGTTTGTGATCCATATTTCATCCTGCTGAGGCAGTCCGCCCTGAGTCGCTTTCGCGAACAAACACGATTCCAGTTCATCACAACCGTCACCGGTTTTTGCTGAAATCAGAACCGATTCCATCGCAGAAATGGCTTCGTACCACTCAGGGAGTTTAGCACTGAGACGGTCCTTTTTATTAAGGACCACAATTGTACGTTCCTGTTCAACATCATGGATTAAAGTCTGGTCTTCTTCCGTAAGTTGTTCGCTGGAGTCCAAAATCAGCAGGACGAGATCAGCTTTGTCGCGCACTATTTGCGTACGGCGGATACCTTCTGTTTCAAGCAGATCCGCGGTTTTTCTGATTCCGGCAGTATCAGTCAAACGGAAAGCAACACCTTGTATTTGCACGGACTCCTCAATAGAATCCCGTGTGGTTCCCGGAATAGTGGTAACGATCGCTCTCTGTTCCCGCAGCAAAGTGTTGAGCAGAGAAGATTTTCCTACATTCGGCCGCCCGATCAACGCTACCGCAAATCCCTCACGCATCCGCCTTCCCTGTTCTGCATGAGAAAGCATGTTCTCTAAATCAGCACAAGCATGATCCAGACGCTGTAGACAATCTTCACGTTGAGTGAATTCAAGACCTTCTTCCGGAAACTCAATACCTGCCTCAATCAGGGAAGCGATGGAGACCACTTGTTTTTTGACAATATCAATGGCTTGATAAAGTTTGCCGTGCAGTTGTTGAGCAGCTAGTTTTGCTCCAACTTCCGAAGAGGCATGGATCAAATCCGCAACTGCCTCCACCTGCGTCAAATCGAGTCGTCCATGCAGAAACGCTCTTTGAGTGAATTCGCCTGCTTCCGCCAGACGCGCTCCCTGCCTTAAAACCAAATCCAGGATGGTTCTCAAAACAAGAGGACTACCGTGGCATTGAATTTCAACCACATCCTCCGTAGTGTAGGAATGTGGCGCACGCATAACAACGAGTAAAACTTTGTCCAGCAGTTCTCCCTCATCATGTATCCAGCCATACTGCAGTTTGTGCGTTTCCGCCTTTTTCAGCGGGCGCTCTCTACCTTTAAACAAAGGTTCCACAAGCGAAACTGCCTCAGTTCCACTGACTCTGATTACTCCAAGTCCGGATGGCTGCAGAGGAGTTGCTACCGCAGCAATTGTATCGTCAAGGCGCATTATTTTTCATCAATCATTATTCTGCGAAAAACGACCAGTGGTTATGTGCATTATTACTGAACAACAGTCTTAAAACACGAGCTGCAGTCTGATTTGCCTGTGCGACGGCAGCAGCGGCAGTTTCTGTGATGATTTGGTTTTTAGTGAAATTAGCGATTTCCAATGCCATGTCTGTGTCCCGAATACTGGATTCAGCAGCCGTTAAATGTTCTGCGCTTGAACGCAGCACAGAAATATTTGTCTCCAGAGTATGTTTTTGTACTGATCCGAGTTGACCCCGCATTGATGATAATTGATCAAGAGCTTCATCCACAAGGCGAATTGCGTCAATGGCCTCTTGAGTAGAAGTCAGCCTGATTTGGGACAAATTTTCAAATCCACTGGTATTATCAACTCCACGTCCCAGCACAGTAGAATGGGTGCTGTTCAGTGCGACCTTGATTTGTTCATCAGCACTTGAACCCGATTGAAATTTGAGCGCATTCTGCGCGACTGTCACTGCTCCGGCATTGCCTGTTCCATCACCTAAAAATGCCACACTCAATCCACTTGTTTTACTGTTATTAAAATCTCCAGTCAGCACAAGTCCGTCCCCTTCAGCCGGTTCATCATTTATTGTCCCTTCAATGTCCTGTCCTAAAAATAATTGCGGTTCAAAAGGGTCATCGACGAGAATTCCATCTTTGGAACTGGTGATGGTGAAACCTTTGGTAAAACCGTACTCCCGATGTTCAATTGTAAGTTCTTCATCATCTTCATCATAGCGGATATCCAAATTCATGTTTGCTGAAAAAGCGGCTTTTTGCAGACGGTTCGCAAATCCTACTGCAGAAGCTCCTTCAGGATTCCGGACTCTGATAATTGCGCCGTCTTCTTCTTCCAGAGTAATTTGTAAACCGGAAGCGTCATCATCATCAAGGTCTTCTATCAAACTTGCGCGTAGAGGCATTTCATTTATGTCAACATCGTATCCACTCAGTGGAGAAGAGATTGTTTGTGAAGTTGCATTTAGAAAAACCAGTTCTTCATTACCGCCCATTCCGGTAACACCCTGGCTCCCGTCCAGCAGATTTTTATTACCAAAACGGGTGAACTGTGAAACGCGGTCTATCCCTTCGATGGCAGTACGAATCTGAAACTGCAGTGAGATCAGCGCGCCAAAATCGGTAGCGCCTTCATTTGCCGCGGTTGACGCCAACTGCCGCATTTCAATCAGCAGATTGTTCACTTCAACTAAAGCGCCTTCAGCAGTCTGAACCATTGACAGGGAAAACTCTGTATTCTGTAGAGCCTGCTGTACTCCCGCAATTTGAGCACGAAGCCCCTCCGACATTACCAGACTTTCCGGAGCATCCGCGCCGCTGTTGACCCTTTGTCCGCTAGCAAGACGTGTCAGCGAATCCGACATCTCTTTCTGCGCTTTCGCCAGATGATTAATTGCGTTGATCGATGCAATATTGTTTTTCATCCCCAACGGCATAATTCCTCATTAAATTAAAGATTCAGATTTATTCATGTCTGTTATGCGGTATTTAAACTCCGCTCACAGACATTGTTTTGATTAAAATTTATCGATGATGTCTTCGTAATAATTCTCAAACCCATAATTTGTCATTTCGGCCCTAGGTAGAAATCTTAATGGTTTTAGCGTTTAAGCTAAAAAGATTTCTGGTTTTACTCGAAATGACACATTTCAAGAATTATTGCGAGATCATCATAAATAACTGCTCTTTCAAAATTTATAAACACAGCCATTCCGGACTCCAAAAAATGGAGCCGGAATAGTGTGGGATTTGGGGACGAATCCCCGAACCCTACTAGTTGTTTAACAAACGCAATACATTCTGCGGTAATGCATTAGCCTGCGCCAACTGTGCGGTTGCTGATTGACTCATGATCTGGTTACGTGTAAAAGTAGCCAGTTCCTGTGCCATGTCAGTATCACGCAGAGTAGATTCTGCAGAAGTCATGTTTTCTGCAGCTATCTGTAAACTGGTTAGATTAGATTCCAGAGTATTAGTCTGAAACGCTCCTAATTCACCACGGACTGTTGCAACCTCAGTAATTGCCTCGTCAATGATCGCCAGAGCATCCTGTGAACCTTGCTCAGTACTCACATCAATGTCCGCAAGTGACATGAAGTTACTTGCGTTTGGCATTTCACCCTCAGCAACCCTGCCGAGTTGACTCGAAGTCATGTTCCTGATTGAAATTGAAGCAGTGTGACCTGCATCCGGTCCAACCTGAAAACGGAGGCCTTCCTTAGAAGTACCGTCTTCAAGTGTTTTTCTGGCATTAGTACCATCCAGGAGCTTATGGTGTCCGAACTGAGTGCTCGAAACAATACGGTCAAGTGAGGACAGAGCATTTTCAATCTCAGCCTGACTTGCGGCAGTCATTGCATTATCACTGGCGCCGACGTTTGCCGCGGAAATGGCACGCTGACGAATACCAATCAGGAGACTGGATATCTCATTCATAGATCCTTCAGCCGTTTGTACGAGTGAAATGGCAACTTCATTATTTCTGATTGCCTGCTCCATTCCGTTGATTTTCGAACGCATATGTTCAGAAATCACCAAAGCAGCCGGATCATCGGCGGCCCTGTTGACTTTCTGTCCAGAAGCCAGTCTTTCAAGCGACTTTGAAAGAGCGCGTTCATTTTTTAACAGGTTGCGGTGTGCAACCATAGACTCAATATTATTATTGATTCTTAGTCCCATCTTATCTCCTTAACTTTTAAGTGAGAAAATTAATTCCAACCATAGAATAAATGTATTCCCTTCCAATAGAATACTGTGGGAAAACAGGTCCAGATTAAACCATTCCTGTCTAAAGAGGACAACTCTCACTATGAAAGCAAAGCCCTTCCCTTGGCTCTTCAACGTGCACGGCACGCGAAGACTTTTATACACTACGGGCTAAATGTCCTGCAGTGTATGGGGGCACTTCGCAACCGAAAGCAGAATCATTAGGCTTTTAAATCAACCTCAAAATTCAGTTTCAGTCAGATCACTCCATGAAGTTCACGGAGCACCCCACATATCCGGATTATCACCATGATTATCCGGCATTACATTTCAGTTAAATATTATTTATCTTATAATACTCAACAAGCGTATTACTTGATGCCGAAGCATCTCTAATAGATCAATTTAACTCAAATCTGCACTTACTTTTCAGCAGTCCTTTGTCGCGAGCAGTTTGCGTAGTTTTGTCTCGGCCCGTTTAACTTTATCGGATTCTTTTTTTTGCTCCTTGGCCGTCAAAGGAATATCTAAGGATAATCCTTCCGGAACACGTCTATTAAGTTCTGTACGTAAAAAGTTTAAATTATTTTCAAGCCGCAGTGCTTTCAATAACGGCGGAGTCTTGAAGGACAATTTGCGTATTGTGCCAAACCTAGAATCCTTTGCGGTTACATCAATCAATCCCAGAGCATGCTTTAAATTTGCTTCATCCACCACTTTAGGCGGAGTTAATGCCGAAGAAAATGATTGCGCGTGTTTACGCATCTGACGCAGGAGTACGGATTTATCTGCCATTTTCGCTTTAGTCCTTTCGCTGATGAAGAGCAATGAAAAAATCTCATTCCTCTGATTAAAATTTTATATATTTTAATAAAATAATAATTATTTCAATAACTTATTAAATTAATCCCTTCATATTTTTTACGGCCGTCGAATAAAACGCTTTCCGGCGAGATAGTTTTAATCATCCGTGCTATCTCACCGAAAAGACTTGGAGGATCGGTTAACGCACCACCAAATCCAAAGGGTGACGCGAAAGGCATTCACATCCAGCATCATTCACCACGTAACTCTGTCCGAAACACATCGCATTTCCGGTATCACTGTCCATCAAAATCATGTGTAGAAAAAAGACCATATTTTTTTCAGCAAGCACTTGATTACCGTGATAAAACATGGGCCAGTCCATCCAGTTTGGCGAAAATGTTGTGCCCATACTGTATCCGGTCGCATTTAGCCTATGCTTCCGCATTCCGAAATTATCACAAGTTCTGGCGTAAGCGTCGAAAACCTCACCCATCGGATTTCCCGGACTCAAAGCGGATTCACAGGCCGCCATTGCTTCAAGACACACCGCGTGCATTTTGCTATGTTGATCAGTCACGCGTCCAACTGGAATTGTACGCATCATCGCCGCGTGATAGTGCCGGTAAACTCCGGCCCATTCTAAAGTCAACTGGTCTTCCGGATCCAGTTTTCGTCTTCCGGAATAATAACGGCAAAGCAAAGCGTTTTTGCCTGAACCGATGATAAATTCATTTCCCGGATAATCTCCACCGCCTCGAAATACTGCACCCTGCATGACAGCTAATAGCTCGCCTTCATCGCAATCGGCCTTGACAAGTTTGTGTGCTTCATCCAGTGCATCGTCAGCCAACTCTGCAGCTTTCCGGACATACACTAATTCTTCCGGACTTTTTATCACCCGCAGTCTATTTACCAAATTAGAAGCATCCTTCAGTTTGCAAAAACCAGCCAGGGCGGAGTCGAGCAATTTTCCATTTTTCGCGGTTAAACCGTAAGAGTCGTATTCCACTCCCAACTGCAGACCCTCACAAGCACATTCCCGTAAAATATCCTTAAGCTGCCTGGCTGGATTGATTTCCGGACCATCCACCCAGATCCGGATATCTTCCAAAATGGATGTGTTTTCCGCCTGCCTTAAATCCGGAGCACGGGTCAGTAAAATCAGCTTTCCATCTAGACCCAGATATAGACACTGAAAAAAAACGTAGCCGAAGGTGTCATATCCACTCAGATAAAACATGCTTTCCTGCCGGAAAAGCAGCATTCCATCCAGTTCATTTTCGGCCATCAACTCACGTAAGCTTTTTATACGCTGACCGAATTCCGTTCTCTCAAAATGTAAAGACATATTTCCTCGCAATAACTGTTAGAAATTATTGTCAAATCTTCACTGATGGCTTCGTAAAAACTCCTAAACAAATTAATTGTCATTTCGAACGAAGAGAGAGATCTTAATAATATCAGTACTTAAGATAAAATAGATTTCCCGCTTTGTAAGCAATGACACGTTTTTATGACTTTTTACGGGTTCATCTTCATTGAAATAATGACATTTATCCCCAGCGTTTTTTATCACTGGAAAAAACACGGACCTATCCCTGCTGCTGATAAAACTCTAGATATAATTCGCCATAAAAATAATATTTATCTTACAAAAATGGGAACACCCCGCCTCAATTTTAATATTACATTAGATCTTTCTGCCGAAAAACCCTGCAGCGGTTCAATGAGAGTTCCCCACAGATAGAAATATTTCAGTAAATAATTCTCAGCTTTTTAGGAACATTGATCCACACCAATGAGGGAATTCTCCCCTGATGATAATCGGTACTCCGCTTAGTATTCCACTTCACGCAGAAATTTATAGTATTCCACTTCACGCAGAACATTAGCGAAAATTCCACTGCCAGGTCACGAAAACATCACGCAGGGATTTATCAAAGCTGAAAACCTAAGGTTTCACCTTAAAGTTTTCGGGTCTACCCCTCCTCTAATATAATTGAAACACAGGACCATGGGTTTTTCCACAGGCACAGATTTATTCAGAGTGGATTTCTCCGTAGTTTCAAAATTAGAAACACAGGAATTCACACTGTTCTCCGTACTTAGGAAATACTATGGCCGATGCTTCGCAAAAAAGGGAGAGTCCCCCTTTGCGAGGTTTCGCCAGATTTAGTTTTCAAAGAGCTTCCATTCCATTTCAATTCCTTTGTGCGGTCAATACCCGCACGATGTCCTTAAAACGGCGGCTTGGTATTATGAAGCGAGGGTTTCACGATAAATTTGAAATCCCCTTGCCTGATAATTATTTAACGCATTAGGGTGGTCAAGGCTACAGGTATGTACCCAAACTCTGTTTGTTTCCGGTCCCCATGCATTTTCAATTGCAGCGGATAATAATCCACCACCTAATCCTTTACCTACGAAAGGAGGCAGCAGGCCAAAATAAGCCAGTTCCACATCCCTGTCCTGGGTATTCAATTCAAAATAACCTGCGGGAGTACCTTGATAAAGTAACATCCAGGTCTGATGTTCTTCACGATCAGCCCAGTCCCGCCATTGTTCTTCGGTCCATGACAACTTGCCTGTCCATTGCCAAATTTTGCCAACCTCTAGATAAAAAAAACGGTTCATGGCCGGCAATGCTGGTCCAAACTTCACCAGTTGTGTCTCCGGAGGAAGAGACTTTGGGCGCAATTCTTCCGGCTTCAACATTTCAAGATACCAAATCGTTTCCGGTTCACTTTTCTGTATATTCATTCATCTCCCGGTTTGCCTAAATTTGCTTACGCAGCCTAAGTATGAAATTAGTGACTTAACTTAAACTCAGTTCAAAATATTTATCTACAATTCTGTCATTGCTTAGGAATTGAGAAATATCGTGTTTATTTATCGGCCGCTTCCGGACTTAATTGTTGGATCAACTGGACCACTACTCCTGTTTCACGCAGTTCAGGCAGCACAAAAAGGTCATCTAATAATCCGACATTTTTTCCACGTAAAGGTGAAGGCATTCCCCGAAAGTGCATAAGGTCAATCGGGCGATGTTCCATATTTCTGGCTACTAAAGCATAGAATGCTTCATCTTCGGTAAAAATCTAACTCCAGACAGTTTCGAGAATTTCAGCATTCATTGGTAGTTGATAATATTCCGCATAAGCATGATATAAAACTTCCCACTCATGACGTTCATCAGGAGCTAAAACTCCGAATTCCAGGAAACTCATTGGTTGCCGATAATTTCCAATCAACGCAATTGTCCGCATAATACTCAGCGCAAATTACAGAGATCCAGTTAGAATTACCCAACTCTAATTTAGCATCCCAAAAAGCCGGCTGACAAACTGCACATGCCTCAGAAACAACGGCAACTCAAAACAGTTACGGCCAGCATATGCAATTCGCAGCCGGGCAAATCCAGCAATTTATAAATACAAACAACAAAGCCAAAAAACAGCACGTGGCTATTCTTTGGCTTTAAGTTGTT
>Ga0187827_10008989_pt1 | contig 10692 bp, 10 predicted proteins | sample ETNtaG_39_FD_167969 | JGI IMG/M metagenome (GOLD analysis project Ga0187827, IMG submission 167969) | Marine microbial and viral communities from oxygen minimum zone, Eastern Pacific Ocean - ETNP2014_SV_150_PacBio MetaG (Illumina Assembly) | ecosystem: Environmental > Aquatic > Marine > Hypoxic... | reverse complement strand
CATACTTATTAACTTCTCTTCAAAGCTCCTCTTGGAGCTTTTTTGTTTGATAACAATAACAATTGCTATATTTAGGATAGTTAAAATCCTAAAAGCAAGCCATTTGTATTGGTTGCTAATGTTTAATTTAAATTAATTTTATGAGAAAGATGAGAGACTGCTTATTGGTTATTCTGATGAGTGTAACCAGTTTTATGTATGCGCAAAGTCATACAGTAAAAGGCCAAGTCGGTTCAGACGATGGCGCACTGCCGGGGGTAAGTATTGTAGAGAAAGGAACAGGTAATGGAACCATCACGAATGCTGACGGGAAGTATACCATTTCGGTTTCTGCAAAAAATGCTCTGCTAGAGTTCAGCTTTGTGGGTTATGAGACTCAAAGTGTAAATGTAGCAGGTAAATCAGTTGTTAATGTAACAATGTCTGTAGCAGTAGAACAATTGGGGGATGTTGTTATTGTAGGTTCACGTTTTGTGCCTAGAACTTCTATTACATCGCCGGTGCCAATTGATAACATTTCAATTGAAGAATTGAAGTATACTGGGCAAACAACGGTAGATCAAATGCTGAATTATACGGTTCCTTCGTATAATTCTTCGCAACAAACTATTTCTGATGCCACGGCACACTTCGATCCGGCTGATCTCAGAGGATTAGGTCCAAGTAGAACTTTGGTTTTAATTAATGGGAAACGTAAAAACCCTAGTTCATTAGTTTATATTAACGATACACCGGGTAAAGGTGAAGTAGGTGTGGACATGAAAAGTATTCCAACAGCTGCTATTGAACGTATTGAAGTACTTCGAGATGGAGCTTCTGCACAATATGGTTCTGATGCCATTGCAGGGGTGATTAATGTGATCCTAAAGGATGATTATGAATATACGGAAATGAATGCTGTTACCGGAATTACTTCTGAAGGTGATGGTTTCTATATCGGTTACGATGTAAATACAGGAGCTAAAATTGGCGATAAAGGTTTCTTAAATTTAACTGCTGCTTTTAGAGATCAAAATGAAACGAATCGAGCAGGAACACCTCATCATGATACATTATTTGTGGATTTGGTTGGTTTAACAACTTCTGATGATCCGTTTTTTACAAGTCACCCAGATTTGGGGATGCATGTAGGTATGCCGAACATGACTTCGAATGAGACTTTCTATAATTTTTCATACGATTTAGATGACAAAACGGAATTGTATTCTTTTGGTGGTTTAACTTTCCGTAAAGGTACTTCTTATGCTTTATACAGAGCGCCATACTGGATTCCGGATGAGCACAATATCTTCCATGATTCTACGGAAGTTTATGAAGGTTTTCAACCGACTTTTGAAACCATGATTTTTGATAAAACGATGGCGGTTGGTGTACGTGGTGAAGCGAGTGATTGGAACTACGATATCAGTTCTACTTTTGGTTCCAACGCTGTAGATTATACCATTGGTAATACGCAGAATTTAGATATGGGCGCAGAAAGTCCAAGTGATTTTCAGGCGGGGGGTTACGAATTTAATCATTCGGTAACCAATTTTGATATGGGTAAATCCTACGGCAATTTATCTATAGGTATCGGTTCTGAATTTAGGGTAGAGAATTTTGTTGCCAATGCAGGTGAAGAAGCTTCTTATTATGGAGCCGGAGCACAGTCATTCCCGGGTATTCAACCTCAAAATGCCGTGGATGTAAACCGATATAATGTTGGTTTTTATACGGATCTGGGATACGATCTTACTGAAGATTTCTACATTGGTGGTGCAGCGCGTATGGAAAACTACTCTGATTTTGGTGAGAGCTTTACTTGGAAAGTAAATGGTCGTTATAAATTGATGGACGACAAGGTTTCTTTTAGAGCTTCTGCTTCTACAGGATTCAGAGCACCATCTTTACACCAAATTTACATGAGTAATATTCAGACTTTAGTTTCAGGTGGTTCTGTGTCTAATCAAGGTACATTTAACAATGCGAGTCCTGTGATTCGTTCTTTGGGAATTGATGAATTGAAAGAAGAGAATTCAATGAATTATACTTTTGGTGTAGCTGCAAAGCCAATACCGGGCGTAGAGTTTTCTGCAGATATCTACAACATTAAAGTTGACGATCGAATTGTATATTCTAGTAGTATTGCATCAGATGATACCACTTCTACTTTAGGTGGTATTTTAAATGATTACAATGTAACGAGTATTAAATTCTTTACCAATGCGATTGATACGGAAACAGAGGGTATAGATTTAGTAGCTTCGTATTCTGGTATTGATCTTGGACCGGGTACTTTAGGTGTTCGATTGGCTTTAAACTTTAATAAAACTACCATTACCAATGTAGATTCTACGATTATTGATGGTGTTGATATTTTTGACCGTAAAGAGCAATCAAGAATTGAAACCTCTCGTCCGGCTGATAAAGAATTACTAGGCTTGACCTATCGATTAAATGATTGGACATTTACATTAAACAATACTCGTTTTGGTGAAGTTACTTGGAAGCATGTTGATAATGGCGTGAATGGTGCGCCTGTAGGTCCTGGTGGTTCTACTTTACCTGTAGAGGATGAAGCTTATGATCAAACATTTGCGGCTAAAGTAATTACTGATTTAAACATCAATTATCAAGCAACGGATAGAATTACTTTGAACCTTTCTGTAAATAACTTGTTGGATGTTTATCCGGATAAGATTGATACCAAAGGTGATATGTTAACGAACTTAGGTGGTCGTTTTGATTATCCTTGGGAAGTAAATCAGTTTGGTTTTATGGGTAGAATGATTTCAGGAAAACTGACAATGAAGTTCTAAAACCGATATTAGATTAAATAAAAAAAGGCTACCTCTTGGTAGCCTTTTTTATGAAAAAACTATCACGAAGATGATAGCTACGAGGTCAAAATTAAAGAACCTTAAATATCTTCAAATTCTACATTAGTGAACGTAGAAGTTTCTTCTGTTAGTTTTTCTGGTGTAGTGTCAGTATTCTCTTCCTCTTTGCCTTCAAAATCAGAAATAACTTCCTCTCCTTTTTCATCGATGATGAATTTGGTTACATCGTCAAAAATATCCTTAAAGCGAAGGAAGTCCTCTTTGTAAAGGTAAATTTTGTGTTTTTTGTAATAAGCAGAACCATCATCGTTGGTATGCTTTTTACTTTCTGTGATTGTTAAATAATAATCGTCTGCTCGCGTAGATCTTACGTCAAAAAAGTAAGTTCTTCTTCCTGCTCTCAAAATCTTTGAGAAGATTTCCTGCGATTTATTATCGTGTCCTTCCATATTTCTTAGTCCGTTCTTTTTCAATCCCTCAAATCTTGTAAAAATTATTCTTAAATAAAAGGAAAAACACGAAAAGGTAGTTTATTCTTGAGCCTCAACTAATTGTTTCTGGTAAATCCGAGCGTACTCACCATCAAAAAGGATAAGTGCTTTATGGCTTCCTTGTTCAATAATTTCACCTTTATCTAGTACTATAATTTGATTTGCGTGTTTGAGTGAAGAGGCTCTGTGTGAGATGATTATGCAGGATTTGTTTTCGCTTTGTGCTTTTATGTTTTGAAGGATTAACTCTTCTGTTTCTGTGTCAACAGATGACAAACAATCGTCGAATAGCATTACTTTAGGCTTTCTAATTAAAGCTCGCGCAATTGAAAGTCTTTGTTTTTGTCCACCTGAGAGGGTGATACCTCTTTCGCCAATTACAGTTTCGAATTGTTCTTTAAACTGCCTTATATTATCATAAATACCAGCAGCCTTTGCTGCGTCTGTAACGTCATCAGATTGACAGGCATGAGTACCAAAAGCTATATTGTTGTATATCGTGTCTGAAAATAAAAAGGACTCTTGAGGTACATATCCAATAGCATTTCTTAAGTCAAACAAATTTGATGTCTTAATATTTTTATCTCCAATACGGATAGCTCCAGAAATAGGATCATTAATACGACAAAGTAGCTCGGCAAGTGTACTTTTCCCGGAGCCAATTTTACCTATAATACCTAAAGTCTCTCCTTGCTTTAGAGTAAATGATACATTATTTAAGGCTCTGATTCCACTGTCTGGATAGGTGAACGAAACTTGATTGAATTCTATGTCGCCACTGATGTGAGAACGCTGAGTAGTTGGATTCTGGATTTCAGGCTTTTCGTGTAGGAATTCGTTGATACGCTCCTGCGATGCTGCCGCTCTTTGAACCAAGGAGGTAACCCACCCTAAGGATGCAACAGGCCAAGTGAGCATATTCACATATATAACAAATGTTGCAATATCTCCCACTTGAATGTTACCAGCTATAGCTTCTATACCTCCAATGTATATAGTGAACAAGGTACTTAATCCTATCAATAGAATCATTAATGGAAAGAATAGGGCATTTACCTTTACGAGTGATAAATTTTTCTTTTTATAATCTTCAGCAGCATCCATGAACTGATTGTGTGCAAAATCTTCCTGTATGTAGGATTTTATTACACGTATACCCGAAAATGTTTCTTGACTAATGCTTGAAAGCTTTGAGAGTTGTCTTTGAACAATTTCACTTTTTTTATTCATTACACTACTTACTTTGTAAATAGCTATTACTAAAAATGGTAGAGGGCTAAGTGCGTAAAGCGTTAGTTTGGGGCTTATGCTTACCATCTGTGGGATAATAAGTGAAATACTGATGATTAAGTTGGTAGTGTAAAGAATTGCAGGCCCCATGTACATTCGTACGCGACTCACGTCTTCACTAATTCGATTCATCAAATCGCCTGTTTTATTCCTTTTGTAGAAAGAAATACTCAGTTTTTGATAATGATTATAGATTTCGTTTTTCAGATCATATTCTATCATCCTTGACATCACAATAATCGTTTGACGCATGAAAAACATAAACAAGCCCTTACAAATAGCAAAGAGTAAAACCAAAAAAGCATAAAGGGCTAATTGGGATTTTATTATGCTTTGAATAGCTTTGTCAGGTGAGGAGTTTTCGCTTAGTGCATCACTAATAATATTAAACACCTCCCCAATGTAGATGGGTGGGTATAGCCCGAAAATATTAGAAATGAAGATGAAAAGCAATCCTAAAATAAATCTGTATCTATATTTCCAGAAATATTTGTTGAGATGTTGAAGTGCTTTCATATTGATAAATTCAGTTTTTTTTTCACTAAAAAAAGAGTACTTTTGCACCGAATTTTAGAGTATTAATTCTGTCTTCAAAAATACAGTTCTAAGATATATAATCTTACTTCTGTGTAGAAAAAAGATAGTTACAATAAAAATAAACATTATGATTAAGGTAACCGACGTACAGGATACACAATCTTCTGAAAACCCAGTAATTCGTCAAATGAGTGAAATGGGGCACGAGCAGATTGTTTTTTGTCAGGATGAGGAAACAGGCTTAAAAGCAATTATTGCTATTCATAGTACAGCTTTAGGTCCAGCGCTAGGTGGTACTCGTATGTGGAAATACAATAATGAATTAGAGGCTTTGAACGATGTGTTGCGTTTATCTCGTGGAATGACTTTTAAAGCTTCAATATCTGGTTTGAATTTAGGTGGAGGTAAAGCAGTAATCTTTGGTGATGCGAATACTGAGAAAACAGATGCTTTAATGCGTCGTTTTGGTAAGTTTGTTGAAACCTTAGGTGGAAATTATATTACAGCAGAAGATGTTGGTATGACTACCCACGATATGGAAATGGTTCGTGAGGAGACAAAACACGTTACGGGAATTCCTGTTTCTATGGGTGGCTCTGGAGACCCTTCTCCTGTAACAGCTTATGGTGTGTATATGGGGATGAAAGCTTCTGCTATGTACAAATGGGGTTCTGATGACTTGAAAGGTAAGAGAGTTGTTGTTCAAGGTATTGGTAATGTTGGTGTGAACTTGGTTAAGCATTTAACTGAGGAAGGTGCTATTGTAACCATTAACGATATTAGTAAAGAACGTTTAGAGATGGTTGCTGCTAAGTATGGAGCTTCTGTTGTTGAAGGGGATGCTGTTTACGATGTAGATATGGATATTTACGCTCCATGTGCATTAGGAGCTTCTGTAAATGATGATACATTAAGTCGATTAAAATGTGAGATTATTGCAGGTGCTGCTAATAACCAGTTAGCTGACGAAGTAAAACACGGTCAGATGGTGATGGATAAGGGAATGATTTACGCTCCTGATTTCCTAATTAACGCTGGTGGATTAATCAATGTGTATTCTGAATTACAAGGATACAACAGAGAAGAAGCATTGGCGAAAACAAAAGAGATTTATAATACAACCTTAGAGATTTTAAAGAAATCTGAGTTGGAAGGAATCACTTCACACGAAGCGGCAAGACAAATTGCTCAAGATCGTGTAGCTAAAGCTTTATCTAAATAAGAAATCTTATATTTGATGGGGAGCTCCTTGGAGCTTTCCATTTTTTTTACGTTCATTGAAACCCAAATCTATGCTTAACAGAAGACATATCCGTATTAAAGTTCTTCAAATTCTATATGCTTTCTTTCACTCTCAAAGTGATGATTTAATTAAATGTGAGCGCGAATTAGATAAGAGTATGAATAAGTCACACGCTTTGTACGTACACTTACTATTGTTGCTGGTGAATTTTAAAACACTAGCCGAACAAAAAATAGAGATGGGTAGAAATAAATTACTTCCTACTCAGGACGATTTAAATCCGAACACAAAATTTATTGACAATAAAACTCTTTGTTTATTAGCAGAGAATTTATCGCTTATTGAGAAGTTAGAATCGGAGGAGGTCTACTGGGATGAAAACCCAGAGCTTCAAGGGAAGTTGTTTAGACAAATTCAAGAGTCGGAAATCTATAAAACCTATATGGCAGATGCGCATTCGTCATTCATAGAGGATCGTAAGTTTGTGTCAGCCATATTTATGGAGCTTATAGCTCCAAATGAAGATCTTCATTCTTACTTAGAAGAGAAGAGTCTTTATTGGATAGATGATTTTCAGGTTTCTAATTTAGCGGTTGTGAAAACTTTAAAGTCATTAAAGCCAGAAAGTGATGAGTACAGTAGGTTATTACCTGTGTTTAAAGATGAAGATGATAAGGTTTTTGCACAAGAATTATTAAAGAAAACGCTGGTTAATTCTGTTACTTACAAAAAATATGTAGTTGAAACGGCAAGTAATTGGGATGAAGAACGCATTTCTGATATGGATCAATTACTTATGCAAATGGCGATTAGCGAATTGCTAAACTTTGAGACAATTCCTGTAAAAGTGACTTTAAACGAATATATAGAGCTTTCTAAAGACTACTCAAGTCATAAAAGTAAAGTGTTTATAAATGGTGTAATCGATAAGCTTGCCGATCGTTTTAAAGAAGAAGGCTTGTTGAGAAAGTTAGGCAGAGGCTTAGTAGAATAATTCTACTAAAAGTTTACATTTGTCTCAAATAAAAAAAAACGTTACAATGAGAAATATTGTTTTATTAGCCATTTTAAGTTTAGGTTTTGTTGCCTGTAATGAGGATGCTTCATCGAAGATTGATACTTCGAAACAAAAAAAACGTCCTGAAGTTACTCTAGATCAGGTTGATACTCAAACTGACGCTCAAATGGAGTTTGAGGAAATTGAATGGAATTTTGGTGAGATTAATCAAGGCGAATCTGTTGAATATGCTTTTAAATTCACCAATACTGGTTCTGATCCATTAATAATTTCAAGTGCAAAAGGGTCTTGTGGTTGTACGGTGCCTGTATGGCCAAGAGAACCAGTTGCTCCAGGAGATAGTGGTGTGATTGATGTTAAATTCAATAGTAAAGGAAAAAAAGGAAAACAAAACAAACGCGTAACTTTAATTACTAATATGGTGCCGAGCCAAAAAATATTGACAGTTAAAGGACAAGTAAACTTAAAAGAAGAATAGATGTTGTCAGTTTTATTACAAATTACTTCAGGAGGAGGGATTATGGATTTCATGCCACTTATTTTAATTGTGGTTGTTATGTATTTTTTTATGATTCGTCCACAAGTGAAAAAACAAAAATCAGAAGCTAAATTTCGTTCTGAAATTCAAAAAGGTGATAAAGTGATTACTGTTGGTGGTATTCACGCGAAAGTATTGGAAGTTAATGAGGATACTTTGTTGATTCAAGCTGATGGCGGATCTTCAAAATTTAAAATCAATAAAACTTCAATAGCGAAAGTTTAATTAGTAGCTATTATACTATTTTAAAAGCGAACTCATAGAGTTCGCTTTTTTTGTTTTGTTAGCTGAAAACAAATAAAGTATATTTACCCTCAAAGAGATTTAAGAATGCTGAAAGGTATATTTTTAAAAATTGTACAATTCTTTAGATCAGGAAGTGACCGTAGTGTAATTGCAATATGCTTTTTACTATCTACACTATTTTGGGTTTTGATAAAATTCTCAAAGGAATACACTTATTATATAGACTATCCTGTAAAGTACGTCAATTTGCCTATTGATAAGTATTTGACAGATGATCCAATTTCTACAATAAAAGTTAAAGTTGATGGTTTTGGTTTTAATTTTTTGAAAGAGGCTATTTCTTATAGGTCTTTAGAGATTGATGTATCTAAACTTCAAAAACAAAGTTCGCGTTCTAACTACTTTTTTTTATCTGAAACAAAAAAGTCTTTCATTGCTACTGAATTAAGTGGTTTCTCGATTGTGGAAATTAGTCCAGACACCTTATTTTTAAACTTTAGTAATAAAGCTAAAAAGACTGTTCAGGTTGAAGTTCCCTTAGATCTATCATTTAAAGAGAATTATGTTGAGTATGGTCCTTTAAGAATTACACCGACTACCTTAGAAGTTTTTGGTCCTTCTCATATCTTAGACACCCTTTCTGTTATTTCGACTGAAGTTTTAATGCGCAATGATGTGTTCGAAAATATTGATGTTCAGGTTTCTGTTCAATTACCTCATCAATTACTTTCGGTAAAAGAATTTGAGATTAAAGTTCGTCAGGATGTTGCGCGGTTTACTCAAATAAATAATAACATTCCTATCGAGGTGAGGAATGTTCCTGATGGTAAGAGGTTAATTATAAAACCAAATAAAGTTGAATTGTCTTTTTGGGTAGCTATGCAAGATGTTGATAAAGTAAAAGCTTCAGATTTTGAAATCTATTGTGATTATAATGAAGTTTCGATGACTAAAAGCGCTGTACTGAACGTGTTTTTAGATCCAAAGAATATTCCCTCAATAGTTAGAAGAGTGAAATATCACCCCACAACAATTGAATTTATTAGAAAGAACTAATGCTTAAAATTGGTTTAACAGGCGGAATTGGTAGTGGGAAGTCTACAGTGGCAGAAACTTTTGCTCAACTCGGTATTGCGATTTATTTATCAGACGATAGAGCAAAAGCTTTAATGGTAAATAATGAAGAATTAAAGTCTGCCATCATAAGTCTGTTTGGAGAAGAATCATATAAAAGTGGGCAATTAAACAGATCTTATATAGCTTCGAAAGTATTTTCTGATAAGATGGAGTTAGAGAAGTTAAATGCCCTTGTTCATCCAGAATTGAAAAAAGATTTTGATTTGTGGTGTGTTGATCAAACTAGTCCTTATATAATAAAGGAGGCTGCTATACTTTTTGAGAGCGGTGCTAATAGAGGCTTAGATAAAGTGATTCTTGTTGAAGCTCCACAGGAATTGCGCATTAATAGGGTAATGAACCGCGATAAGGTTAGCTATGAATCTGTGTTGGCTCGTATAGATAAACAATGGTCTGACGAAAGAAAAAAATCAGTCTCGGATTATGTGGTTATGAATGATGAAAAATGTTCTGTTTTAGAACAAGTACTTAAAGTGCACAATGAGTTAATTAATACTGATTAATTTTAGGATATTGATTTTTAAATTTAATCTTCAATTTTAAAATCTATCAATATTAATAAATTAAATCTAGCTCTCCTTTACCTTCTCTTACTATAATGTATTCATCATCTTCTGTACAGTCAATTATTGTAGACCCGACATTCATTCCATAACCACCATCAATAACTAGATCAACTTGGTGTTTGTATTTTTCGAATATTAATTCTGGGTCAGTTGAGTATTCAATAATGTCATCTTCGTCATGAATAGAGGTAGATACAATAGGGCTTCCTAATTCTTTAACTAATTCTCTGGCAATATTATTATCAGGAATACGAATACCTACCGTTTTCTTTTTGTTGCTAAAAATTTTAGGAATCTTATCAGTTGCATTTAATATGATGGTATAGGGTCCTGGGAAAACTCTCTTCAGTAATTTATAGGTGTGTGTACTTACTTGTTTCGCAAACTCAGACAAATGTCTTAAGTCATAACATATAAAAGAGAAATTAGCATCTTTTAGTTTGATGCCTTTAATTTTAGCTACTCGTTCTAAAGCTTTCTTGTTGTTAATATCGCATCCTAAGGCATAAATGGTATCTGTAGGATAAATAATAACACCTCCATTACGAAGGCAGTTTACAACATCATTTATTTCATTTTGATTAGGCTTGTCGTTATAGATACGTTTTAACATCAATTCAGTTTTCAATTCTATTGCTTTATTTATTATGTAAAACTAAGTCAAAAATAATTAAGAAATATTTTATAGTCAAAAGAGTCATGCGGTCTTGTGCTCAATGAAAGACTGTTATTGTTTATTGAGTACGAACTAATTTATTTTACCATTAACCATTAACCATTAACCATTAACCATTAACCATTAACCAT
>Ga0187827_10008986_pt1 | contig 10695 bp, 10 predicted proteins | sample ETNtaG_39_FD_167969 | JGI IMG/M metagenome (GOLD analysis project Ga0187827, IMG submission 167969) | Marine microbial and viral communities from oxygen minimum zone, Eastern Pacific Ocean - ETNP2014_SV_150_PacBio MetaG (Illumina Assembly) | ecosystem: Environmental > Aquatic > Marine > Hypoxic... | reverse complement strand
AAAAGGCTTCTACCCTCCAAGCACGGTGTCCGAATTAGGAGGAAGCACGGAAGCCTTGGCCAAAATGCTCTTTACCAGCTACACGCTGCCTTTCCTGATGACAAGCATTATGTTAACTGCAGCAACCATCGGGGCGATTGTTTTAGCACGTCGAATCGAGACATCTGAAGCGACTACTGACAACGAATCAACATCGACCACTGAACCAACTTCCACTCTTGAACGGTCCGCCCAATGACCCTGAGCGGATTTCTGATGGTTGGTGCGCTCTTGTTCTCAATAGGCGCATTGGGAGTGCTCATTCGTCGAAACGCTATTGTCATGCTGATGTCTATCGAGCTCATGCTGCAAGGAGCAAATGTCACCCTGGCAGCGTTTTCGAAATACCTTGACGATCAGGCCGGTTATGTTCTGGTAGTTTTTTCGCTGACTGTCGCAGCAGCCGAAGTAGCCATTGGGCTCGCCATTCTTGTCGCGCTCAGCCGCGTATACCCGGTAACCAACGTCGACCAATTGGACAGCCTCCATGGGTAACCTAGTCCATCAAATAAGGCATCGTGACCTGTGATAGACGCTCCGTGGATCATTCCGCTGCTACCGCTTATCGCCTTTGCGTTGAACGGTCTCCTTCGAAGTTCGGGACGAAACAAAAGCCAAGGCTATGGGTGGCTCTCAACAGGCCTCATTTTCGGCTCATTCATCGCCACCGTGCTTCTGTGGATCAGCCTCGACACACGCACTACTGAAGAGTTTGTGCTCTACCGATGGATCGCGAGTGGCGGGTTTAACGTCGAAATCGCCTTTCTGACGGATGAGCTGACAGTGGTAATGCTCCTTGTGGTAACCGGGATAAGCACCCTGGTCTCCATGTACGCAACAGGTTATATGTCGCACGACGCCAACCAATCCCGCTTCTTTACATGGATCCCGCTGTTCGTATTCAGCATGATCATGCTGGTCATCTCTGACAACTTGCTGCAGCTCTTCGTGTTCTGGGAAATGGTGGGCCTGTGCTCCTATCTCCTGATCGGGTACTGGTATCAGCGCAATAGCGCCAACGCTGCGGCTACCAAGGCCTTCCTCGTTAATCGCGTTGGAGACTTTGGTTTTGCCATTGGAATCATCTTGGCGTTCCACGAATTTGGCACCGTTCGGTATCGAGAGATCTTTGAAAACCTTGGAAAAGCCGATGAACGCATGCTCACGGCTATTGCCCTACTTCTCTTTGTCGGAGCAATGGGGAAGTCCGCCCAATTCCCGCTACATATTTGGCTCCCTGACGCCATGGAAGGGCCTACACCCGTCAGTGCTCTCATTCACGCCGCCACCATGGTGACAGCCGGGGTGTACCTAGTCGTTCGTCTAAACCCCCTGTACACGCTCGCACCACAAGCGCTGCTCGTAATAGCCGCCACAGGAACGTTCACAGCGTTTATGGCGGCGACGATCGCGTTGGTCCAAACCGATATTAAGCGCGTCCTCGCATATTCCACCGTCAGTCAGCTCGGGCTAATGTTTCTAGCGATAGGTTCCGGCGCCTACACCGTCGCCATCTTTCACCTCGCGACCCACGCGTTCTTTAAGGCTCTCTTGTTCCTCGGTTCGGGCAGCGTGATTCATGCGTTGCAGGATGAGCAGGACATGCGTCAAATGGGAGGCCTCTGGCGAAAACTTCCCCTCACGTATACGACATTCCTGTTAGGCGGGCTCGCACTCGCGGCAATCTTCCCGCTCGCCGGTTTCTGGAGTAAAGACGAAGTGCTGGCAGTGACCTTTGTTAAAGCCACTGCGCCTGCTGGATCCGCACTATCAGTCTTCCACGGGGCCGCGATCTATTGGCTGTTCTACATCACCGGTTTGGCTGTTTCAATAATGACCGCCGCCTACACGTTCCGAATGATATTTAAGACTTTTCACGGAACTCCGCGTAATCCCGAACTACATGCCCATGCTCACGAGTCACCGTGGATCATGACAGTGCCTCTAATAATTCTGACAATAGGGGCTACCGGAGCTGGTGCACTACTCGGCATCCCTCCAGAAAATGGGCTGATTCACGGCTACCTCAAAGAGGCCGCCCCAATCATTCATCTGGAAGGCGCGGCACATCCCAACACGCTTGTCCTGGCGCTAATTTCGACACTTGTAGCTGGCAGCGGTTTGCTCATCGCATTTGGTGCCTACGGGAAAGGCCTGCGCATTCCGCTTATTGCCCGCACCCTCCTGCCAGGAGCCGAAACGCTGTTTAAACAAAAATGGTATATGGATCATCTCGGTGACAGGTTTACCGTCGCCCTAACAAAAGCGCTGGCCTTCATCTCATGGGGATTTGACGTCGCAGTCGTAGATGGAATCGTTAATGGCCTTGGAAGCCTGACTCAAACGCTAAGTGGGCAGGTCCGACGTATACATACAGGTCAGGCCCAAAACTACGCGTTGTTAATGGTGATAGGCATGGTGCTCACAATTGGTGGCCTGGTGCTGTTCCGATGAGTGGAATGACAACCGGCGAAGCTGCCCTTAATTTTCCATTTCTTTCCCTCGGCCTTTGGCTCCCGCTGCTTGTAGGACTTCCCCTTGTTCTTCTAGCCAGGAATCGTAATGCGATTGCGCTTGGAGCGCTTGTAGCCACTGTGCTGCAAGCAGCCATCACGATCCTTCTCACCATCAGATTTGATCGGCAAGCATCTGGTTATCAGTTCGTGGAATCAGCCGACTGGATCCCTGCACTTGGAATTTCCTACAAGCTTGGGGTCGATGGAATATCCATCTTGATGGTGCTGTTGACGGGCATCTTGGGTCCACTGGTCGTTGGAGCAGGTTGGCTCACCATTCATCGGCGTGAACGGGAGTTCTTCGCTGCGTTGATAGTCCTACAAACCGCCATGCTTGGGGTATTCATCGCCCTGGACTTCATCCTCTTCTACGTCTTCTGGGAACTTGTTCTTATCCCCATGTACCTGCTCATCGGGATATGGGGTCACGAACGACGCATTTACGCCACGATTAAGTTTTTCCTGTACACGTTTGCCGGCAGCGTCCTCATGCTGGTGGCAATTCTTGCCCTGCGTCTGTACACAGGAACATTCGACATTGAGGCCATCCCAGCAGAAATGGCTGATGCGTCACGGGTGTTGCAGCGGTGGGTGTTTGTCGCGTTTTTCTTCGCGTTCGCAATCAAGGTACCTATGTTCCCCTTCCACACGTGGCTTCCTGACGCACACGTCGAAGCCCCTACTGCCGGAAGCATGGTCCTGGCTGGCGTATTGCTAAAGATGGGTGCCTATGGCTTCCTACGCTTTGTTCTACCCATGACCCCCGACGCTGTGGACGAAACGCGTGGCCTAATGATCGTCCTATCGCTCGCGGCAATTATCTATGGAGCCCTGGTGGCCATGGTTCAACCCGACCTCAAGAAGCTGGTGGCCTATTCCAGTGTGAGTCATATGGGTTTCGTAACACTTGGGATTTTCACCGCTACCGCCACTGGGCTAGACGGGGCAATCCTCCAGATGCTAAGTCACGGTCTCGTGAGTCCCGCACTGTTCTTTGCCGTCGGTGTTGTGTATGAGAGAACCCATACCCGCCAAATCAACGAGCTTGGTGGTCTTGCGTCACGCATGCCCATTTACGCGGGGATTTTCGGATTCTTTATGCTCGCATCACTGGGACTACCGATGTTAAGCGGATTTGTTGGCGAATTCCTCGTCTTAGTGAGCGCATTTGAGTATGCGGTTCCCGTGGGATCGATAGCGGCATTAGGCGTCATCCTGGCCGCGGCCTATATGTTGTGGATGTACCAACGCGTCGTCCTCGGAAATGTTCGGAATCAGGCCATCATGCAGATCAGCGATGTGGGACGGATTGAGACAGCGACCTTCATTGGATTAGCAGTGCTAGTGGTATGGATAGGCATTCTGCCCGACACCTTCGTACAACTACTAAGTACAGCGACCTCGAGCCTAGTAGGGCACCCATGATTGAACCCCAAGACATCGGGTATATCCTGCCCGAAATCCTAGTTCTAGTTACTGCGCTTAGTCTTCTCCTCTGGGCCGCCATAACCAAAGGTTCCAACCACTGGACGAGCGTCTTTCTCGCGGTGACCGGAAACATTACGGCCTTCGCACTGCTATTCCTGAGAACGCCGCCTGACAACACCGCGGTTCAAATATTCTCGGACCAACTTGTAGTCGATGGATATTCCACATTTTTTAGGGCTTTGTTCCTAATCATTGCCTCACTCACAATTGTGCTTGGCGCACAGCGATTCAACGCAGCTCCTATCACTGAATTTGCCGTACTCATCGAGTTTTCGCTGCTCGGAATGATGGTGCTTGTTGGATCAATAGATTGGGCCACTGCGTTCATCGCAATTGAAACAATGGCCATACCGGTGTACGTACTGGCTGGCATTACCAGATTTAGGCGTGCCTCTCTCGAAGCTGCCATGAAATACTTCGCCCTCGGAGCTTTTGCTTCCGCAGTTTTGGTTTATGGAATCGCTTGGACCTATGGCCTCACCGGCACTACCAACCTTCTCACGACCGCAGAAATCCTCGCAGTTAAGGGCAATGAGCCTTGGGTGCTTTTCGCCCTAGCGCTGATTTTAGTCGCGCTGGGTTTCAAGGTAGCAGCAGTGCCGTTTCACGCGTGGACACCAGATGCATACCAGGGTGCGCCGACACCCGCGGCTGCCTTTATCTCCGTCGGACCCAAGATTGCCGCAATGGCTCTTTTGGCACGTGTTGTCGCAATTGCCTTCGAGCCGCTTGCTGCAAACGCCGGCTTTACCCTGGCAATCATCGCGGCTGTAACCATGATTGTTGGAAACCTAGTTGCTATATCCCAAACCGACCTCAAACGCATGCTCGGGTATTCAAGCATTGCGCACACCGGCTACTTGTTGGTCGGTATCGCTTCGATTAGCCAGACAGACTCCATCACAACATTCGTGGGAATTCCTGCCGTGCTTTTCTACGGGTTCGTATATGCCTTCATGACATTCGGAGCATTCGCCGTCGCCTATGTCGCTGAAACTCAAACAGGTAGTAATGAAATATCCGCGCTTCACGGAATGTCCAGACGCGCCATGCTTCCAGCAATTGCTATGGCTATCTTCATGCTCTCACTCACGGGGGTTCCGCCCCTTTCAGGTTTCATCGGAAAGCTTTACCTCCTTCAGGCAGCAGTCGAAGCTGATTTGGGATGGCTAGCTATTGTGCTTGTGGGAACGTCAGTAGTTTCAGCCTTTTACTACCTACGCGTTGTGGTCGCCATGTTCATGGAAGACCCGGCAGTTGCCACAGCCGACGCCCAGCCAAAACCGGCGGCTGATTCACATGTCCTCGTTATAACAATTGCTGCCGGCCTCACGGTCATCTTCGGAATTGTGGGATGGGGATTGCTGGACTGGGCGCAAACAGCGGTTAGCTCAAGTCTGCTCTAACTCCAGAGACAATCCCAGTTGCCTCACGTGCTTTCAGCACGACGACATTCTGGCACCGCCCGACTGCTCCGGCTTTCGCAGATGTTATGAATCCAGGCTAAAACCCTCGATTCACACAAACCATAATGATCTAGTGCTGGGCCTCATCTGCCTAGCTGAGCTGAAGCTCTTCTAATTGGGTAGTGCGGTCACGAGACATGTACCAAGACGTCCCCAACGTTGTTATTCAGAGGCTCCTAATCGGCAATCGAAACCGGGGACGCTAAACAGCGATAGCTGCGGGTTATCGCAACTATCATCAATCCCGATGTGTTTCGACATACGCAACCGCATCAGCGATTGTTCGTATGTTTTGCGCGTCCTCATCCGGGATCGTCACGTCATACTCGTCCTCAAGAGCCATTATCAACTCGACAAGATCGAGCGAATCGGCGTCTAGATCTTCAACGAAATTAGACTCAGGTTTCACCTCATCAACCGGCTTACCGAGCCTGTCAGCCACAACCCCAATTACTTGTTCAACGGTTCCCACGCAATCCCTCTCTTCGCATACCAGCACTGCTTACAAGCGCGCCGGCAATACATGCTTTTAATACGTCATACCAAATAAATATTCCTGCGCCCACGCCCCAAGCCTTTCCCCAAGGATTAAGCTCGTCGGTCGCCAGTACATAGTAAAGAGCTAGGTGATTCACGCCAAAGATATAAACAAACGGAACTCCTGCTAAAGCCGCGAGCAAGTCAATGCGCACGAAACGTAGAATCACGCCCTTGCTTCCCAAGACAGTCGGCCCAAACCGTTCGTGCAACACACGAGCAGTCATGCCGGTGACAAAGGCGGCCACAACAAATCCGTAAATGTATCCAGCCGTCGGCGTAAGAAAATATGCTGGCCCCCCACCTCGGGCAAAAACCGGCAACCCAGCAAAGCCCAGAACCGCATAGAGCAGCATCGCGGCAGCCCCACGCCAAGGACCCAAGGTGAGACCTGTCAATAACACAAACAACACCTGAAGCGTGTATGGCACCGGCTCAGCTTCGATCTTCATCTGGGCTGCAGGAGCCATCAGCAGCGCAAACACGACAACCAAGAGCAAATCAGATACAGCCTGCTGTGGTTCAACGCCTAAAACACGTCGCCCCGCGATGGCACTCATCGTGAAATTCACCTTTCCAAGTTAGTTGTCGACGACCCGTCGGTAACTTCGGGATCTGTACTGACCATTATCAATGGTTCACCTTCGGTTACCGAATCCCCACTGGCAACCAACACCTCAGTAACGCTACCAGACTTGTCAGAAACAACTTCATTGAACGCCTTCATAGCTTCAACAAGCCCAATAACAGTGCCCTCCGTTATCCAATCTCCAACCTTCACAAAAGGTTCCGCTCCTGGGCGCGAAGACGCATAGTAAATCCCGGTGATCGGTGTAGCTATTGGAGTCCCGCTCACCACCGACGTCATTGCAGCCTGATCAATGTCTAACAACTCTCCACGTACAGACGTGGGGGTTATGACTTCGGGATCCCGAACAACAACACGATCCTTGCCCACACGAACTTCCAACTCAGACAGACTGTTCCGACGCATCGCGTCAAGAACCGCCCGTACTCGGTTAACGCTAGCCTTGTTCAAAATAGAATCGCCCTGCGAATCGTCAGCCACCTAAACCGCACCAATAATCAGCGAGGCATTATGTCCGCCAAAACCAAAACTATTGGACATCACGTGTTTGACTGGGAGTTCCCGAGCCACATTAGGGACATAATCCAAATCAAGTTCCGGATCTGGAACCTCGTAATTTGTCGTAGGCGGAACAACACCATCACGTATCGCATTAATACATAACGTAAGTTCAACGGCGCCAGCGGCACCGATCAGATGTCCCATCATAGATTTTGTCGAACTGATGGGAGGTGTGCGCTCACCAAAAACTGATTTGATCGCATTTGTTTCTGCCAAATCCCCCGCTGCGGTCGAAGTGCCGTGAGCATTAACATAATCGATGCCTTTAGAGTCAAGAGAGCTACTAGCAATTGCCGCGTTCATGGCTCGTGCCGCTCCCCCTCCATCAACAGGCGGTTGCGTGATGTGAAACGCGTCGCCACTAAGACCGTACCCAAGGATTTCCGCATGAACTTCCGCACCGCGTGCTTTCGCATGGCTATAACTTTCGAGGACGACAACACCGGCACCTTCCGCGGCGATGAAGCCATCACGTTCCCTGTCAAATGGACGGGACGCTCGCTCAAAATCTTCATTCCTCGTGGTTAAGGCACGACCAGCGCAGAACCCAGCTAACCCTATGGGGCCAATCGCGCCTTCGGCACCGCCGGCTAACATCACATTAGCCGCACCTCGTTTGATGGCCTCTGCAGCCTCACCAATCGAATGTGCACCGGTCGCACATGCTGTAACTATCGCAATATTCGGACCTTCCACTCCAAGATCTATAGAAACCAAGCCCGACGCCATATTCGCGATAATCTCAGGGATCATAAATGGAGACGTTCGCGAAGGTCCTCGGTCTCGCAGCTGGTGGACTTGCTCCTCCAAGACGAGTAATCCACCAATCCCGCTGCCGATGTAGCATCCAATCGACGATCGATTCTCGTCAGTGATCTCAAGTCCTGAATCGGCAACGGCCTCTCTAGCCGCAACCAATGCAAATTGGGAAAAACGATCAGCCCGACGGGCCTGTCGACGACCCAAGAACGACTCGGCATCCCAGTCCTTAACCTCACCCGCGATGGAACAGCTGAATTCCGAGGCGTCAAAGGCCGTGATGGGACCAATACCGTTCTGCCCCTGTACTGTAGCCTGCCACGTTTCCTCAGCAGTCAAACCGAGTGGTGAGACAGCTCCGATACCGGTGACAACGACACGTTCGCTCATGTATTACCTCTACTCGACAAGATTACTCGATAAAGCGGACCATCATTCAGGCTAATTTTATCAGTGAGGTTCCATATAACCTACACCCACAGTATTGCAACCAGCCGCAACAGCAAACCCTAGATGCTCCAGGACGGTTCGCGGATATCCTGCAGAGGCCGTTATCCTTTTCGAGGGATCGTTCCGCCCATCATCAATTGGAGTCTTGCGTGAGCTGCGCAGCGACTATCGTCGGCTGGGGAAAGGCACTCCCCAGTCAAACCCGGACCAATGCTGACCTTTCAAAATTGGTGGACACCGATGATGAATGGATAGTGTCACGTACAGGTATTCGGGAACGACGTATCGCGTCGGATGACGAATCAACGTTCACGTTAGCCCGCGACGCGGCCAACCGTGCCTTGCAGGCAGCCAGCCTTACAGGCCAAGACGTAGATCTGGTTATCGTCGCTACCCTGACACCAGAGTATGGATTCCCATCCACCGCTAGTCTTGTGCAGGACGATATTGGGGCCACAACTGCAGGGGCCTTTGATTTAAATGCGGCATGCGCTGGCTTCGCCTACGGCCTAGCTGTTGCCCGTGGGTTCATCGAATCGGAAATGTACCGGACTATCGTATTGATTGGATCTGACACGATGTCTCGTGTCGTAGATTGGACAGATCGATCCACCTGCATTCTTTTCGGCGACGGGGCAGGAGCTGTTGTTGTTCAAAGGACAGACACTCCAGGCGGTATTGCCAGTACCTACCTTGGGTCTGATGGGTCTGGCGGGCCACTCCTCATTCAAAGAGCAGGGGGTAGCCGGCATCCGACATCGGCCCAAACACTTCTGGACGGTTCTCATTACTTAAGGATGAATGGAAGAGAGGTGTACCGGTTTGCTGTAACGGCGACAACCGAGGCAACCCTTGCTGTGATGGCTGACGCCGGGTGGACGAGTAACGAGGTAGACCTCTTTATCCCTCATCAGGCAAATGTCCGAATCATCGAGTCCTCTGCCCGCAGCATTGGAATCCCGATGGACCACGTCTTCTTAAATGCCGATCGATACGGCAACACATCTGCTGGCTCTATTCCGATCGCCTTATGCGAAGCCCTAGACCACCAACGAATTCAAGTTGGGAGCAAGATAGTGATGGTGGGATTTGGCGCCGGATTAGCTTGGGGAGCCCATGCCCTTACTTGGACCGCGCCCACCGCCTCATCCTAATCCCTAAACACTACACCCGATCACAAGCACAACCACAACTGTGCTGCTACTGGATCGGTGACTTAGGGGTCGGCTCCAAGCGAATCACTTTTATCGCCTCGCGGTCCATCATCTCCGGAATGCGCGGTGCGATATTCTCTTTCCAGTGGGCGGATTCGTAGACCGTCTGGTAGAGGCGCTCGCGTTCGGCTTCGTCCTTGAAGCGCCGGATCCACACGTAAATGGAGTCGTCGTCCTCACCCGTGAAGCTGCCGAGGATGACCATGCCTTGCGCGACCTGGAAGGGAATGATTTCATCTTCCATAAGGCGCACCCAGCTCTCCTTATGGCCATCCCGGATCTTGTACTGGCGGAGTTCGAAAAGCACTGCGGTCCTCGCTTCAATTATTGGCCGACAAGATAACAGCTACCCAGTCATTAAGAGTCTTGATTCTCGGTGATTCTTAACCAGCAGTACCCAGTCTTCTTCACTACGTCCTAACCTACCTAGAAAGAACACCCGTATCACACGCTATCGCCCTAACCCAAACCGTTCTCCAGCACCGCAGCACGAATCGTTTCAACGAGACGACGGGTGCCAACGCGAAGTTCCTCCTCCGCCAGATAACTGAAGGCAAGGCGAATGTGCTGCCGGTCCTCAGAATCGGCAAAACAGTGGTGTCCGGCAAGATAGGTCACCCCATTGGCCTCGGCCTTCCCACGGATTGCTTCGCTATCGAGACAACTTGGAAGACGAAGCCAGATAAAAAAACCACCAACCGGACTAAACCAGTCGCAATCAAGTTCCTTTAGCGGATGCAACTCCCGAAGCATCGCATCCCGACGTTTTCGATACAGAGTGCGCAGACTCGGTAATCGTTCAGCCAGCGCCCCACTCAGCAAATATTCCGAAGTAACCCAGGCTGCAAAAGGCCCGGTAGCGTTGTCGGCCTTTAACGCGCACATTCTGGAAATGTCATCTGGTTGCGCAATTGCCCAACCTAGACGCATGCCTCCAGCCACCAATTTAGAGAAAGTCCCCAGCTTGATCACGCGGTCGCTACCAGCAACCGAATACATCGAACGTGGCCGAGGCCCCTCATAAATCAAATCGCCATAGGCATCATCCTCGATAAAAATGAGATCCAGTTCTTCCG
>Ga0187827_10008985_pt1 | contig 10695 bp, 8 predicted proteins | sample ETNtaG_39_FD_167969 | JGI IMG/M metagenome (GOLD analysis project Ga0187827, IMG submission 167969) | Marine microbial and viral communities from oxygen minimum zone, Eastern Pacific Ocean - ETNP2014_SV_150_PacBio MetaG (Illumina Assembly) | ecosystem: Environmental > Aquatic > Marine > Hypoxic... | reverse complement strand
TCTTCATTAACAAAAGTACCAAATAATACAGTTTGTGAAATTGATAAATGAAAGAAGACCATTCACTACTTACCATTTACGCCTACTGACTTACCTTTTACGTTTCACGTCTCACAATTTCCAAATCGAATACTTACATTTGAGCAATGCTCAAAGTAAAAGAACATATTGCTCAATTTTTAAAGACACTCCCTACTATTGCCGGTGTTTATCAGTATTTTGATAAGGACGATACGATACTTTATGTAGGGAAAGCTAAGAATTTAAAGAAGCGGGTTTCTTCTTACTTCCATAAAGAACATTCCGATTACGGTAAAACGCGGGTTTTGGTTACAAAGATCGAGCGTATAGAATACATTGTCGTAGAGAGTGAGGTGGATGCACTTTTATTAGAGAATAATCTGATAAAGAAACTTCAGCCACGTTATAATGTAATGTTGAAGGACGATAAAACCTATCCTTGGATTTGTATTAAAAAAGAGAGTTTTCCGAGAGTATTTTCAATTCGTAATGTAGTAAAAGATGGTTCAGAATATTTTGGGCCTTACTCTTCGGCACGAGCCATGAAGGTGTTGTTAGAATTGATAAAACAACTTTATCAGTTGCGATCCTGTACTTTTAATTTGACTGATGAGAATATAGAGAAAGGCAAATTTAAGGTTTGCCTAGATTTTCACATCAAGAAATGTTTAGGACCCTGCGAGGCACTCCAAAACGAAGAGGATTATAATAAATCGATTTCAGAAATTCGAAACATTTTAAAGGGAAATACGCGAAGTATTATTCAACCCTTAAAGGAGCAGATGCAAGAATTTGCAGCCAATTTGGAGTTTGAAAAAGCACAGGAATTAAAAGAGAAATTAGAAGCGCTGGAAAACTACCAATCAAAATCTACTGTGGTAAGTCCTACGATTCATAATGTAGATGTATTTACTATTTTCTCGGATACCGATTCGGCTTATGTAAATTATTTCAAGATTATAAATGGAGCAATAATCCAATCGCATAATCTCGAAATCAAGAAAAAACTAGTTGAGGCCGATGAAGATTTACTAACAATGGCGGTTATTGAAATCAGAGAGAAATTCCATTCTAATACCAAGGAAATTATTCTGAATAAGGAAATAACGAGTCCATGGGAAGAAGTTAAAGCTCATGTACCTCAGCGTGGAGATAAAAAAGCACTTATCGATTTATCACTTCGAAATGCACAATATATGCGTCAGGAAAAACTGAAGAAAATTCAGATTGTTGATCCAGAACGACATAGCAAAAGGATTTTAGAGCAAGTACAAAAAGATTTACGTTTGTCGGAATTACCTATACAAATTGAGTGTTTCGATAATTCGAATATTCAAGGAACAAACCCAGCTTCAGCTTGTGTGGTTTTTAAAAATGCCAAGCCCAGCAAAAAGGATTACCGGCATTTTAATATAAAAACCGTAGAAGGTCCCGACGATTTTGCCTCAATGGAAGAGGTGGTCTATCGACGTTATAAAAGGTTGAAAGAGGAGAATGAAACCTTCCCTCAACTTATTATTATTGATGGAGGAAAAGGGCAGTTGAGCTCATCCTTAAAAGCCTTAGATAAATTGGAGCTGCGAGGTAAGATTGCCATTGTAGGAATTGCAAAACGCTTAGAAGAAATTTATTTCCCAGGCGATTCGGTTCCCTTGTATATCGACAAGCGCTCAGAGTCATTAAAGTTGATTCAGCATTTGCGAAATGAGGCTCACCGTTTTAGTTTAGCGCATCATAGAAATTTAAGATCTAAGTCGGGATTGCATTCTGAATTAGACGATATACCTGGAATAGGGCCCAAATCGAAAGCTGATTTGTTGAAGAAATTCAAATCGATAAAACGAATTAAAGAAGCCACGATTACAGAATTAACAGAAGTCTTGGGCAAGAGTAAGGCTCAAAAATTGAACGACTATTTTAAAGATGGAGAAAGTAAGAATTGATAAATGGCTTTGGTCGGTACGCATATTTAAATCTAGAAGTATTGCCACTCAAGCCTGTAAGTCGGGTAAGATTAAGGTAAATGGTTCTAAATGTAAGCCTGCCCGAACGGTTATGGTTGATAATTTGATTTCGGTTGACAAAAAAGGATTGAAATTAGAATTCAAAATTTTGGAACTACTCAAATCTAGAGTAGGCTTTTCCATAGCCAAAGATTGCTATGAAGATCTAACTTCATTAGAAGAAAGAGAGAAATTCAGAGCTTTCCACCACCGCAGATTGTCTGGCGAAGATCGAGAAATTGGACTTGGAAGACCTACCAAAAGAGATCGTAGAGAGCTTGAGTCTTTCAAAGACAATGATGGCTGGCACGATGAGGATTGGTCGTATGATATGGTTGATGAAGACTAAATTGCTAGTGGCAAATTAATAATTATTAATTATCGAATTCCTCATCGTTCAAGATTGCATGACTCTTTTGACAATTTTTAACAATCCCATCTACTAGATATTAGCCACAACATACCACACAAACGCGAATATTTCTTTTCTTTGTTGCACTTATTACTAACAGAAAAAAACAATCAGATGTTTAAGAGAATTTTAGTCTTGACTATGGCGATTCTTTTTGCTGCTCCATCACTAGTGAAAGCAGACGAAGGAATGTGGTTACCAATGTTCGTTAAGAGATTGAACGAAGTAGATATGCAAGCAGCAGGTTTGCAATTAACGGCTGAAGAATTATACAGTATTAACCATTCTAGTTTAAAAGATGCTATCGTAAGTTTCGGTGGATTTTGTACTGGAGAGGTGATTTCTGGTGAAGGATTAGTGTTAACGAACCACCACTGTGGTTACGGTGCTATTCAAGATCACTCTACTGTTGAGAATGATTACTTAACAGATGGTTTTTGGGCGATGGATCGTTCGGAAGAATTAGCGAATCCAGATTTACACGTTGATTTCTTACTTCGTATGGAAGATATGACAACGCGTATATTGGCTGTTGTTAATGCTGAGATGACTGAGGCTGAAAGAGCTCAAGCTATTGACGCTGAAATTAAAGCTATTAAAGGGGAAGTTACTGAAGGAAACGACTACATCGCTAAGGTGAAGTCTTTCTTCGAAGGAAACGAGTACTATATGTTCGTTTACGAGCGTTTCAACGATGTTCGTTTAGTAGGTGCGCCTCCTTCATCAGTAGGGAAATACGGTGGAGATACTGATAACTGGATGTGGCCACGTCACACAGGGGATTTCTCTATGTTCCGTGTGTATTGTGCTCCTGATGGAACTCCTGCAGGATATGCTGAAGAAAATGTTCCATTAACGAAAGAACTTCGTGAAAAGAACGATGCATTCTACCATCACTTACCTGTTTCTTTAGAAGGCGTTGCTAATGATGACTACACTATGGTTTGGGGTTACCCAGGTTCTACTGACCGTTTCTTAACTTCTTGGGGAGTAAAACAAATGTTAGACATCAAAGCACCAACTATCGTTGATATTCGCGATTTGAAATTGAATATTATGAAGAAGCATATGGATGCAAACTCTGCAGTTCGTATTCAGTATGCTGCTAAATATGCACAAACTGCTAACTACTGGAAGTACTTTATCGGTCAGTCTAAAGGATTGAAGCGTTTGAATGTTTACGGAAAGAAACAAGCAATTGAAGCTGATTACACCGCCTTTGCTAATTCTTCGGAAGAAAATAAAGCGAAGTATGGAGAAGCACTTACTTTAATTGCTGAGGCTTATGAAGCAATGGACGCCACTGAAAAAGGAGCTAATTTTCTTTCTGAAATTGGTATCCGTGGTACAGATGTAGTTCTATTCGCTTTCCGTGCCAAGCGTATGATCGATCAGTTAATTGAAACTGAAGATGCTGAAGAGAAAGCTGGTATTATCGCTAAGCTTGAAGGGTTTGCTGCAGAGCATTTTAAAAATTATGATGCTGCATTAGATGAAGAGCAGTTTGCAAGATTATTTGCAAAATACCAAGCAGATGTAGATGCTGCACAGCACCCAAGTTTCTTCGCTCATGTAAACAAAAAATACAAAGGTGATTTTACTAGGTATGCAACTAAGATGTATGATAAATCATATTTTACAGACGAAGCTCGCTTTGCTGAATTTATTGCCGCTCCGAATGCTAAGAAATTAGAAAAGGATTTAGCGGTTATTGCTTCTGGATCTGTAATTCAATCTTACTTTGGAATGGGTTCTGCTAACGCTGAGGCAAAAGCTAAACTGACTAAAGGAAATCGTTTATTCGTTGATGGTCTTCGCAAGATGAATCCGGAGAAAAAATACTACCCGAACGCAAACTCTACTATGAGAACAACTTTTGGTACTGTTGGTGATTACGTTCCTGCTGATGCTGTTCAGTACGATTACGTAACTACTTTAGAAGGAGTTATCGAGAAGTTTGTTCCTGGTGATCACGAATTTGATTTACCACAAAAATTTATCGATTTATACGAAGCTAAAGACTACGGTCAGTATGCAGATGAAAATGGGGACTTAATTGTTAACTTCATCCACAATACAGACATTACAGGTGGTAACTCAGGTTCTCCAGTAATAAATGCTAAAGGGCACCTTATCGGTACTGCATTCGATGGTAACTGGGAAGCTATGAGTGGTGATATCGCTTTTGAACCAGAATTACAAAGAACTATTTCTTGCGATATTCGTTACGTATTATTTATCGTTGATAAATACGCTGGCGCAACGCACTTAGTAAACGAAATGGACTTGGTGAAAGGAGAGTAAGAATTCCTTTATAGAATATAAAAAAGCCTCTTTCTGTACGTACGGAAAGAGGCTTTTTTGATTTGAAAATTTGATGATGAGACAATTTGAAAATGTTAATTAGTCTCTGTGAATCTCTGAGTCTACTCTGTGGACCTCCGAGTAATAGTACTATTTAGTTTCTCTTACTTGAACTCTCTTGTGCACCGAATTATCATCAAAAATATCGATAACAAGACCTGTGTAATTTTCAGAAATAGTTCTTCCTAAAACATCTATCGACTTAAGCAAAGTCCTATTTGGGTTGGAATGAGTAATAGTTTCAATGCTTAGGTCATTACAATCGGCAGCGCTCCCAGTTTCAGAATTGAAAGTCCCATCTACAGCATACCAGTGAAGCCATTCTCCACCATTTACAGTTTGCCAGTCCTTAAGGTCTAAGTAGTTTTCGCCAGTTGTAGTTCCGCCAACTTTATACACTTTAGCGGCTTGCCCATTAAAATTCCATGTAAAAGGAGTTCCATCTTGCATGTTTTCAGGTACATTTCCTTCTTCACAATTCATCTGTACAAAAAAGGCGAAATCATCGTACTCTGGCCACTCGCCATAAACTGCACCTAATCCAGAAGAGTCGATACAAACAGCAGTGTATTCATCGCAAGCAATTCCAAAAGAGCGCTCACCTAATTCGTTGTTCATACGCGCCATAAAAGTTAATAAGCGACCTTCGCGTTCTCTTTCGCTAAAGTGCGTATCGGTAATCGTATTTTCTAATAAGGGAACTTCTAAAAAGTCATTATGACCAAAGGTCATATAGGTGTTGTATGGATCTTCTAATGCTTCGGAGCTGTATACAGTTCCGTTGTTTGCTGAGAAATAAGAGGCTCCCAAAACTGCCATTCCGGCGCTTGTTCCACCAATTACCGCCTGCTTCACATTAATATGTTGGTTAAGCAAGTTTTCAACCTCAGTATCCTTCCAATAATTGATATAATCCGATTGATCGCCACCTGCCATCCAAATTGCTTCGGCATTGGCTATTTGTTGCAATACATAAGTATCAGTAACTGCACTTGCACTATTGAAGACTATTGTTTCAACTGAATTCACTTCAACTCCTAAATCTGAATATAAATAATCGTTATATCCATCAGATCCACTCGCACGAATTACAAGAATATCACCTCCATTGGCTTTTTCTAAAAACCAAACCATCGCTCGATCATCTTCGGTTGAACCACCCATAAGGCAAACACCGTAATCAGGATTGGATTCCACATCTGTAATATCTCCAGTAAAATAGGAATTGTATGGTTGTGCTTTAGCAACTAATGAGAGTAGGATGGTTATTGATAGGATAAGTGTTTTCATTGTGTTTTATTTAAATATATTTACCCCCTTGCAGTAGGGCAGGGTGTGTTTTTAAGAATTGAAACAATTTCCTTGCCGCATTTTTCAGTTTGCTCTAAAGGAAATAATTACCATCCCTCAAAAGTAATATATTCTGTATTCGGGAATAAATGTTTGATGGAATCAATATCTCTGGTCTCAAAATAAGCTACGATTTCTGGAACAATAACTCTCCAGGAATTTTTTATTTGATGCTTTCCGTGTGCTAACATTGGAATATAGTCAATATCAAAGCCCTTTAAATCTTCAAATAAATCACTGTAAACCTCTGATGGAAATCCATTGGCGTGTGCAAAGAATATTTTTTCATTCATGCCACTAAGGTAGTTGTTTGTTAATAGTTGATGGTTATTAGTGAATTATAGTCTGTAATTAGCTTAAGGCTCACAACTGAAAGCACAGCGCTTTTTAACACAAACAAACAATAAGCACCAACTAAATAATTATCTTTGCGCTTATGACAAAAAAACGCCTAGCCATATTGGGGTCAACGGGTTCTATAGGGACTCAAGCTTTAGAAGTTGTTCTGGAGCAAAAAGACCGTTTTGAAGTAGAGGTTTTGACGGCTCATCGCAATGCAGATTTATTAATCGAGCAGGCGATAGCACATCAACCAAACGTGGTGGTTATAGGCGAGGAAGGTTTGTACGACAAAGTATATACTGCACTCGATGCGCATCACATAAAAGTATATGCTGGAGCCGAAGCATTATCGCAAGTAGTGCAAATGGAAACAGTCGATTTGGTATTAACTGCTTTAGTAGGTTATGCAGGCTTGATTCCGACATTGGCAGCTATAGATGCAGGTAAGAATATTGCTTTAGCCAATAAGGAAACTTTAGTAGTTGCCGGCGAATTGGTAACGCAAAGAGCCAAAGCGAAAGGGGTAAACATCTATCCTGTAGATTCTGAGCATTCGGCTATTTTCCAGTGTTTGACAGGTGAATTCCAAAATCCGATAGAGAAGATTATTTTAACAGCTTCAGGTGGTCCTTTTAGAGGAATGAACCGCCAAGATTTGTTGAAGGTTACCAAGGCGCAAGCTTTAAAACATCCTAACTGGGATATGGGCGCTAAGATTACCATCGACTCGGCGAGTATGATGAACAAAGGTCTGGAGGTGATAGAAGCAAAATGGTTGTTTGGTTTAAAACCCGAACAAATTGAGGTTATCGTTCATCCACAATCCATCATTCATTCTTTGGTGCAATTTAAAGATGGATCGATGAAAGCACAGTTGGGTTTGCCCGATATGAAGCTTCCTATTCAATATGCCATGGCGTATCCGGATCGTTTGCCAAATACATTTGAGCGATTTAACTTTATGGATTACCCAAACTTAAGCTTCGAACAGCCCGATTTAAAAAGCTTTAGAAACCTACAATTAGCCTATGATGCAATGAATATGGGTGGTAATGCAGCTTGTATTTTAAACGCTGCTAATGAGGTTGTAGTCGATGCTTTCTTAAAAGAAAAAGTAGGATTTTTACAGATGTCTGATCTTATTGAAGATATGCTTCAAAAATGTACATTTGTTCCTCAACCTACACTAGAAGATTATATTGCTTCGGATGCCGAAGCACGCAGAATAACAACAGACAAGATTTAATACAATGACTGAAACATTAATCAAAGCAGCTCAGTTTTTCTTGAGCCTTTCATTCCTAATCGTATTGCACGAATTAGGACATTTTATTCCCGCTAAATTATTTAAGACTCGCGTAGAGAAGTTCTACTTATTCTTCGATCCTTACTTTTCTATCTTCAAGAAAAAAATTGGCGATACTGAATACGGTATCGGATGGTTGCCTTTAGGGGGTTATGTAAAGATTTCGGGTATGATAGATGAATCTATGGATACCGACCACTTGGATTCTGAGCCACAGCCATGGGAGTTTAGATCTAAGCCCGCTTGGCAACGCTTAATCATTATGTTGGGTGGTGTTACCGTAAACTTGCTTTTGGCAATGGGTATCTATGCTATGATTTTGTTTACTTGGGGTGATGATTACCTGAAAACGGAGAATGCTAAATTTGGTATTGAATGTTCTGAATTAGCTAAAGAGATTGGTTTCCAAAATGGAGATAAAATCCTAACTGTAGACGGTGTTTTCTATGAGAATTTTACCGAAATCCCAGAAGCAATCCTAATTTCGGGCGCTTCGGAAGTAATTGTTGACAGAAAAGGAGACCGTATAAGTATCCCAATTCCAACGAATATTGTAGAGCAATTTATTGAGAAAAAAGGGCAGTCTGGATTTATCGGTCTAGCATGGCCTTATATAGCTCAGAAATTCGAAAAAGGTTCTGTTGCCGAAAAGGCTGGGGTTCAGGTTGGCGATCAACTCATTGCTTTAAATGGTGAGGAAGCATTATACTTCTCCGATTATATTACAAGATTACCTCAACTCGCAGATCAAGATATTACCCTTTCTGTTTTAAGAGGTTTAGACACACTCAATTTTGATATTTCTTTAGGAAGAAAAGGTAGAATGGGTGTTTATTATGTACCTCCAACTGAACTGATAACATACGACCATAAAGAGTATGGATTCTTTGAATCGTTTCCTGCTGGTACAGCAATGGCTATAGATAAGTTGGATTCTTATGTTCAGCAGTTTAAGTTAATTTTAAACCCAGAAACAGGTGCCTGGAAAGGTTTAGGTGGCTTCATCACTATGGGGAAACAATTTAAACCTGAATGGGACTGGAGACATTTCTGGAACTTCACCGCTTTCCTTTCTATCATCTTAGCCTTTATGAATATTCTACCTATCCCAGCACTCGATGGTGGACACGTAATGTTCTTAATGTGGGAGATTGTAACGGGAAGAAAACCTTCAGATAGATTTTTAGAGTATGCTCAAATGATAGGCTTCTTTTTATTAATAGGCTTATTGCTTTTAGCGAACGGAAACGATATTATAAACCTTTTCAATTAAACGAGTTTTTGTAATTTTGCAGCTCAATTTCAAGACAACATAATTATGGATCAATTTGGAATGCAAGAAGCCCTAAAATCTTTAGGTCTTGCAGAAGTAAATAAAGGAAGCTCAACAGGAAACACCTGGTTGGGTAGTACGACAGATTTAATCGAATCTTTTTCTCCAGTAGATGGAAAGTTGATCGGTAAAGTTGCAGTAACAACAAAAGAAGATTACGAAGCAATTATTGCTGCGGGTCAAGATGCTTATAAAGATTGGAGAGTGATGCCAGCACCACAACGTGGTGAAATCGTTCGTCAGTTTGGAAATAAATTACGTGAGTACAAAGAGCCTTTAGGAAAACTGGTTTCTTATGAAATGGGTAAATCTTACCAAGAAGGTTTAGGTGAAGTTCAAGAGATGATTGACATCTGTGATTTCGCTGTAGGTCTTTCTCGCCAGTTAAACGGTATGACGATGCACTCAGAGCGTCCTGGTCACCGTATGTACGATCAATACCACCCATTAGGGATTGTAGGGATTATCTCTGCATTTAACTTCCCAGTAGCAGTATGGGCTTGGAATACAGCATTAGCGTGGATTTGTGGTAATGTATGTATCTGGAAGCCGTCAGAAAAAGCGCCAATGTGTGGTGTGGCTTGTCAGAATATTATGGCTGAGGTATTAAAAGATAACGACTTACCAGAAGGTATTTGTGCGCTAGTAAATGGTGACTACAATGTTGGTGAGTGGATGACAAATGACAAACGTGTTCCTTTAATTTCTGCTACGGGTTCTACGCGTATGGGTAGAATTGTAGGTTCTGCAGTTGCTCAACGTTTCGGTAAATCTATCTTGGAATTAGGTGGTAACAATGCAATTATCGTTACTCCAGATGCCGATTTAGAAATGACTATTATAGGTGCTGTATTTGGTGCTGTGGGTACTGCTGGACAACGTTGTACTTCTACACGTCGTTTAATTATACACGAGAGTATTTACGATACATTAAAAGAGAAATTAGCTTCTGCATATAAGCAATTGAGTATTGGTAACCCATTAGATGAAAACAATCACGTAGGGCCGCTTATCGATACAGATGCTGTAGGTATGTACAATTCTGCTTTAACTAGAGTAGTTGAAGAAGGTGGAAATATCGTAGTTGAAGGTGGTGTATTAACAGGTGAAGGATATGAATCTGGATGTTATGTGAAGCCAGCTGTTGCCGAAGCTAAAAATAGCTTTGCTATTGTACAGCATGAAACATTTGCACCTATCTTATACTTGATGAAGTATTCTACTTTAGAAGAGGCGATAGATATGCAAAATGATGTTCCTCAAGGATTGTCTTCAGCCATTATGACGACAAACTTAAGAGAAGCTGAGCGTTTCTTATCTCACGCTGGTTCTGACTGTGGTATTGCTAATGTAAATATCGGTACTTCGGGTGCTGAGATTGGTGGTGCTTTCGGTGGTGAAAAAGAAACTGGTGGTGGACGTGAGTCTGGTTCTGATGCTTGGAAAGGGTATATGCGTCGTCAAACTAACACGATTAACTATTCTACTTCTTTGCCTTTAGCTCAAGGTATCAAGTTCGAATTATAATAGATTAAATTCTTTATATGAAAGCCCCGTCCATTTT